>Ga0265594_1000267_pt1 | contig 42792 bp, 46 predicted proteins | sample saktaG_11_FD_190147 | JGI IMG/M metagenome (GOLD analysis project Ga0265594, IMG submission 190147) | Saline water microbial communities from Sakinaw Lake, British Columbia, Canada - sak_2011_5_24_80m | ecosystem: Environmental > Aquatic > Non-marine Saline and Alkaline > Saline ... | reverse complement strand
AGTTCGGTAAAAAGCGGGGGAACCTTATTCCTATTTTGCAGAAAGTCCAGAGCAAGTTGGGCTACCTCCCCCGAGAAGCCATGCTGGAAATTGCCGGGTTTCTTGGCATACCGGACATAGACGTGTATAGCGTGGTTACCTTTTACAATCAGTTCCGCCTCAACCCTCCGGGGAGGCACTCAATAAGGGTATGTCTGGGAACTGCCTGTCATATGAAGGGTGGCTATATCACTCTTGATTCTTGGAAGAGGCGGTTAGGTATCGGTTCCGGTGAAACTACAGATGACCGTGAATTTGACCTGGATACAGTGGCCTGTGTTGGCTGCTGCACCATGGCACCGGTGACGGTAGTCGATGATAGGCCGGAAGGCAAGGTAGAGCCTACTAAGGTAGATGGTATACTGCTCGCCTTCGAGCGCGAACGGGAACAGCAACGGGAAAAGAAGGAGAGCCATTGAAAGTAGATGAGCTGCCAGCTATAGTCTCTGCTTTTCAGGAGATAAAGGGTTATGCCGAAGTCCTGTGGCAGGAATTATGGGATACTGGTAAACCAGTAATCATGGTGGGTACGGCTACCTGCGGTCGAGCGGCTGGAGCCATGGAGGTATTGCAGACGTTCAGGGATGAGGTTAAGAAACAGAAATTAGACTGTCCGGTAATTGAGGTTGGCTGCATGGGTCACTGCTATACTGAGCCGATAGTGATTATCAGAAAACCGGGGTACCCCTCCATATGCTACGGGCATGTCAACCCGGTAATCGCTGAGAAGCTAATAAAGGATTTTATCCTCGGCGATGACCCCTGCCTTGAATTTGTGTTGGGTGCCCTGGAGGAGAATGCTCTCGTTCCCAGTCTGGCTGATTTTCCCCGGGCCAATTATGAAAAAAAGATTATCCTGAAAAACTGTGGGCAAATTGACCCCACCGAGATAAACCACTACATTGCCCACGGTGGCTATTCTGCACTGGTTAAAGCGCTACAGATGCCGCAGGAGAAGACCATAGATGAGATTAAAAGGTCAGGGTTGAGGGGTAGGGGTGGTGCTGGTTTCTCCACCGGGCAGAAGTGGGAGATTTGCCGTAATGCCTCAGGCAAACCTAAGTATGTGATTTGCAATGGGGATGAGGGCGACCCCGGCGCCTTTATGGACCGGGCAATCCTTGAAAGTGACCCTCACTCGGTGATAGAGGGGATGTTACTAGCTGGCTATGCTATTGGTGCCAGATATGGCTATATTTATATTCGTGCTGAATATCCCTTGGCAGTGAACCGTGTCCAGATTGCTCTTCAGCAAGCCAGAAGGTTGAACCTTCTGGGCAGGCATATCCTTGGTAGTGATTTCAGTTTTGACATCAAGGTGTTTCAGGGGTCGGGAGCATTTGTCTGTGGTGAGGAATCTGCTCTTGTTGCTTCGCTGGAGGGGAAGCCTGGTATCCCCCACTACCGACCACCATACCCGGCAGTTAAAGGGTTATACGGAAAACCAACCCTAATCAATAATGTCAAGACCCTTGCCTATATCCGTCACATAATTAACAATGGGGCGAAATGGTTTGCCAGCATCGGTACTGCTGGCAGCGAAGGCACCGCTGTCTTTGCCCTGGCGGGCAAAATAGTCAATACCGGGTTAGTTGAAGTGCCTATGGGTACCACGCTGCGACAGGTTATCTTTGATGTTGGTAGCGGCATTCCTGGGGGAAAGCGCTTCAAGGCAGTTCAGATTGGAGGCCCCTCGGGTGGCTGCTTACCTGAGTCTGCGTTAGACTTACCTATTGATTTTGATTCCCTTAGTGATGCTGGGGCGATGATGGGCTCGGGGGGGATGGTAGTGCTGGATGAGGATGACTGCATGGTGGAGATAGCTCGCTATTTTCTGGAATTCACCCAGAGAGAGTCATGTGGCCAGTGCACTCCCTGTCGCTTAGGGACAAAACAGATGTTAGAAATGCTGAATGATATTGTTATGGGGCGGGGTAAAGTTGAATATATTGATATACTTGGTGAACTAGCCGAAGATGTAAAAGCCAGTTCTCTCTGTAGCTTAGGCAAGACAGCACCCAATCCGATATTGACTACTCTGCGTTATTTTGGGGATGAATATGAAGCTCATATCAAAGAAGGACGCTGCCCGGCACTCATGTGTCAGGAACTCATCGCTTTTTACATTTTGCCCGATAAGTGTGAACGTTCCTGTGATGCCTGTGTTGGCACCTGTACCGTAGAAGCCATAAGCTCCAACAAGAAGAGAATAAAAGTAGTAGACCAGGAAAAGTGTGTTAAGTGTGGCACTTGCCTTGATGCTTGCCCTCCACAGTATAATGCTGTGGTGAAGCTATCACCGCCGAGTGAGATGCCACTGGGTAAGGAATGAAGACAGTATCTTTAACTATTGACGGTAAGAAAGTAACTGCTGGTGAGGGTGAGAACCTCCTCTGGGTAGCGCTGGGCAACGATATCTACATTCCTAATCTGTGTGCCCTCCGGGATAAATCGGAGCCGGCAGCTGCCTGCCGCTTATGCTTCGTTGAAATTGAGGGTAAAGAGCAACCAGTTACCGCTTGCACCGAGACGGTAACCGAGGGTATGGTAGTTAATACCAGAGGAGAAAAGGCGCTAAGATTGGCACGTAGCGCCTTTGAGCTGATTATGGCGTCGCATCCGGTAGATTGTGCCCGTTGTACTGCCAATGGCTCCTGTGAGCTTCAAAAAATCGCTCGTCACCTTAAAGTTAGGCTTAAGACAAAGCGTTTCAAGAAATTACTCCGAGAACTCCCGGTAGATGATAGTAATCCCTTATTCATCTATGACCCGAATAAATGCGTTCTCTGTGGGCGGTGTGTCTGGGTATGTCGGGAACGTCTGGGGGTAGGTATGCTTGGCTTTGCCCACCGCGGCTTTCAACGGTTGGTTGCTACCTTTGGTGATGAGCCCTTTGGCAATTTCAGATGCCATGAATGTGGGGAATGTGTTACTGTCTGTCCATCAGGCGCTTTGGTATTCAAAGAAGGTAAAGAGGCCAAAGTCAAATTAACGAAAATAAGGAGGCGTAATGGTAAGTGAAATTACCGACCAGAATTTCGAAAGTGAGGTGTTAAAATCTGACATACCCGTGGTAGTCGATTTTTGGGCGCCGTGGTGTAGCCCGTGTCATATGATTGCACCGGTGACGGAGAAGTTGTCGCAAGAGTATGTCGGCAAGATAAAGTTCTGTAAACTTAATGTAGACGAGAATAACCAGATGGCCGTGAAATATCAGGTGATGAGTATTCCTTTACTGCTGTTTTTCAATGGAGGCCGGCAGGTTGATAGCATCTTGGGGGCAGTGCCTGAAAGTATGCTTCGGCCTAAGGTTGAGGCACTGCTCTAGCTTTCAAGGTGGGTAACATGGCTAACTTTACTGAGATAGGCGAAGCGCGAAGACTGCTGGGACTAGGTGAGATGGTGACCCTGAAAGAGATAAGGAGCGCATATAGGAAGATGGCCTCTTGTTACCACCCTGATAAGCACCCCGGTAGTACCAGTGCCGAAAATGAGGTAATGATGAAGAGGTTAAATTGGGCTTACAAGCTCCTTATGGAGTACTGTCGTGACTACAAGTATACGTTTAGAGAGGAAGATGTGGCTAGAGTGTATCCCCATGATGAATACCTCAGGAAGTATTTCTATGGATGGTTTGACGGCATCTAGTGGAGATTACTGGGAAGCCTGTCTTTGGGTGAAAGGGATACTAAAATCAGGAGGCGTAGAGTGAAGATTTGTGTTATTGGGGCTGGAGACGGTGGTGCCATAGCTGCCAACGAGATCCGACGCCTGAATAGTGATGTGCAGATTGACGTTTTTAGCCAGCGAGTTGGGTTGGGATGCCCACCCTGCCCGATGCCTATGGTTATCGGTGGAGCCATTGCCACCTGGGAGGGGTTGATTCATGGCTTTCGCCAGAGTTCATTTTGGGAGAAGAGGAATATAAATGTTCATCTAAATACCAAGGTTACTGGTATTGTTAGACAGGAAAAGTATATTATTGCCGGAGGCGAAAGATATAACTACGACAAATTGATTTTAGCTCTGGGGGCTACTCCAACCATTCCGCCCTTCCCGGGATTGGACGGCAAAAATGAATACTCCTTGAGCACTGATATGGCTGATGGAGTTGCTTTGTGGAATGTTGTCGACAAGTATAATGAGGCAGCTATTATAGGAGGAGGGTTTATCGGTTTAGAGATAGCTCAGGCTCTCAAAGCCAGGGGCTACAGCAAGATCTGCCTGTTGGTCAGGCGGGGTGTTTTACGGGCGTACCTGGATGAGGATGTTGCCGAGAAGTTGGTAGATGTTATTGAGCAGAATGGAGTGGAGTTACTTCTGTCAGCTAAGATAGAGGGCGTGGATAGTAGCGGTAAGAGGAAGTGAGTGAGGCTTTCTGACCGGGAGTTTGAAGTGGACTTTATTTTCTTCGCTACCGGTGCTGAACCCAGCGTTGGATTAGCCAGAGAAGCGAAGCTACAGATTGGTGAGACGGGAGCTATAGCGGTAAACCAATACCTTCAGACCAATGACCCTGATATATATGCGGTAGGTGATTGCATGGAGAACTGGGATGTTGTCACCAGTACCAGGAGGCGGCATCAACTAGCAATTAACTCTATTCGAACTGGCTATCTGGCTGGTAGAAACGCAGTCTTAGGGAATAGCCTTACTTACGAAGGTACAGTTATGCCTTTCGTTACCAAGATATTTGGTCATCAAATAGGGGCAGTAGGTTTTACTGAAAGGGAAGCCAGAGAAAGAGGACTGGATGTAGTCTCGGTTACAGTCGATACCCGCTGGCTTCGGCAAAGGTTCAATGGCTGCCCTGCTCGCTATAAGCTTATCGCCGATAGCAAAACCAAGACACTCGTCGGAGCGCAGGTATTCTCTGGAGAAATAGTATCGGGTACAGTTGATAAACTAGCGGTGGCCATTGCTAGCAGGATGCCGCTTATTAAGCTGGTACAGATTGATAGCTGTTACTCGCCTCATGTGCAGGAGGACCAGTTAGCGGCACCGCTGCACCGGCTGATAGATAAATTAGGCTAAAACCAGGCCCTTAAAGGGGCAAAAGGATGGAAGAAGTATGGCAATTTTACCCATTTGTCATTTTCCTGAGGACTCTGTACTAAGGCGTAAGGCTAAAAGAGTATCCAGCATTGATAAGTCGATACAGCGGCTCATTGACGACATGATAGCAACAATGCAGCAAGCAAACGGGGTAGGTTTAGCTGCTCCTCAAGTGGGAGTGTCGCTTCGAGTTATTGTCCTTCAGATACCAGGAGAAGAGCCGATAGCTATCATAAATCCAGAGATAGTCAAGCGTGTCGGTGAGCAAGAAGTAACCGAGGGTTGTCTGAGTGTTCCCGGCTATTTTGGAGAGATAAAACGGTCGGCTTCAGTCACAGTTAAGGGGCAAGACCGTCAGGGTAAGGCAATTAGAATCAAAGCCACCGATTTAATGGCAGAAGCACTGGAACATGAAATTGACCATCTTAATGGGACACTGTATATTGATCATTTAGATAATCAGGATAAGCTTCACAAGATTGATGATCCCGGTATTGCGGGGCGGGAAATATAAAGTTCCTTATGCGCTTAGTGGATGGTAAGGGAGAGATTTATATACGTTGAGCAATAATAAGGTATTTTTTATAGATAAGATACTGGCGATACCGCTGGCTGTTTATTTCTGGTGGTATGGATGCAGAAAAAAATTAGGGGCGCACAGGAAAAAGATTTCGGTTGGTGCTGCTAAGGGCAATAAGTAAGTTGGAGGAGGATGGATGTCATGTGGGAATGGTTTACTACTAATAGCGTATGGATCTTTATCGCCTCGGCTTTTTTGCTGGTTTTGGTTTTTTTTATTGGGAGTCGAGTAGAGAACAGACTCGCCAAAGCAGCACCAGAGAAATGGCAGAGGAGGGTTCACAGAGGTGTAGCTATTACCTGCTGGACTATTGAAGGCATTGCCTTAGGGGTAATAGTGCTGGCGCTGGTGGCAGTGATATTATCTCGGGAGGGTGTCCTCGCCATGGTAACTATAGAGACGGTAGAAGCCTGGTTCCTCGAGCATGGTAGTATTATCCTCGCCATATCAGTGGTGGGAATTGGATTGTGGTTTGCTTTAAAAAAGTTTTTACCCTCCTTGGTGCGTAGTAGCGTGGTCAGGACCAGAGGGGAAAGCAAGGAGGGCATTAGAAAAAGAACGGAAACTCTTGTCTCTGTTTTCATGGGTGTAGGAAGAGCCGTCATTGTCATAATCGTTATATTTATGATTCTATCTGAGCTAGGCATAAACATTACCCCTATACTGGCTGGCTTAGGTGTTGCTGGTATAGCCGTCGGTTTTGGGGCTCAGTATCTGATAAGAGACCTTATCGCTGGCACCTTCATCATTATGGAAAACCAGTATCGTGTTGGGGATGTAGCTAAAATAGCTGACATCGCTGGGTTAGTGGAGGAGGTAAACCTTAGAAAAACGGTGCTGCGTGATCTGGACGGTATAGTTCACCATATACCTAATGGTGAGATCAGGGTAGCCAGCAATTATACTAGGCACTTTGCCAGGGTGAATCTTGATATCTCAGTAGCATACGGTACTGACCTTGATCATGCTATCAGTGTTATCAATCGCGTGGGCCAGGAGTTAACTGCTGACGAAAAATGGGACAAGCTTATAATAAGTGCCCCGCAGGTACTGAGAGTACAGAACTTGGGTGACTCCGGTATAGACATCAGAATTTTGGGGGATGTTAAGCCGATGCAACAGTGGGCTATCATGGGCGAGTTGCGGCTACGTTTGAAAAAAGCTTTTGATGCGGAGGGGATAGAAATACCCTGGCCTCATACCAAGGTATATTTTGGTAATGAGCCTGGTGACCAGAATAAGTGAGCTTTATAGCAGTGTGTGAGCAGCACCCGAGACAAAATTAGAAGGGTTTGCTCAGATCTTCTTCTTGGTAAGACGCTGGGGCAATAGTGTATGGGAATCACACCCGTCGGGGGACTCATATCTAGCCCGAATACTTCTTGATAGATGGAATAACTAATAGCATCGATTATGGAATTAACTGGTTGCCAGCTACTTTTCTGAAGCCAATTTACTCCCATGTGCCCAATTGTGCTTGGGGTTATCTTTCATGATTATATGAAGCGCCTCCGCCGGGGTACCGATTTCTTCAAAGGCAGAGGTTATCCCTTCAGCTAATTTCTTCTTCTGTTCAACAGTGCGTCCTTCCCACATCTCAATGATAACTACTGGCATGAAAGCCTCCTTATTTTACCGGTATATATAATCTGAGTGGAGCGGATTTCATTCATTCTCATAATGCTTGATATACCAATATATTTGTCATAATGCTGCTATTACTGCTAACGCACCAATGATAATGAGGTAGATACCAATAATGTAGGCTATCACTCTTGGCCAGACGAGTACAATGATTCCAGCCACGAGAGTAATGATGCCAGCAATAAGTCCGCCAAATGGTAGTAATCCACCCATAATACTTTGTCTCCTTTCTGTTTTTGGTGCTTATATTAGCACCTTTGCGGTCAATATAGCAAGAGGGAACTCCTAGGGTATACATAGTCCAGCCTTTGTTCCTTAATGTTAATGGGAATAGCTCTGTATTCCAGCCGGGCATTACGGGTAGTCTTAAGTGGTACTAACGAGAGCGACGCCGGAAAAGAGCCTGTTAGCTATCAGCCCGGCTATTATCGGGAAAAAGAAGGTGCATGCCAGACGAATTAACGTAAATTTCCAACCCAGTAGCCCGATTTCTAGCGGCAGCCGACTGAATGCCAGTAACGACCAGCTGGTCATGAAGGCTACCATAGTGCCCACACTCGCCCCGCTACGTAATAGCCCAGCGGCGATGGGTAAGCTAATGTAGGGGCCACCTGGCGTAAAGCCGCCGACTGCCGTACCAATTAATAATCCCCTGAAGCCAGACTCTGTGCCTATCCATTTGGATATCATTTCATGTGGAATAAGAACTTGAATCATACCAGCTATAATAAAGGCGAAAATCAGCAAAGGAATGATTTGTAGCAGCAAGTTTCCGGCTGATTTTAACCCCAGTATATGTTCTCCGCCCCCTTTTTGATAGCCGATTACCAGAAGAACAATGGCAATTACACCCATTATTATGGTAGGGATAAGCATTTGCGAAAACCTCCCCTTTTTACTCATATTATTACTCCATTTACTCTCTTGTACTCTTGGGATTTAGGGTAGTATGCTTTAAGTATGAGTATTATCGGCATAGCTGTAAATAGAGAACCATTCAGGCTCAGTAGCTATTACCGTTTGAATTTAGCTCTCAGGGTTTCTACTTCTTGCTGTTTCTCAAACTCCTCCTGGCTGAGGGGTTCGAGAGACTTTAGCTCATTATTCTCCATCTTAATATTGAAGGGCTGTCTACATTTCCAGCATAAGTATGGACCCTGATAGCTTGCATCAGACAGCGATAAGCTTCCTTCGGTACCGCATTTAGTGCATTTGATTTTTACTAGCATTAGTCTTACTCCCTCTCGTATGTTTATACAAAGCCTTTCTGCTTTCTGTGGTGGCATTCTATTATTACTAGGTTTTTCTGTCAATGTTGTTAGGGAGAGGTGAGCTATCTGGTAGATTGTTTTTCTTCACCAGAAGGCATATATTGCGGGAAAATAACTTTACCGGGTAGTGGTAAGAACTTTCCGGGAAAGATTTTAATATCTCAAAACCAGCTTGCCTGACCAGTTTCTCAAGTTTGCGATAAGAGAATAGATAGTAGTAACGATAGAGAGTCTTGTCCTTGGTTCGCCATGGTACGGCTACCTCACTACCCTTAAACCAGAATCTGGGTTGCCAGTGGTTCCATACCGTAATAAAGGCTTCGCCGCCGGGCTTCAATACTCGCCACAGCTCATAGAAGGCTTTTTGTCTTTCCTCTGGGTATTTAATGTGGTGATAGGTAGCCACTGAGATGGCCCAGTCAAAGGTCTGGTTTGAGTAGGGGAGATGGCAAACATCGGCTAATAACGGGTGTACCAAAAAGTGAAATTTTTGAGCGTATCTTTGGGCAAGTTTTAGCATCTCGCTTGAAAAATCTATACCATGTAGCTCGAATGACTGGCTGAAAGGTAGAAAGTCGGGCCCGTGGGCACAGCCGATATTTAGTAACCTTCCTTTTTGCCAGCCTTGGGCCAGTGTCTCCAGCTCTTGGCGAAATCTAGACCAGTGCCGGAAGCTATACCAGCTTGGGGCTATCTGGTCATAGATGTCTCTAGTCATCCTGTTCCCCTTTTATTTGTTTTCGTAACTGAGTAGTGCTTTAGGGCGACGTATCGCTAGGGTAGTTGCTGTGGCTACTACGTTAAGGATAAGGAAAATTATGAAAGCCCAATGGTAGGTGCCCATAGTATCATACATGTACCCAGCCATAAGTGGGCCAATAGCGACACCGATGTTCATAAAGAGGATTACGGTACCAAAGATGGCACCGTAGGCAGCCAACCCAAAGTTGGTGCTTACGAGTACTGACACCGTCGGTAGCCAACTACCTGCTGCCAACCCTATCACGATAGCATATAGCCATATTGTTGTTAGAGGTGATGCCGGGGTAGTGTTAATCAGTATTATAATGCTTATCATTTGAAAGCCAAGCCCTATAGCCCAGGCATATTTTGCTGGTATCCGGTCACAAAGATAGCCAAAGCTGAATTTGCCGATAGCACTCATCAAGCCAACAATGCCGAGGGCGCCAGATGCCATGGCTATAGGGAAACCAATATCCTCAAGATAGGGAACCTGATGTAGTACGACGCCAACCTGGCTGAACAGGCCTGTCAAAAAAGAGATGGCAATTAACCAGAAAGCAGGCGTAGTTAGTGCTCCATGTAGAGTTATTCCCTTGGTGGTTGAGGGTAAACCTTCAATGTCTGTCACTGTCGCTGGGGTTTGCCTGCCATCAGGATAAAGCCCTACGTCTGCTGGCTTTGTTCTTATCACTAATAAGGCTAATGGAATGACAAGCACCCATGTAAGCGTAGCCAGGACTAAATAGGAGACTCTCCAGCCAAAATTAGGTATGAGATAGCCACCAACAAGTGGTGCCATGGCAAAACCACCAGTGCCAATACCGATTGACATTATACCGATGGCTGTACCTCTCCGTTTTTTGAACCAATTTGAAACTATGGTACTTGATGGAATGACACCTACTGCCGCCATGGCGACACCAATAATGGCATAGCTGGCATAGAGGTGCCACAGGCTGCTGACCAGACTTGATGAGGCAAACCCGAGACCAGCAATGAAAGCACCCGTAGAGATAACCGTCTTCGCTCCGTACTGGTCAATTACCCGGCCAATAAAGGGTGAAGCCACGCCCATAACCAGGTAATAGATGGTGAAGGCAGTCATTATCTCACCTCTGCCCCAGCCAAAGTCTGCCTGAAGCGGTTTGACAAATAGACTAAAGGCAAAAAAGCCACACCCTGAATAGATGAAAGTACAGAAAAAGGTGGCCACCACTATCCAGTAGCCATAAAAAACCTTGGGCTTCTGGGAAGGGTGGGGTTTTGCTATATTAGTATTACTCATATGCCGTGCTTTTGCCTTATTTTGAGTCTACCAGCCAATTCCGTTAAAGCTACCCCAGTTGCATTATACCCTAATCGTGCGTATAACCATAGAGAACCAAATTAACTCTTGTGAATGATGGGGGATGATCTATTTGTTGCCATAAGCCAAAATCTGTTAAACTCGTTATGAGGAAGCATGCTATGAGGAAATATGCCAGGACAATATCCGGGGTTACGCCGGTGGCGGTTATGACCCAGCCGATGAAATGCCCCGGGCAGTGTGTATACTGCCCCACCTATCCAGATACTCCCCAGAGCTACACCAGTGAATCACCAGCAGTACTGCGTGCTAAAAGATGCGATTACGACGCTAAGCAGCAAATCGAGCTGAGGCTAAAAACTCTATCCGGCATGGGGCACCCGATAGATAAAGTTGAGCTGATAGTAATGGGTGGTACCTTTCTGGCTTACCCTGAGGAATATCAATACCAATTTATCAAGGATTGCTATGATGCCCTTAATGGAGAGCAATCTGCTACTTTGGGAGAAGCTAAACGACTTAACGAAACAGCGCACCGCCGTTGCACTGGCCTGTGTATCGAGACCAGGCCCGATTGGTGTGGGCAAGATGAAATAAACCGGATGCTTGAGTTTGGTGCTACCAGGGTAGAGCTTGGAGTTCAGACCCTGGATGATGAAATCTACCGACTGGTAAGAAGGGGACACCAGGTAAAAGATGTGGTTAACGCTACTACTTTGCTCAAAGAGCACGGCTTCAAGGTGTATTATCATTGGATGCCTGGGCTGCCTGGCTCAACTCCGGAGAGAGATTTAGAGTTGTCCCGCAGGCTATTTAGTGACGATAGCTTTCGGCCAGATGGTATGAAGCTATACCCGACCATGGTGGTAGAGGGTACGGAGCTGGAGAAATGGTTCCGGGACAAGCGCTACCATCCTTATGATGACGATACCATGATTCGGCTCATTATTGACATAAAGTCTATTGTGCCCAAATACGTGAGAATTCCAAGGATGCTGCGTGATATACCGGCCAAATTTATTGTGGGTGGTCTGAAAAATTCATTGCGAGATATAGTGAAACAGCGAATGGGCGAGATGGGCATTGAGTGTAAGTGTATCCGGTGTCGGGAGTATGGCCATCGAGCAAGGGGTGGTTGGGAGATAGGTGAACCCCGGATGGTAAGAATGGATTACGAAGCGTCGGGGGGCAGAGAGATACTGCTCTCCTTTGAGGATGAGAAGGAAACCCTGTTTGGCTTGTTGCGGTTGAGGATTCAGGCCAATCCTATAAAAGTGCTGGCATTAGAGGCTAACGAAAATTTAGCCATCATACGAGAGCTACATATATATGGGCCTGAGGTACCACTGACGGAGCATAGAGAAGGAGTTGCTCAGCATAAGGGTCTGGGCAAGGAACTCTTAAGGGAAGCCGAGCGAATTGCCAGCCAGGAGTTTCAGGCGCAACACATGGTAATATTAAGTGGTGTTGGTGCTAAGGAATACTATCGCTCTGAGTTTGGCTATAGCTCGCAGGCAGACTATATGGTTAAGAATCTATAAGCTCTCACAACTTCAGGGATTAATCTTGGGCGTCTCGCTCAATCTGGTCCAGTCTGGCATCATCAATACCAAAGTGATGGGCTATTTCATGCTTTACCACCCTTTGTATCTCATGTGTAATCTCGGCATTGTATCTACATTTAGCCTCAATCGGCTTCCGGAAGATAGTTATTTTGTCCGGTGGTACCAGCCCGTAGTGTGCGCCGCGCCTCGTCTGGGGCACTCCTTCGTAAAGACCAAGTAGGGTCTGACCACGCTTTAGCCCTGTTCTGGTTAGCTGACCTTGATTCGGGTAGTCCTCTACCACCACATCAACATTTTCAAGCCTGCTGATGAATTCATCAGGTAGAGCCTCAATTGCCCTGGCCACCAGCCACTCAAATCTTTCTCTATCCATACTCTTTAATCCAATGATGAAAGGTTAATCTTCTCATTGTTCTGATTCTTAAGCTTTCCCTTAAACCAGATGACCCAGAGCATCAGTAGATAAACAATAATACCGGCTAGAAGGAAGAGGACAGCTATTGCTGCGCTAAGGAATGGGATAGCCTCGGGTGAGGAAATAAAGTTGATGAAGTGTATGATGCCGCCAATGAGACCAACTGAAGTCATTACCGTAACCCATATTCTAATCGGCAGTCTTTTTAAGGTTTCCAGTCTGGGCTTGATGGTGAAATAGATGAGAAAGGCGTGGACACTAATAGTAGCCAATATGAGCAGGATTATCATGATTTGACTGGCTGTTGCCTCGATGTAAGGGATCTCCCAGGTTAGGCGGATAGTCGTCGCGCTAATAGCCAGCGTAACGGCTACAATGAACCATATCTTAACAGGTGAGTAATTCATATTAGATTCCAGCTAGCAATTATCTAATTGCGATAGGTCGAACTTCATACCATCCCGGGCGGCAATCACTTTAATCCCAGTCTCCTGAGACAATCTTTGAGCTATCTCCCACGGTTTTGCCCGCCACATGCTCATACCAAAGTGAGTTAAAATAGCTGTCTTTGGTCTTACCTCTGTAATGATACGTTTGACATCGGAGACTGTTAGATGGTCAGCTGGCGGATTGTCTTGCAGAAAAACTACATTGATAATCAGAAGTTCACTGGTATAGATGCGAGGCAAATCATCAAAGTAACGGGTATCGGCTATGTAAGAAAAGGTATGTCCACTAGTCTCAAAGAGCAGGCCATAGGTCTCTACGGGGTGTATGTGGCGGGTGGGGGTGGAAAATAAGACATTACCGATAGTGTGGGACTTGCCCGCCTGCAAGATTACAATACCTTCAAGATAATCTTTGAGGTAGGAAAAAAGAACCGGTTCAGTTTCAAGAGCATCAGCCGGGGCAAAGAACCGGCCGTGGGGTTTAAATCCGCCCTGGGTCATTGCTTCAACCATGATATTGACATCGCCTGAGTGGTCGAGGTGGCGGTGTGATAGGATAATAGCGCTAAGTTTCTCGGCTCTAAGCTTTCTCTTGGTTGTCTGAACTATACAACCCGGGCCGGGGTCAACGAGTATTTCAGTACCACCCAAACTCAGCCACAAGCCACCCGAGGCAAGGATTTGAGTAGCAACCATGATTCTGGCACCGCCGGTGCCGAGAAAGGTTATGGTATTGTCCGATGGATTCTTGTCTTTCATAGGCTGAAATTAACTATAGATGATAACCATAATTTTTACAATGGCTGCGCCTGAGACAGTAAACCTTTTGACGGCTGGAAGATAGCCGACTAAAATAACACTAAGTAATAAACAAGGAGGGTGATATGGAGCAGATGTGGGCACCGTGGCGGATAGGATACATCCAGATGGAAAAACCAGAGGGGTGTATTTTATGCGATAAGCCTAAACAGAAGGACGATGTGGCTAACTATATCCTGTACCGGGGAGACAAGAACTTCATCATTATGAATAGCTATCCCTACAATCCGGGCCACCTGATGGTAGCCCCCTATCGTCATGTAGCTAGTTTGGAAGAGCTAACTGATGAAGAACGTCATGAACATTATGGTATTGTTAGCCGAAGTGTCGAGCTGTTGAAAGAGGTATTTAATCCGGCTGGTTTTAACATCGGCATGAACATAAGCAGGATAGCCGGCGCTGGCATAGATGACCATATCCATACCCACATCGTGCCCCGGTGGCAAGGAGATACCAACTTTATGCCAGTAATTGCTGATGTAAGAGTAATGCCTGAAGCTCTTGCTGAGACCTATGACAAGCTACAGGGGAAATTCTAAAGAAAAGCAAGATTAGCTTCTCCAGGTGAAAACGCTGAGTGCTTGGGTGGGTAGGAATCATTGGAGATGGCACAAAGATATGTGAGGCCTGTTAGCTTTAATGACTTTTGAGGTTCTACAGAGCACTATTCCTGAAATCTAGAGCCGATTACCAGTTTAAAAAGGAGACTTATACACGTGGTCAGTCAGGTTTGAAGATGGTCTGAAGCACTATTAAAGTCTTCAGGATGTATGATGTAGTTTGGTAGAACTGGTGGTATTGACAGCGGTGATATTGTATAATTGCGCATATTATATTGTAGAGAGGAGGTAATACGAGAATGAAAGTGTTTAGCAAGACTTTTATCGTTTTAGTTGTTGTCGCTCTTATTTTGGTTCCGTTGTTCGGTTGCGGAGGAGCAGTGGGGCCGCAGGGGCCGCAAGGACCAGCCGGAGCGCAGGGTCCAGCCGGACCACCGGGACCAGATGGACCAGCAGGAGAAATTGGCCCAGCTGGGCCAGCCGGACCCCCAGGGCCAGCTGGACCACAGGGACTACCAGGACCAACACGGCAAATAGTTGTTACCTGGGACCCTCAAGACGAAATCATCTATTTTGGGCCAATGGCTTCCTTAGCTACTGTAGAGGCCTATCCAGAACAAGGAATCAGGATTAAGGGAGCTTGCTTTGACCCGGAAGACATCGTGACCATAAGTATCTGCGAAGACAACCGCGTATTGGTAGAAGAAGTAGAGGCTAATGATTGTGGAGCATTTGAGGTATTTGTGGCGTTGCCGTCTGCATCAAAACTTTCTTACGGTCCGGTTTCTGTACGAGCCTGGTTAAATGCTAGTATCTCCTTGCACAAAGTTAAAAGTGGCGACCTGCAGTGCTGCTGGCCACTGGATATTGTAGAGGAGGAGTATTTCTTAATGAAGTGGGCTGAATGGTTAGATTACATGGGGGGGCCAATTATAATGTAGTTAGCTTAATGAGCTAAGATAGCTGATAGCCATAGTTATCTTTAATACTTATACTTGAAGCAACTATCACCGCCCTGGGAAGTGAAGGTATCTTGCTTACTGGGGCGGTGTTCTATCTTACAGGTGTTTTAGCGTTAAATAAAATTGGCTATTCTCTTGCCAAACTCCTTGCAGTTGGCCAGGCATTTTTTATCGGGCTCTCCGATGGATACCGCTCCAAAGGAGCCAGACTGGTGTTCAACTATTACCATCCGGTGCATAAGCATTGCCTGAATAAGAGAAAGCAGTGCAGTTTCGTTTCCTCCAGTTATGTCTCCAGAGGAAGTGAAAGCAGCCCCAATTTTGTTCTGCAGCTTATCAGGGTAAATTGCAATGGACTTATCAATAAAGTTTTTCACCTTTCCAGACATGGAGCAGAAGTAGGTTGGTGAACCCAGGATTACAGCATCAGCAAGTACAAGGTCATCTAAGCTGGTCTTATCCACGTGCTTGGTCTCGACGTTATGCCCGGTTTCTTTTATTCCCTCACTGATAGCCTTTGCCATCTTCTCAGTATTGCCTGTTTTGGAGTCATAAACCACTAAAGCCTTAGGCACTCAATACCTCCTCATCGTAATGCTTCTTATCCCCATGTGCTTTTTAGTAATTGTACTGGTACCCCCAAGCGGACTCGAACCGCTGTTATCGGCGTGAAAGGCCGACGTCCTAGGCCACTAGACGATGGGGGCACACCTCCGAAGTATAGCAGAGATAGAGCCAGACGACAACGTTTTGTAAAGGTATAGGCCATACTATTTATTACCCTGTACCCATAATATGCTACAATACCCAAAATGAATCAGGCAACCGACCGAGATAAGGAGAGTGGGGTAGAAGGGGGGTGGTTAAAGATATGGTTAATTCCTATATTAACCATGACCTTTGTCATAGCCATCACGATTGGTATTTACGTTGTTTATGGCCGTCACCCCGAAAGGCTTGTTGAACTGGAAAGCTATGTCTACTGGGGGGCCTTCCTTATCAGTGTGATTGGGAACGCTACCATTATTCTGCCGGGCGTAGTTCTGTTGATACTTTCCGAGATAGGTATTGTTCTCTATCCGGTTACCGGACCAGTTGGACCGATTATTGTCGGGCTGGTGGGTGGAGCCGGGGCAGCTATCGGTGAGATAACCGGATATTTAGTGGGGTATAGCGGACGTGGCATTGCTGAAAAAAGTAATACTTACAAACGGCTGGTGGGTTGGGTGAACAGGTGGGGGGTGATAGCTATCTTCGTCTTCTCTGTAGTACCGCTAGTCTTTGACCTGGTTGGGATTGCCGCTGGTGTTCTCCGTGTCCCTTTTTGGAAGTTTATGCTTGCCTGTTGGTTGGGTAGGACCTTGCTATATGTAATTATAGTGCTGGCGGCTGCCTGGGGGTGGGAAACGGTGCTGCCTTATTGGGGTTGAGCTTGTGGTTTGACTTTGATAAGTAATACTGCGCCGATGTTAAAATAGATAAAACAAGCTAGCAGCATAACCGAGTAGCCCAATCCAGTGTCATAAACATTAAAGAAATCAATCGCCGGCCCGATGAGGCGTGCCAGGGCGCCGCCACCGGCAGTAGCCAGATTGGCCAGACCAAGATAGCGTGCCTCTTCACCCTTAGCGACCAAATCTGTAGCGAGTGCCCAGTTGGTGCTTATGAAAGCGCCAAAAGAAATTCCCACCAGCCCAGCGAAGACCATTACCAGCAGATAGTCATGCTGGGAGAGGAATATCAGGGCTATCCCCAGAGCACCCATAAACCCTGAGGCGATTGCAATCGGTCGGCGTCCTATCCTGTCTGACAGGCGCCCGGCAGGGTAGACTATTACTAGCATGCCGGCTACTACCACTATAGAAAACTTTGCCATTGCTGTAGCTGGATTGACTACGCTAACAACATCCCTGAGAAAATACAAAGCGAAGGTCTGCAGGGTTGTGAATGCCATAAAGATGAAAAGGCGAGAGGCCAGAAACCAGACAAAGTCGCGGTTCGTTCTGATATTAATCTGGAAACTTTTATAAAGGGTAGGCAGTAATGGTAATCTGGATCTGCCAGTTCCCGGTAGCTCTTTGACCATGAGGAGGGTAGCGAGAGTAGCCCCAATTAAGACAATAGCCGATGCTCCCAAAGCTAGCCATAACCAGGAGGCTCCTTCAGCTGTGGAGTAGCGGTTCATAAAGAGGCCTATCGGATATATTATGGCAATACCACCCAGTATCTCAAGCAGGCCTTTTACTCCTGAGGCTAGTCCTCGTTTCCCATGGGGGACAAGGTCGGGAATAAACGCCTGGTACGGACCCTGCGCTATGTTGGAGCTAATCTGCATCAGACAATAAATTACAAAGATAGCGGCGTAACTACCAGCTAGACTTATTCCAGGGAGAAGTAGTATAAGTAGTGAAGTGCCGATAAAAATGTAGGGTCGCCGCCGTCCCCAATGGAAGCTAGAGCGGTCGCTTATTGCTCCGGCTACTGGCTGAACTGCCATCGCCAGGATTAGTCCGATAAAGGTAAGCAGTCCGAGGTAGGTATTCTTCTGAGACTCGGCAACGAAGTCCAGTAACCTAAGTGGTAAGATAATAGTATGAAGGCTTTGCCATAGAGCGGTCAGTCCAAAGCCAAATATGGTAATCTTTATATAGTCGACCGTACCAAATTCCGTAGTTTTGGTATTAGTACTACTACTGGCTACTTCGTTCATATTATTGTAGTAAAGCATAGCAGAGGTGCAGCATGTAGAACAACCTGTTAGAGCAGGCAATCAGTTTGATTTTACCTCTGTCCCCAGTTATACTGATTCATAATCTATAAACATTTAACTCAATATAAATTAAGTACCACAAAGGAGGTATCTCTTGTTTGAAAGTCAATCTCCCTATCTTGTCGATTGGGCAATGACTGGCAAATGTAACCTGCACTGCCGGCACTGTCGCGGTATGACTCAAGGGGAGCTCTCTACTGAGAGAGCCAGAAAACTTATCGACGAGATAGCTGAACTTAAACCCGGCTGGGTTATTGTTGAAGGCGGAGAACCACTGCTGCGCCACGACCTGTTTGAGTTATTGGAACTGATGCGTCAGCGGCAGCTTGAGGTTCACCTGATTACCAATGGCACGTTACTAAATCCACAGATACTTGCTACCCTTAAGCAGCTGGGAGTACGGGTGATGATAAGCATAGATGGTGCCACCCCGGCTACCTATGAGGCGATTAGAAATGGTGCTGACTTTGCAACAGTAATTAAATCGGCTCGTAATTGTGCACAGGAAGGGCTTCTGGAAGCGATTAATTTTACTATTCTCAAAATGAACTATGGAGAAATAGCAAAGGTTTTTGAACTGGCAGCCTCAATTGGGGCACCAAAGATAAACTTTATTGGGCTTAAACCGTGTGCAGATTACCCTGAAGAGTTGCTTACCCCTGAGGAATACGATGAAGCCATCAGGCTGACCTGCCAGGGAGCGCAACAAACGGGGATTGAGTTCTTTTTTGATGAGCCATTCTTCTGGGCTGTGGTGAAAGAAAAGGGTCTTTTGGCTCAGGTGCCAGTGGGAGGTGCCGGAATTCTAGCACCCTCCACCTCGGCGTGCATTTTTGGTGAGTACCTTTTCGTTGAGCCTAACGGTGAGGTAAAGCCTTGCAGTTTTTCCCCAATGACCGTGGGTAATGTCAATGAGAAACCTCTCACCGAAATCTGGCAAGAAGTGCTTACCTCTGATTTTTTCCACCAGATTAAAGACCCGAGAAGCAGAACCGGCTATTGCCAGAGTTGCCGGTATTTAGCTGATTGTAAGGGTTGTCGGTCCCGAACCTTTGTACTTACCGGAGACTGGTTTTCTTCTGACCCCTGCTGCCCATTGAGCCCTAATTTAATTGCCAAAACGGAGGATTAAGTGAGAGTTGTTGGTATTGACCCCGGTACGGGTAGCTTTGATTTCTTTGGGATGGAGGGAGAAAAGATTATTATTGACACCTCTGTCCCGGTGCCTGAGGTTGCTCAAAACCCCAGGGTACTTGTGGATACGGTCAGAAGTGTTTTCCCTTTGGACATGATCGTCGGCCCCTCCGGGTATGGCTTGCCGGTAACTTCTATTAAGGATATAAGCGAGAGAGAATTAACCCTGATGGTGCCTGATGATAAGAGCATTCCTTTATATGATGGTATCAGAATGGTCTTACGGTTGATGCAGTCTGAGGGATTTCCAGTTTGTTTTACCCCTGGTGTTATTCACCTCTCAACTGTGCCTGCTTACAGGAAAGCCAACAAGATGGATATGGGCACGGCGGACAAGGTATGTTGTGTTGCCCTGGCTATCAGAAATCAGGCAGAGCTTTACGATGTAGACTACCATGAGACCTCCTTCATTCTGGCTGAAGTGGGCTATGCTTTCAATGCTGTAATCGGTGTCAAGGATGGGAAGATAGTTGATGGTTTGGGAGGAACATCGGGGGGACCCGGGTTCATTACTGTGGGCAGTATGGATGCTGAGCTGGCAGTTCGCCTGGGGAAATTCCCTGGAGCAGTGCTTTTTAGCGGTGGCGCCAAGGATGCCAGTGGTAAGGATGATTTAACTCCTGAAGAAATGGCTAAGGAACGGGATAAATATTCCGGGTCCTGGAATATGCTGCTGGAAAGTGTATTAAAAGGGATAGCAGCGATGCTGGTGGCGGTGGAAAAACCTCGCGAGATTTTACTTTCCGGTCGGCTTACTGGTATTCCTGAGATTGCTGAGGTGTTGACAGCCAGGCTTGCCCGATTTGGAAAAGTGCGCCGGGTGGGACAGAAAGCTAAAATAGCCAAGGCAGCTGCTGAAGGAGCTTATATTATTGGGGAGGGGTTAATGGGAGGAAAATATAAAGGTATTGTTGATTCCCTAAAGCTCACAGAAGCCAGCGGCACCATGTTTGACCATATTTTGCTCAAAGGGATTGAGATAGAGAAACCATAGTACGGGTTTGGTTAAGCAGGCGTATTACTGTTGCAGTAAAGACCGAATCTCCTGAGTGCTAAGTTCGCGTGTTTTTCCTTCTCCAAGAGTACCCAGGCTTGCGCTGCCCAGTCGGGTTCGTTTCAGGGCTAAAACTCGGTAGCCAAGGCTTTCGAACATGCGGCGTACCTGCCGTTTTCTTCCCTCGTGTATAATTAGGCTGTAGGTAAACGTTGGGAGAGACGGTATCTCCTTGATTTTAGCCGGGTGGGTCTCGCCATCCTCGAGTTTAATACCCCGTTCTAATTGCTGCTTTTCGCTTAGCCGTAGTTTTGTACCAACTTGAACCAGATATTCCTTTTCATGCTCAAAGCGGGGGTGGGTAAGTTCATAGGTAAGCCTGCCATCATTGGTTAGCAATAACAGGCCGGTGCTGTCTTTATCCAGACGCCCGACGGGGTATAACCCCAGGTGGCGATACTTCTGGGGTAAAATATCTAAGACATTCATGCGGCCTCTCTCATCGCTGGTGGTGGAGATGATACCTTTGGGCTTGTTCAGCATCAGGTATACCAGTCTCTTGGGCTTTATTGCAACTGGCTGGCCATTTATAGTGAGGCGGTCTGTTTCTATATCTATGGGGTGGTTAAAGCCTTCTATTACTTGTCCGTTGACTGCTACCCTGCCTTGTTTTATGGCATCAGCCAACCATCGTCGCGAACCAATTCCCGCTCTACTGAGGGTTTTGAGCAAAGGTAGCGTTGGGATGTTTTGCTTGCTCATACGGTTACTATGGATAAATCGCTGGTGACTTGAGCCCGGTGGTCTCCGGTAAATCAAGCATTAGGTTCATATTCTGGATGGCCTGTCCAGCAGCTCCCTTGACCAGATTATCAATACAGCTAACGACAATCAGTCTCCCTGTCCTGTGGTCGATGGTAGGGTGGATGAGGCAGAAGTTACTTCCCCAGGTATGCTTGGTATGAGGCGGTAATTCTACTACCTTGACAAAGAACTCGCCCATGTAGAAATCCTGATAGAGCTGTTTTAATTCTTCTTCCCCCTCTTCGTTAAGAGGCAGTTTGCCCGAAACCAATGGTGCATAGCAGGTAGTTAGGATACCCCTGGTCATCGGTAGCAGGTGTGGGACAAAGGTTATCTCCGGTGACTGGCCTGGTGATAGCATCCCTAGCTCCTGAATAATCTCTGGTAGATGTCTGTGCCCAGCCAGGGCATAAGCGGTAGTATCCTCATTGGCTTCTGAGTAGTGAGACTGTAACTTGAGGGTTCTACCGGCTCCGGATACACCGGACTTGCTGTCAATAATAATATCAGGCTCAATCAACCCTGCCTTAACGGCTGGAGCTAGAGCCAGAATGGCTCCTGTAGGGTAGCAACCGGGGTTAGCCACTAGGCGTGCTGAGGCAATCTGAGCCCGGTATAGCTCGGTGAGGCCATAAACTGCCTCTTTAAGTAATTCAGGGGTGGGGTGAGTAAAATTATACCAGTGTGGATACTCGGTTTCATCTTTTAGCCTGAAATCGGCGCTGATATCTACGACTTTGATACCCCGGTTGAGTAACGGTATAACTTCTTCGGCGCTTTGCTGGTGCGGCATAGCCGAGAAGGCAAGGTCAACCTCGCTTAGCTCAGTCTGAATCATCAGGTCCAGACTAGCCAGGTGGGGGAAAATCTCACCCAGTTTTTTCCCGGCGGTGCTTCGCCCGGTTACTGAGGTTAGCTCTACTTCTGGATGCTGGCTTAGCAGTCGTGCTAGCTCGACACCAGCATAACCGGTAACATTGATGATCCCGACTTTAATTTTGTTCATCTCTCACCAGCTTTCAGCTTAAAGTATATCATATACCAGTGGTGGATTTACACCGGGTGGTTCCCAAAAATTAGTCACAGGTCATTCTTTCCCTCCCCTGAAACCGCTGAGAATATATTGAATCTCAATGCTATTTACGCCGAACCTGTGTAGAGTGTGGCGGATTATTTCCAGGCTGCCCTCGAACCGGGGGCGCACCACTTCGGCGGCACCAATTCCCTTCAGCAGTTCGGCATCGGTATCCCGGCGGACGCCAGCCACGATATCAAGCTTATTGTTAATTTTTAGTGCGTTTCGGATGGTCAATTCTACGGCTATAAAATCGGGGAAGGTACAGATAAGGACTCGTGCCTTATTAAGCTGAGCATGAGAAAGTATCTCAGGATTACTGGCATCCCCGTAGAGACAGGGGACCCCTTGAGTGCGTAGCTTTGAGATAACATGGGGATCAAGGTCAATCACCAGATAGGGGAACTTTCGTCGTTCCAGGACTGCTGCCAGTCTGCTTCCTACGCTACCGTATCCGCAAATAACAGCATGCCCTGATAGCTCTTGTTCCCGGATTCTCCCCGGGTCAGAACGTCTTCCCATTAGCTTGCTGAATTTCTCTCCCTGGCTAAGACGTCGGTAGAGGAAAGCAGCCAATCTTAAAGAAAATGGGGTAAGCAGCATGGTAATGATAGCACTGGTTATGGTTAGGGAATAAATAGATTGTGGAATGATACCACCTTCCATACCCATGCCTGCCAGAACAAAGCTGAATTCTCCTATTTGTATCAGCCCCAGGCCGACAAATAACATCGTCTTGGTACTATATCCAAAGAACCACGGGATACAGGCGCAAATGATGAATTTAGCCACTATGATGGCTGCTACTACTATAGCAATAATGGATAGATTTTCTATCACAAAATATGGGTCGGCAAGCATGCCCAGAGAAACAAAAAACAGGGCACCAAAAGCATCGCGGAGGGGGATAACATCAGCCGTAGCCTGACGGGCGAACACGGACTGGCTGATCAGCAGTCCGGCAATAAAAGCACCAACGGCAGCCGATAGGCCGAGGAAGTAAGCACCAAAGGCTGCTGCTAAACATAGAGTGACTACAGCAAGCAAGAATAATTCACGTGACCGCTCTCTCGCTACCCGCCCCAGTATCCAGGGTAATACCCATAGGCCTAATGCCAGCATTACCCCGATAAAAAGTATCGCCTTTACAGCTGCTATTCCCAAGGACAGCCATAACTCTCCGCTTACTCCCCCCGCAGCAGGTAAGATTACCATTAATGGTATCAGGCTGAGGTCCTGCACCAGCAGGATACCTATCATGACACGCCCATGCCCTGAATCGATCTCTCCCCGCTCCATCAGAGTTTTCAGCACAATCATGGTGCTGCTGAGGGCAATGAGAAAGCCGAAAAAGACTGCTTCAATCAGACTCCATCCGAATAGTTTGCCCAGACCTAAACCAACTGCTGCTGTCAGCAGTATCTGGACAATGCCGCCCAAGACGGCGACTTTGCCTACCTGCCTGATTTCTTCCAGAGAGAACTCTAGCCCTAAGGTAAATAAGAGGAGGATAACGCCGATGTTGGCGATAGAATTTACTGTTTCCAGGTGTTGGACCAAACCAAAGCTATAGGGGCCGATGGCGATACCAGCTATCAGATAGCCCAGGATTATTGGTAGCCTGAGGCGGCGGGCTAGTATGCCTCCAACTATGGCAGCTGTTAAGACAATGACTAAATCAAGACCAAAGCCTAGTCCTTCCATAGATCACCTCTCAATTGAACGAGGGCTGCCCGTCACGATTATTCTAGTATAGAAACCAAACCCGTAGGTTTGGTTGATTCTGGTGTTGGTTATCACGATGAAGCGAAGAAGCACAGTCCCACTACATTAAAAATTCGGTATTCTACTTTTAGAGTAGCTGCCGCTTCATACGATGACCTGCCATAAAATCTATACAATTGTAGCATATAATAGCTGGCTATGGCACTAAGTCAGACTAGATAAGTTTCATGTCTTCTTGACTTATCTTGTCCTTTGCCAGCATCTTTTAAAACAGCCTCTCTTTGGCTATAATGACAAGTAGGTAATATTGGGTGTGAATGAAGAAATGACAGACATGATTTTAAAAGCTATCGGTATTGTCAGGAACGAAGTTAAGCAAAAGCCACAACAGAGGCCTTTTGGCTGGAAAAAGGTTTATTCTGAAATTGTGGTTGATAGTAGCCTGACTGAAGCACTTGATGGGCTGGAGGAATTTTCACATATTGTAGTGCTCTACTGGATGCACCAGGTGGACACTGGAGAACTGCCAATGAAAATCCATCCTATGGGTAAGCAGGATCTCCCCCTTGTGGGGCGTTTTGCCACTCGTTCTCCCAATAGGCCCAACCCGATAGGCAAGACTACTGTCAGATTACTTGAGCGCCGTGGTAACATTTTGAAAGTCAGCGGGCTGGATGCTATTGATGGCACACCAGTTATTGACATAAAACCGTACATTCCTGGATATGATTCGGAGGTTGATATAAGAGTACCATCATGGATAACCGATCGGTAGAGCGGACGCTGCTGGATATCTACCATCAACTAATGGCTTGTTATGGGCCACAGCATTGGTGGCCGGCAAAGGATCCTTTTGAAGTGATGGTTGGTGCTATCCTTACACAGTCGGCTGCCTGGAGCAACGTGGAAAAGGCCGTAGCTAATCTGAGACAAGCTAAAGCCCTATCATCAAGAGCACTGCGTCAAATGCCACTTCCTGAGCTGGCTCAGCTTATTTATTCTTCTGGTTATTATAACGCCAAGGCGTTGAAGCTGAAATCCCTGGCTGACTGGCTTGTGGACTATGATGACGATTTGCATAGGCTTTTTGTTAGTGATACTTACCAGCTTCGCCAACAGCTTCTTTCTATCCATGGTATCGGGGGTGAGACAGCTGACTCTATAATGTTGTATGCTGCTAATAAGCCGATATTTGTTATCGATGCTTATACCCGTCGCATTATCAACCGTCTTGGGCTAGCACCCGAGAACAATAGTTATTCTGTATATCAAGCCTTTTTTATGAATAATCTGCCTGCCGATACCCTGTTATTCAATGAATACCATGCGTTACTAGTCTGTCTGGCGAAGAATGTTTGCCGAAAGCATCCCCTCTGTTCACAATGTTGCCTCAACAATATATGCCGCTTCAATACCGAGTATCATGCCTCAAATGGTGTTATCTGAGCTGTATAGAATTGTAATTTCCTTTGCCAGTAGTTAAGGCATTTTGCCAGTTTCTCCATACTTTTATTCTTATTAACTAATGGATGAGTGGGAAGAACTGGATGTTGCTTATACCCTACGGGGTATGGTACAATAGCTCCCCGAACGAGATTTGCTTATTGGTGAAGGAGAAAATGCTTAAAGAATTAGCATTACAAGAAGCATTGCTGAAGCGGATCAAAAGGCTTGAAGGACAAGTTCGCGGCATTCAGAAGATGGTCGAAGAGAAGCGTGATTGCGAGAGTATTATTACCCAATTAGGAGCTATTCGCTCTGGTGTTGAGGGTGTTGCCGCATTAGTATTGAGTAACTATATGAAAGTTTGCTTTAGTCAGAATAATGGAGCAGATTCTTCTAAAATAGACTCTCTGGCGAGAGCTATTTCTATTTGGGGAAAAGTGCGTGTTGGTGATCGTAAGTAAGCTTGGTGATCGTAAGTAAGCCATGAATTATTATATGTAGAATTAGGATTCATTATATGATAAACTGTATTTGATCTGATACCTATGCCATACTGGATTGGATTTTCTGAGTAGGCTTAGTTTTAATTATGGTAGAAACGAGATATTGATGAAGGTTGCTATTAGCGGTAAGGGGGGAGTAGGTAAAACTATGCTAGCCGCCCTCCTTTCCAAGACTTTTGCTGATTCTGGTTATTCTGTTTTAGCTATAGATGCTGACCCCGATGCTAACCTAGCTGCCACCCTTGGTTTTCCCGAAGCGGAAAAAATAACTCCTATCTCTGAGATGAAAGAACTCATCGAGGAAAGAACAGGAGTACAACCTGGGGAAACCGCACCATTCTTCAAGCTAAATCCTAAAGTTGATGATATACCCGAGAAGTATTCCCAAGAGCATAATGAAATTAAGTTGATGGTAATGGGGCGAATGAAAAGGGGTGGTACTGGTTGTTATTGTCCTGAGAATGCTTTGTTGCAGGCTTTAGTTACCCATCTGCTATTGGCCAGGAATGAAGTGGTTATTCTAGATATGGAGGCGGGCATAGAGCATCTGGGGCGGGCAACAACTAGTGCAGTTGATAAACTAATTGTAGTTGTGGAGCCGTGGAGGCGAGCTGTAGAAACAGCTTATAGAGTCAATAAACTGGCACAGGACATTGGTTTACATAATGTTGCTGTGGTTGGGAACAAAATTCGTAATCAAGCAGAGAAGGAATTTCTCATCTCTAGCCTCTCCGGCTTTGAGTTCCTTGGCTTTATTCCTTATGACCAGGCATTGGTTGAGGCTGACTTGGCTAATCGTCCTCTCCTTGATGCCAGTCAGCAGATTATCCTTGAAGTGAGAAATATCTATCAAGCTTTGTTATCATCTGGTTAGGTACCAGACAAAATAACAATTAAAAAAAAGGAGGTATTTTGTGGCTTACGATGCGGTGAAGATGAAGGACTGGCAAATTTCTGAGGCAGCTGAAGAGGGCATGCCAACGCCCGATGAATGGCGGGAAAAACTTAACCTACAAAAGGATGAGATTATTCCCTATGGGAGACTGTGCCGGCTTGATTTTATGAAAATCATTGAACGTCTCAAGGATAAGCCAGATGGCAAGTATATTGAGGTTACGGCTATAACCCCTACGCCGCTAGGCGAGGGGAAAAGCACCACTGCATGTGGTCTTATGGAAGGTATGGGAAAGCGGGGTCTGAAGGTGGGTGGTTGCATCCGCCAGCCATCGGGCGGCCCTACGATGAATATCAAGGGGACGGCTGCTGGTGGTGGCAACGCTTTGCTTATTCCCCTGACCGAGTTTTCTATGGGCCTCACTGGTGACATTAACGATATCACTAATGCCCACAACCTAGCCATGGTGGCGCTTACCGCCAGGATGCAGCACGAGCGTAACTACAATGATGAGCAACTGGCTAGGCTCACCAGGATGCGCCGCCTAGATGTTGACCCTAGCCGGATAGAGATGGGCTGGATTATGGACTTTTGTGCCCAGAGTCTTCGCAGTATCATCATTGGCCTTGGCGGGCGTATGGATGGCTACATGATGCAGTCTAAGTTCGGCATCACGGTCAGTTCTGAGCTAATGGCGATGTTATCCATTGTTAGAGATTTAGCTGACCTGCGAGAAAGAATGGATAACATTACCGTGGCCTTTGATAAGAGGGGCAACCCCATTACCACCGGCGACCTTGAGGTAGGCGGTGCCATGACTGCCTGGATGCGCAATACCATTAATCCTACCCTGTGTTCTACGGTGGAGTACCAGCCCCTGATGGTGCATGCCGGGCCGTTTGCCAATATCGCTGTGGGTCAGTCATCCATCATCGCTGACCGCATCGGTCTGAAGATGTTTGACTATCATGTAACCGAGAGCGGTTTTGCCGCCGATATTGGTTTTGAAAAGTTCTGGAATGTCAAGTGCCGCTACAGTGGTCTCAAGCCGCATGTGTCGGTACTCACCACCACTATCCGGGCGCTGAAGATGCATGGCGGTGGACCCAAGGTGGTAGCCGGTATTCCTCTACCTGATGCTTACACTAAAGAAGACCTGGGACTCTTGGAGAAAGGCATCCCCAACATGGTGCACCTTATTGGGGTTATCAGGGAATCCGGCATCAACCCGGTGGTGTGTATCAATTGCTTTCATACTGATACCAAAGATGAAATTGCTATGGTTAGAAAGGCGGCTGAGGCAGCTGGGGCGCGCTGCGCTGTGTCCACTCATTGGGCTGACGGTGGTGACGGCGCCCTAGAGCTGGCTGATGTGGTTAAGGAAGCCTGCGAAGATACGAATGATTTTAAGTTCCTGTACCCTATGGATATGAAACTCCGAGAGCGAGTTGACAAAATCGCCAAAGTAGTTTATGGAGCTGATGGTGTGGCTTGGACTCCTGAAGCCGAGGCTAAGGCTAAAACGTTTGAGTCCGACTCTAAATATGATGAGTACGCCACCATGATGGTCAAGACTCATCTCTCTCTTACTCATGACCCGTCTGTTAAAGGTGTTCCCAAGGGATGGGTTCTACCCATTCGTGACGTGTTGATTTATTCCGGAGCAAAATTCCTTTGCCCCTGTGCCGGTGCCATCAGTCTGATGCCGGGGACTTCATCCAACCCAGCCTTCAGAAAGGTTGACGTAGATGTGCATACAGGGAAGGTAAGCGGACTGTTTTAATTAATTACAGAGAGGTAACTGATTGAGTTTTAATATTGCTGTAGCCGGAAAGGGCGGTAGTGGCAAGACGTCTATCGCTGGCCTTATTATTCGTTATCTGAAGAAGGGTAGTCTTGAGCCAATCTTGGCGGTTGATGCTGATCCTAACTCCAATCTGGCAGAGAGTTTGGGATTTGAGGTAAGACAGACGGTTGGTCGAATACTGGATAACTTCCAGGGGGAAAAAATAAATATCCCCCCTGGAATGACTAAGGAGGCTTATCTAGAGTATAAGCTAAACGAAGCTATAGTTGAAAGTAAGGGGCTAGACCTGTTGACAATGGGTAGGGGCGAGGGCCCAGAGTGCTACTGCTACCCGAACTTGGTTCTGAGAAAACTTATAGAGAACTTGGCTGGCAACTATGCCTATGTAATTATGGATAATGAAGCTGGAATGGAGCATCTCTCGCGGCGAACTACTCAGAACATTGACGGGCTTTTGCTAGTCGCTGACCATTCAGTGAAGGGTGTCCGAACCATTGCCCGTATCAGGGACCTGGTTTCTGAACTTAAACTGGCAGTGAAAAGAGAATTAGTAATAATCGATTTTGTTCCTACAAAAATAGACCCGATAATTAGTGAGGAGATGGATAGACTGGGAATTGCTCCTGCGGCTATTATCCCTTGGGATAAAGAGGTGCGTGAATGTGACCTCAAGCTAAAGCCACTTTTCGACCTGCCTGATACCTCTAAAGCAGTAAGGGCAGTTAACGATTTAATGGATAAGCTTCTTAGACCTGAGGAAATAAATTAAGAATAGGTGTTAGAAATGACAGCACAGATTATTAGCGGCACCGAAATTGCCAAACAGATTCGTGAGGAGCTAAAACAAGAAATTACTGAGCTGAATGAGAAACACAACCTTGTGCCGGGGTTAGTTACTGTCCTGGTGGGAGAAAACCCGGCGTCTCAGGTTTATGTGGGATCTAAGGTAAAGACATGCGAGGCGTTAGGGGTCTATTCGGAGAGGCATGACCTGCCGGCTGAGACTGGTGAGGAGGAATTGCTCAGCCTAATTGATAAGTTAAATAAAGACCCCAAAATTCATGGGATTCTAGTCCAATTACCCTTGCCCAAGCATATTAACGAGACCAGAGTTCTTTATGCTATCGACCCCAAGAAGGACGTCGATGGTTTTCACCCCGTGAATGTGGGTAAATTGATGATTGGAGAGCCTGATTATCTACCTTGCACCCCTCATGGGATTCAGCAACTCCTGGTTCGGTCTGGGATTGAGACTGATGGTGCCGAGGTAGTGGTTGTGGGCAGGAGTAATATTGTGGGTAAGCCGATAGCCAATATTCTTATTCAGAAGCAAAAAGGGGCTAACGCTACGGTTACTGTGTGCCACACCCGAACCCGGGATATGTTGTTCCATACCAAGCGGGCTGATATACTTATTGTGGCTGCTGGCAAGCCTAAGGCTATCACTGCCGATATGGTTAAAGAAGGTGTAGTGGTAATTGATGTCGGCGTTAACCGAGTAGGAAAAACTGCTGAAGGCAAGGCTATCCTGTGCGGGGATGTTGACTTTGATACGGTTAAAGAAAAAGCTAAAGCTATTACCCCGGTCCCTGGTGGCGTTGGACCAATGACCATAACCATGCTAATGCTAAATACGGTGAGAGCCGCTAAATTAGCTGCTGGCCTAGTCTAGGAGGGAGAGAAGGATGGAGTATCAGATTGAAAAAAAGAATGCGCCTGAATGGGGGGAGGTAGAAGTGCTGGGAGCTACCTTTGACGAAGGTAAACCTGATAGTGAGGAAATGGGACGATGGAGGGAAAAGTTGGGTAGCCGGGAAGAAAAGCTCAAATATCTGAAAAATGGTGAAAGATACTGGTATGGTAAGGATTGGTTTGGCAGTGAGAAGAGGAAGAATCCAGCTTAAGAAGGAAGGTACAAGATGGCTTTAGAAATTCCTAAAACATCGTATAGCGGTAAAATTCGTGAGATAACTTTGGGCGAAGGGGACAAAAGTTTGAAAGTGGGTGGAGAGACAGCCTATCCCTTTTACCTTTTTGAAGGTGAAATGGGAAATCTGCCCAAGATAGCCATGGAGGTTTTTGACTGCCCGCCTGAGGAGTGGCCAGAGGCTGCCCTGGAGCCTTTTGCTGGAGTAACTGATGACCCTACTGCCTGGTCAAAGAAATGTGTTGACGACTACGGGGCAGAAATGATATGCCTGCAACTGTTAAGTACCGACCCCAACGGGCTTGACCGGGGGGCTGATGAAGCTGCTGAAGTGGTGAAGAAGGTGGCTGATGCCATTGATGTTCCCTTGATTGTTTGGGGAACAGCTAATCATGAAAAAGACATCGAGGTTTTGCGGAAGGTGTCTGAGGCTTGCCAGGGGCGTGACCTGATTCTCGGACCAGTTGAGGAAGGAGACCATAAGAGGATTGGCGCCGCAGCTATTGGTTATCACCATACTGTTGCAGCGTCAACTCCGATAGATATCAATCTGGCTAAGCAGCTTAATATTCTGCTGGGCAATCTTGGCGTTCCCGATGATTTGCTTGTAATGGACCCTACCGTTAGCGGTATCGGTTATGGTATTGAGTATGCTTATTCAGTAATGGAGCGAATCAGGATGGCAGCATTAACCCAGCAGGATGAAAAGCTCCAGCTTCCTCTCATCTGCAATATCGGTAAAGAGGTGTGGAAAGCCAAAGAGGTAAAAATTACCGAGGAAGAAGACCCTAAGCTTGGCGATGCCAGGAAGCGGGGGATTCTATTGGAATCTATGTCAGTTATGGTCTTACTCCTGGCTGGTGCTGATGTAGTGGTCATGAGACACCCGGAGGCAATTAAGCTGGTTCGAGAGATGATGGCTGAACTGACAGTTTCTAAGTAATTTGGGAAGGAGATAGTAAAATGGCAGACCCAGAAACCAAGAGTATTGACCAAGCCAGTATTGAGATGATAGAGAAGGCGGCTAGTGACGGGGTTAATACTGTCTTTGATAGAGCGGACACGATGAAACCGTGTCCTATAGGTGCTGTAGGTAGTTGCTGTAAGAATTGTGGGATGGGTCCCTGCCGGGTACCTTTACCTAAAGGAAAGGAAGAAACCCCGGAGGAGAAGCAGAAGAGGCGAGGCATCTGTGGGGCTACGGCGGAGACCATTGCTGCCCGTAATTTCATCCGGATGGTAGCTGGTGGTGCTGCTGCTCACTCTGACCATGGTCGGGGGGTGGCTGAGCTCTTTCTGGCAGTAGCAAAGGGCAAAGCTCCTGGCTATGAGATAAAGGATGAGCAGAAACTACTGGAAGTAGCTTTGGACTGGGGCATTGAAATCGGAGATCGTAGCAACAATGAAATAGCTGTTGATATTGGTGAGAAGGCTCTAGCTGAGTTTGGTAAACAGGAGGGCGAACTTATAACCTTAAGGAAGGCACCATTAAAACGTCAGGAGCTATGGCGACGTGAAAAGGCTGCCCCTAGAGGCATAGACAGAGAGATTGTAGAGATAATGCACCGAACCCATATCGGGGTTGACCAGGACTATAAAAACTTGCTCAAGCAGGGGGTCAGGGCAGCCATAGGTGACGGCTGGGGTGGTAGTATGATCGCTACTGAACTCCAGGATATTCTCTTTGGTACCCCGGTGCCGGTTCTCGGTCAAGCAAACCTAGGAGTGCTTGAAAAAGACGAGGTGAATATTATTATTCACGGTCATGAGCCGCTACTCTCCGAGATGATTGTGGCTGCTGCTCAAGACCCCAAAATGGTAGAGCTGGCTAAATCTAAAGGAGCTACTGGGATAAACATCGCTGGTATGTGCTGCACTGCCATCGAGATATTGATGCGCCATGGAGTGCCGATAGCAGGGAATTTCTTGCAGCAGGAGCTGGCTATTGTAACCGGGGCTGTGGAAGCCATGGTAGTAGATGTCCAGTGCATTATGCAATCAATACAAGCTGTAGCTGAGTGCTACCATACCAAGATTATCACCACCTCACCCAAAGCTAAAATTCCCGGTGCAGTTCATATTGAGTTTGAGGAGCACGATGCTCTTAAATCGGCTCGAGCGATAGTCAAGACGGCTATTGAAAATTTCCCTAATCGGAGAGAAAATATTGGCATTCCTGGGGGAAAAACTGACCAGATTGCTGGCTTTAGCCATGAGACTATTAACTACCTGCTCGGTGGTTTGTTTCGGGCTTCCTATAGGCCGCTTAATGACAATATTATCAATGGCCGAATCAGGGGGGTGGCTGGTGTCGTTGGCTGCAACAATGCCCGGGTTAAGCACAATGAAGGCCATGTGAGTATGGTTAAGGAGTTGATAAAGAATGATGTGTTGGTGCTTACTACTGGCTGTAATGCCATTGCCTGTGCTGAAGCCGGGCTTATGGTCCCTGAGGCAGCAACAGAATATGCTGGTGAGGGATTAGCTTCAGTGTGTGAAGCAGTAGGCATCCCGCCGGTGCTTCATTTAGGCTCCTGCGTTGATAACAGCCGTATCCTGATAGCAGCGACTGCTATGGTGAAAGACGGTGGCCTGGGTGATGACATTAGCGACCTTCCTGTGGCCGGAGCTGCGCCGGAGTGGATGAGCGAAAAGGCAATCTCTATCGGGCAGTATTTTGTCGGCTCAGGGGTATTCACTGTCTTCGGTGTAACCTGGCCCACTACTGGCAGTAAAGAAGTTACTGATTTCTTGTTCAAGGATTTTGAGGATATGTATGGTGGTATGTGGGCTTTTGAGCCAGACCCGATTAAGGCAGCTCAACTCATGATTGCACATATTGATAAGAAGCGCAAGGCACTGGGTATTGATAAAGCTCGAGAGAGAATACTCTACGATATGGAAATGAGACGTGAGCTGGTATAGCCTGAGGACAAGAATTATGAAGATAGGGGGTCTTTAAATATGTCAAAAGTTATTGCATCAGCGGCGATTAGAGGAGCATACAAAATTGTTGAGCGGGCTGAGAAGAAATGGCAAGAGGCAATGGACAGGTGGGGGACAAACGAACCGGTAGGCTTTCCCAATACTGCTTATTACCTGCCGGTAATCTATGGAATTCTGGGGACTAAGGTTGAAAAGCTTGGTGATATGGAGCAGGTAGTAAAGAGGTGTAAATCCTTGCTCCCGCCACCAGTAAGAGAAGAACATCCTTTGCCCTACCTGGCACCAGCTCTTGATGCCGGGATGGCGACCTTCTTCGCTGAGGAGATTGTTGAAGCGATACGGTATCTGGAGGAGCCTGATTTTTATACCAAGCAGGAAGACATTACAGATGATAATATCTGGCTGGGTGCTGCCGATGATATTATCCTTAGAAAAAGAGGAGTTGAGTTTGTCGATGGTACTGCTCCCGGCTTTGCTGCTATCCTCGGCGCTGCGCCCACCAACGAGATAGCAGTTAAAATTGCCCTTGATCTTCAGAAGGTGAACCAGTACATCTTTATGTCGGCGGAGTATAATGGCAAGAGGTTCTCGGAACAGCTTGTGGAAGCAGGAGTACAGATTGGCTGGCCCACCCGCCTGGTATCATTTGGTCCTGATGTCAGCGCCACCGTATTTGCTGCTGGCTTTGCCACCAGAGCTGCCCTTACCTTCGGCGGCATTGAGCCTGGCGACTACAGAAAGGTGCTGATATATAATAAGGACCGTATCTTTGCCTTCGCTATGCCTCTGGGCTATGTTACTGATGAGTGGTATGCTAATGCTGCCGGTGCAATTAACTGGGGGTTTCCTACTATCGCTGATACTCCGATACCTGAGGTTTTGCCCACTGGTATCTGCACCTATGAGCATGTAGTTTCTAATATTCCCCACGATAGTATCGTCGCCAAGGCAGTAGAAGTAAGAGGGCTGAAAGTCAACATAGCTGAAGTGCCAATTCCGGTAGCCTTTGGCCCTGCCTTTGAGGGGGAGAGAGTCCGCGGTGATGATATCTATCTAGAGTGCGGTGGGGGCAGGACGCACATGGTGGAATGGGTTACCAGCAAGCGCATGGACGAAGTCGAGGATGGCAAGATCGATGTCATTGGTCCGGAGCTAACCGATGTGGAGGCTGGCTCCAAATTACCCATGGCCATAGTGGTTGAGGTCGCTGGTAGAGAGATGCAGGAAGACTACGAACCCATCCTGGAGCGCCAGATTCACCACCTTATTAACTATGCTCAAGGATTAATGCATATCGGACAGAGGGATATCGCCTGGCTACGAATTGGCAAGCAAGCGGTGGGGAAAGACTTCAAAATATCTCATATCGGTTCCATCCTCCACGCTAAGCTGCACCAGGATTTTGGGCGGATATTTGATAAGATGCAGATAAAGATCTATACCGAAGAAGATAAGGTAAACGAGGTTTTGGGGAAAGCAAGAGCAGTATATGGCGACAGAGATAGGAGAATTGAAGGCATGACTGATGAAACCACCGACACATATTACTCCTGTACCCTGTGTCAGTCATTTGCCCCCAACCATGTTTGTGTCATTACACCGGAGAAGACCGGACTTTGCGGTGCCTACAATTGGATGGACTGTAAGGCTGCATATGAGATTAATCCGACCGGGCCTAATCAACCGATAGAGAAGGGGGAGACCCTTGACGCCAAGCTGGGGCAGTGGAAGGGGGTAAATGAATTTATCTATAAAGCTTCTCGTGGGAATTTAGACCATTATAACATGTATAGTATAGTAAATGACCCGTGGACTACCTGCGGGTGCTGTGAATGCGTTGCTGCTGTTTTGCCACTGTGCAACGGGGTAATGACGGTAAGCCGGGAGTTTATGGAGATGACCCCCTGCGGAATGAAGTTCAGCACTCTGGCCGGGACTGTCGGCGGTGGTATCAGTACTCCTGGCTTCATCGGTCATGGCAAGTATAATATTTGCCAGAGGAAGTTTATTACTGCTGACGGCGGCTTGCTGCGAATTGTCTGGATGCCCAAAATGCTCAAGGAAGAAATTGCCGATAGAATTAAGGCTAGAGGTGAGGAATTGGGGATACCCAATTTTATCGATATGATTGCTGATGAGACTGTAGGTGTTACCGAAGAAGAGATTCTTCCCTTCCTCGAAGAGAAGGGGCACCCGGCTCTTACCATGGATTCGTTGTTAGGGTAGAAAGGAGTTTTTAGAATGCCACTTACCGGGATAGAGATATTTAAGTTGCTTCCCAAGACTAACTGCAAGGAGTGCGGAGAGCCCACCTGTCTTGCCTTCGCCATGAAACTGGCAGCAGGTAAGGCAGAGCTATCTGCCTGTCCCCATGTCTCGGATGAAGCAAAGGAGAAATTGTCTGAAGCGGCTGCCCCTCCTATAAGGCCGGTTACTATCGGAGTTGGTGAACGGGCATTGAAGATTGGTGGGGAGACAGTCATGTTTCGTCATGAAAAAAGGTTTGAGAACCCGCCTGGTTTTGCTATTCTTGTTAGCGATATTATGGATGAAGCTGAGGTTGATGGCCGCCTGGAGAAGTTTAAACAGTTCGAATACGAGCGTGTGGGACTTATACTTCGTCCGGAGCTGGTAGCAGTGAAGAGTGAATCCGGAGATGCGGCGAAGTTTGCAGACGTTGTTAGCAAGGTTAAATTGGGCACCGACGCCGGTATTATTCTGATGAGCGAAAACCCGGATGTCCTGGCTGCTGGATTGAAGGCGTGTGCTGACTGTAAACCGCTGATATACGCTGCCACTAAAGATAATTTAGATCAGATGGGCAAGTTGGCTAAGGAGTATTCCTGTCCGGTAGCGGTAAGGGGAGCCGGGCTTGAGGAGATTAGTCAGCTAACGGCAAAATTAACCGAGGCCGGAATTAATGATATCGTTATTGATTCCAGTTCAAGAACTGTTCGTCAGTCATTTGAGGATCAGGTAGTTATCAGGAATTTAGCATTGACCAAGAGGTTTCGTCCTCTGGGTTTTCCGACCATCGTATTCCCGTGTGAAATGACCAATGACCCGATGAAGGAGGCGTTAATTGCCTCTGTTTTTGTGGCTAAATATGGTGGTATCATTGTACTCTCTGATTTCCAGGGGGAGAGTCTGTTCCCGTTGCTGGTAGAGCGGCTTAATATCTATACTGACCCCCAGCGACCACTGGCGACTACTGAGGGAATCTATGAAATTGGTAGCCCTGATGATAACTCTCCAGTACTTATCACGACCAACTTTTCACTTACCTATTTTCTCGTTAGTGGCTATATTGAAGCCAGTAAGGCTCCTGGTTATCTATTAGTGAAGGATACTGAAGGGCTTTCAGTAATGACTGCCTGGGCTGCCGGGAAGTTTGTCGCTGATGTTATTGCTCCCTTCGTTAAGAAGTGTGGTATTGAGGGTAAAGTGAAACACCGTAAGTTAATAATCCCCGGTTATTCTGCTGCCGAAAGTGGCGGCTTGGAGGAAGAACTACCCGGCTGGGAGATTCTGGTTGGTCCCAGGGAGGGGGCTCATATTCCGGGCTATCTTAAAACATGGCAACCATAAGGAGGGAATGATGATACTTATCGGAGAGAATATAAATATAATTTCCAATACTATTGGCCCAGCACTCAAGGAGAGAGCCCCCAAGCCAATTCAGGAACTTGCCAGAAATGTGGCCGGGGTGGGGGTGGATTATCTTGACATCAATATTGGCCCGGCACGCAGGGCAGGAGATGAGTTGATGGAGTGGGCAGTTAAAATAGTGCAAGAGGTTACTGATAAGCCATTATCCCTGGATACGACTAATCCGGTGGCGATGGAAGCTGGATTGAAGGTGCATAGAGGTAGGGCATTGATTAACTCCATCTCCTTGGCCAGGATGGAAGAAGAACTACCTCTAGCCAAAAAGTATGATGCTGACTTTATTGGGCTCTTGTGGGGACGGGATGGCATGCCCAGAGATGCTGACGAGAGAGCGGTAATAGCTGATGAACTTACGAATAAAGCTACTGAGATGGGTATTCCTTGTGAAAGCATCTGGTTTGACCCTATTGTTACCCCGGTGGTTAATATCGAGGCAAACCAGTCTAAACCATGTATGGAGTTTATGAGTACACTGGAGTACATCGTCCCAGGGTGTAAATCAGCAGTAGGCTTATCTAACGTCTCTAATGGTGCGCCTACTCACCTTCGGCCTATTCTTAACCAGACCTTTTTGATGATGTTGATGAAATACGGATTGCATGCTGCTATAGTTGATGCCTTTGATGACAAATTAATAAGGATTGCCCGGGGTGAGATGCCAGAGCTTGTTAGCCTGGTGCACCGGGTGATGGATGGGGAGAGACCTGATCTTTTTTCCTTAAGTGAAGAAGAAGTAAAATATGTGAAAACGGTCAGGGTGCTTATTGGAGAAATACTTTACTCTCATTCCTGGCTTGAAATATAAATTTAGCAGGCAGAGTGAGTCTAATGGTTAAAGAAATCCCATTGGTATGGTTAGCAGCGTCGGGGTGTACTGGTTGCAGTATCTCATTACTAAATTCTGCTTACCCCGGAATCAAAAACGTTCTTGTTGACCAGATAGTCCCCGGTGTACACATAAATCTAAGATTCCATCAAACAATAATGGCTGGTGCCGGTGAGCAGGCAATACAGGTTTTGGAAGATACTGCCAGAGAAGAGAAAGGGAACTATCTACTGGCTGTTGATGGCGCCATTCCCGTGGCTGCCGATGGTGTATATTGTGTTATGGGGGAACGGGGAGGTAAACCGGTTAGCCTGGAGGATAGATTTACAGAGATGGCCCGGGGTGCCCTGGCTATTCTGGCGGTGGGTACCTGTTCTTCCTTTGGCGGTATCCCGGCAGCGGCACCAAATCCTACCGGTTGCCAACCATTGACGAAAATCCTCAAAGCTAAAGGGATTAATAAACCATTGGTTAATATTCCCGGTTGCCCGCCCCATCCTGATTGGGTGGTGGGAACAATAGCCAGTATCCTGCTTAATGGTCTGCCCAAGGCTGAAGACCTTGATGATAACCTGAGACCGCTGGCTTTCTACGGTAAGTTGATTCATGAAAACTGCCCCCGACGCGCCTATTTCGATGAAGGCAAATTCGCTAAAAAACCGGGGGATGAAGGCTGTCTCTATGAGCTTGGTTGCAAAGGCCCAATAACCTATTCTGATTGCCCTCTCAGGCGTTGGAATAATGGTACAAACTGGGTAATCGGTGCTGGTGCTCCTTGTAATGGCTGCACCCAACCTGAATTCCCCGACTTATTAGCACCTTTCTATGAAAAACTTGTGGATGTTGAACTCCCTACTATTGGTACCTATTGGGCATCTGGTAATGAGAAGGAATAGTGGGCAAAATAGTAATTGATCCGGTAACCAGGATTGAGGGCCATCTTAAAATAGAAGCCGTGGTTGAGAACGGCGTGGTTAAAGATGCGCGAAACACTGGTAATCTATTTCGGGGTATTGAGCTTATCTTAAAAGGAAGAGACCCGCGTGATGCACAGGTCATAACGCAGAGAATTTGTGGGGTTTGTCCCCAGTCTCACGGAGTGGCTGCTACTCTGTGTCTGGATAGCGCCTTTGGTATTGCTGACAGGATACCGGATAATGCGCGAATTATAAGGAATCTTATCCAAGGGGCACATGTTGCTCAGGACCATATCCTTCATTTTTATCATCTGGCGGCCCTTGATTACGTTGACATAACCGATGTTGCCCAATACGAAGGCGGTGACTCCTCATTGGATTCGGTAAAGGAATTCATTTCCCGTGGGGAACTCGGGCCATTCCTGCCCCGTTATGAAGGGGATTACCGCTTGCCTGTAGAACTTAACCAGCAGGCAGTGGCTCACTATGTTCAGGCTCTGGAAATCAGGCGTATCGGCCATGAGATGGTCAGCATCTTCAGCGGTAAGATTCCGCATAGTGTAGGGATTATCCCCGGTGGCGTTACCAGCACTCCTACCGTTGATAACATACTATCCTTCCTGTGGAAATTGCGGACATTACAGGATTTCATCAACAATGTCTATATCCCTGATGTGCTAGCCGTCGCAAATGCTTATCCTGATTACTTTGAAATTGGGGTTGGCTGTAAAAAACTGCTTTCCTATGGGGCTTATGATCTGGATGGCAAAGATCCGGATTTAACCCGAAGGCAGCGGCTATTCAAGCAGGGGGTTATCTCAGCTGATTTCAAACCGGGTGAGATAGATGTAGCTAAGATTGCTGAGGATGTTGAGCACTCTTGGTATGATGATTCTTCATCGGGGTTACATCCCACGAAGGGGGAAACTCTGCCTGCGTATGGTAAACAGAGAGCCTATTCCTGGGCAAAATCGCCACGCTATAACGGTGAGGTTTATGAAGTTGGCCCATTGGCCAGGATTGCTGTCACCTATGCGTGCGGCGACCCTGTAGTGAGAGAGCTGGTAGATACCTCCCTGGCTCAACTAAAAGCTTCTCCTTCGGTACTTTTCTCTGTTCTGGGGCGTCACTTGGCTCGAGCCTTATCGGCTAAGTTTATTGCCGATGCCTTGGAGAAGTGGGTCTTACAGCTTAAGCCATGGGAGCCTACTTTTGCTGAATATGACATTCCTGAGGAAGGTAGAGGGATGGGTTTGACGGAAGCTGCTCGTGGTGCTCTGGGGCACTGGATTGAAATAAAAGACAGAAAAATTGCCAACTACCAGTGTGTAGTGCCCACCACCTGGAATGTCTCACCTAAAGATGATAAGGGTAACCCGGGCCCCATAGAACAGGCTTTAATTGGTACGAAGGTTAAGGACGAGGCTAATCCCTTTGAGATTGTGCGGATTATTCGTTCTTTTGACCCGTGTCTTGCCTGTGCCGTGCATCTTATTACACCTAAGGGTCAGGATTTGAGAAAATTACAGGTAGTGTGATATTCATGGAGTGGAGATGATTGTTTCAGCACCAAAATCATGGGAAGAAATCTGGGGCTACTTAGAGGGGGAGAAGAGAATCTTTATTCTGGGTTGCAATGGCTGCGCTGAGGCATCTGGTACCGGTGGCCCGGCTCAAGTGAAGGAAATGAAGCAGAAACTGGAAGAGGCGGGCAAAAAAGTTACTGGGACGATGGTTATTGATTTTTTATGCCAGAAAGCTTTGGTCAAATCACGGTTGAGGCCAAGAATTGAACAGGTTGAAGCCGCCGACTCAATACTGATAATGACCTGTGGTCTTGGTGTTCAGGCAGTGGCAGCGTCAGTGAATAAGGTTTGTCACCCGGCCTGTGACACCATCAATATGGGTGGTAGCCGGGGGGAGTGGAAAGGTGATGAGAGGTGCCTGGAGTGCGGTGAATGTCTATTGGATTATACCGGAGGTATATGCCCGCTTACTGTCTGCTCTAAATCACTAATTAACGGTGCTTGTGGTGGTGCTTCTAATGGTAAATGCGAGCTTGACCCGGAGAAGGATTGTGGCTGGGAACTAATTTATGAGCGGTTAAAGCAGAAAAATCAGTTGGACAAATTAAGGACATTTATTCCTCCCAAGAGTTGGGACAAAATGAGGCCTAATCCGAAAATATACTCCACAGCCCTGTGGGCACTAGAGAAGAGTGGTTAGAAGGAGGGAATTGTTATATGCATGCAACAATCCAAAAGCCAATTGATGAAATCATGGGATATTTCAAGCCAGGGGAGAAGGTATTTGTCGTTGGATGCGATAATTGCGCTGCCAAGTGCCATTCCGGAGGCATACCTGAGACTGAGGAGATGGCGGAACGGCTAAGCAAAAGAGGCATCAATGTAATCGGGTGGTGCGTGCCTCAGCCGAAAGGAATTTCACTTTGTAAGCTTTCGAATACAAAGAAGGTTCTTCAGGAGGAATACGGCGAGCAGGCTAAAGGGGTCGATTCTTTTCTGGTGCTTTCCTGTGGGCAAGGTTTTCATACTGTGATGGACGCTACCGATGGTGGAACAGTTCATCCTGGCTGCGATACCATTTTTGGTGGCGAGACTATATCTGACGATTTTATTACTGAGTACTGCTCACTCTGTGGCGACTGCATTGTTGATAATTATGGTGGGCTGTGTCCGGTAACTCTCTGCGCCAAAAGTTTGCTTAATGGGCCGTGTGGTGGGGCTAAAGATGGGAAGTGTGAGGTGGATAGAACCCGGGATTGTGGGTGGCAGCTCATCTATGATAGGCTTAAGACGCTGGGCCAGCTAGATAGAATGGACGAGTACAGAGCGCCCAAGAATAATTCTAAATGGAGCCGGCCCCGCTCTCTGACCGTTGGGGAGAAGGAAGCAACCTTCAAATCGTTGGCTGGTGAACATAAGGTCGTTAACTACGGCTAAACGTGCTTAACTATTAAGATTAAGGAGTTGCCGGTGAGTAAGTTAAGGCAGGCACTTGAAGACGGAAAATTTGTAGTCTCTGGAGAGATTGGTCCACCTAAAGGCACGAATTTGGAGAAGTGCTTAGAAGATGCAGAACGGCTGCGCAGCCAAGTGGTGGCTATTAATGTTACTGATCTGCAGAGTGCAGTGATGCGAATCGGCTCGTTAGTTGTTTGCTCTAAATTAGTTGAGCGAGGTCTAGAGCCGGTTTATCAGCTTACCTGTCGAGACCGTAATCGGCTGGCACTTCAATCTGATTTGCTTAGCGCCTGGGCACTTGGTATCAGAAATGTACTCTGCCTTACTGGCGACCATCCCATATTAGGCGATCATGTTGAGGCGAAATCAGTCTACGATCTTGATTCAGTACAGCTGCTCAACGCCGCTGATACCTTGAACCAGGGGTACGATATGGCTGGTCACGAACTGGATGGGAAACCTGACTTCTTTCTGGGGGCAGTGGTTACCCCGGCTGCTGACCCTGTGGAGCCTCAGATTATCAAAATGGGTAAGAAAATTCAAGCTGGAGCCAGATTCTTTCAGACCCAGGCTATTTATGAGCCGTCCAAATTTGAGCAATTTATGAACCAGGTGCAGAAATTTGAGGTGCCGGTTATGGCTGGACTGGTAGTGCTCAAGAGTGCTGCCATGGCCAAGTTCATGAACTCAAATGTGGCTGGGATTAGCGTTCCAGATAGCATTATCGTGGAGATGGGGGAGACTAAAAGGGAAGACCGCAAGAAAAAGGCGGTGGAAATCTCTGCTCGAATTATCAGAAAGGTAAAACCGCTCTGTCAGGGGGTTCATATTATGGCTCTGGGATGGGATGAACTTGTGCCGGAGATTATTAGAGAGGCTGAACTTGATTAGTTGGGTAGCG
>Ga0265594_1000264_pt1 | contig 42920 bp, 42 predicted proteins | sample saktaG_11_FD_190147 | JGI IMG/M metagenome (GOLD analysis project Ga0265594, IMG submission 190147) | Saline water microbial communities from Sakinaw Lake, British Columbia, Canada - sak_2011_5_24_80m | ecosystem: Environmental > Aquatic > Non-marine Saline and Alkaline > Saline ... | reverse complement strand
AAAAAAACACTTAATTAAAAATAATGGGAAAATTGTAGCAGAATCAGATCCTTATCAAGATAGGTACTTAATAGAAGCACATAATAGATTGCAATCAATAGGTGTACCATCGGAAGGCATTACGGGTTCGGACTATAGAAATAAAATTACATCTTTAAGCTTGGTGAATAAATTAAATTTAGATGTAGATGTTCAAATGGCAGATAGTTTAGCGATAATGGCAGATATGGTTTATGGAATGAAAATTGGCATAAAGAAAAAACCTACGAGAGTACAAGTCATAATGAAGAGACTCATAAATAGAAAAATGACTGACAAAGATAATCCAGGAATTTTTGAAATACTCGTTTAAATCTAAACAAAAAAGCCGACCATGGCTAACCGCACATATATCGACTCTTCATATTTCTATTATAGCCGTTTTCAACAAAGGATGTCAACCCTCCCCAATGCTGTTAAGGAAGGAGAGATTGTTTCAGTAAAAGTTCTCTCTATAGATGCCCAAGGAAAAATAAGCCTTCAACTTGTTAAAAAATAAAAACTTGACAAAAACCTAATAATATTTCAGAACTCGCCCTGGGCGAGTTTTGTTTTATGTTCGTCGTCGGAGGTCCGTACCTCGGATAGCAATCCGAGCTCGGACATCTACGCAACTCTTCCGTCGTTTCTCAAGGAGCAATTTTAGTGTTTTAGATGATTTAATAGTAATAGGAGGCTAACCTACAATGGTTCTGGATGTTCTAGAATAAGTACATAAGTTGTACATATTATGAAACATGAATAAACATTAAATGTGCGAAGCAAATGTGCAAAGCTAAGCTTTGAACATTTTATTTTTTTATTTGCTATTTATTTTATTTTTTTTATTATGTTATAATGTTATAATAAATTAAATCAACTTTTAATTTTTAAATTTATGGATCAAGAAATAGACAATAGTATTCGTACTATGAAAAAAGACATTCAACGTCTTCAAGGGAAAGACGGTGTTACGACACCTTCTCCAGAGCAAGAAGAAAGAGAAAAAAAGGATAGGCAAAGATTGGAAATAGAAGAAAAAATTAAAGAGAGAGAAGAAAGAAAAATCAAACAAGAAGAAGAGCAATTGCTGAGAGATAGAAAAGCAAAAAGATTGAGAGAGGTTATAATGGAAAAAGAAAGAGAGCTGGAAAAAGAACGAAACGCAGAAGAAAAAATAAAAAAAGAAATACAGGAAGAATTAAAAGTGTCTGGGGTGAAGAAAAAACCAGAAGATGGTCTTGACTCTAGGGTTGGCGGAGTATTGTCTAGATTCAGGCCTAGAGCAGAGCAAAAGATTGAGCCGATACCTGTGCCAAGACCTATTCCAATACCAAGACCAGTGCCAATACCAAAACCCGAGCCAGTTCCTGTTAAAGAATTAACAAAAGAGGAATTTCTCTTAAAAGAAAAAGAAGAAATCGAGAAAGAAAAAATAGTGGTAGGAAAAGAGCTTAGAGAATTTCTAGGTACAGAATATCCACTAGAAGCTAAAAGGAATCAAATCCTTGCTGAATTAGAGCGAGTCAAAAAGGGTTTTCTTTCTATTGCCGACAAGGAGAAAAAGATTGAAAATATACAACAAGATCTTGAACGGAAAGAAATGAGTGCTAGTGTAGCCAAAGAAAGAAAGAAAATAGAAAAAGAAAGATGGAGCATAGAAGAAAAAAGAAGAGAGCTTGAAAAGCAGAGATGGCCATGGGATGAAAAAATTAAAACATTAGATGTTGAATTACAGGAAATTGAAAATCAATTGATTGGTTTAAATTCTAAGAGATTAATGTTAGAAAGCAAACAGGGAGAAATTGTTAAAAAGGAGAACGAAATTGAACTGAAATTAGAAAAAATAGAACTAGAAGTAAGATTGGAGGATATAGCGGATCTTAAATATTCTCTTGAAAATGGAGCTGTTGAGATAGAAAAAGAAAAAGAGGAAATTAGCAATCAGTTAAAAATCGTCATGGGGAAGGAGAATGAGATAGAAAAAGAAAAAGAGCGGATTGAACAAGAAGAAGCATCGGTTCAAGACCTAAACAAGAAAAGGGAGCTAGAAAAAGAAAGATGGAATATAGAAGAAAAAAGAAGAGATATTGAAAAAAAGAGATGGGTTTTGGATGAAAGAATCGACGAAGCAAAGAATAAATTAGAAAAAATAGAAAGTAGATTCGAAGATCTTCTTAAAAAAGAAGAAGGTACGGTTATCAAATTAGATGAGATAAATAGAAAGCTGATAGGAGAACCGATTAAACCGATTAAACGGATTATTGTGGAAAAACCTATAGAGAGGTCTGTGGAGAAAATAGAGCCGGTTGGGAAAGCACCTGTTAAATCGGTAGAACTTGTTGAAGAACCCGAAGAATTAATTTCATCTTCATTCCCTGCAGACAGAGAATTGAGTTTAAAAAGAGCTAGAGAGCGCATAGAAGCACTCAAAAGAGCTGAAGTCGCAGCGGGTGAGGATGGGAAAGAAGTGGAAAAGAAAAAAGAAGAAGAAACGAGAACCCCAACAGATGAAAAAAGGGATATAGAAATAAAAGTGAAAGAAAAAGAAATCGAACAAAAAGAAATCAGAATTGATTTGGAGGAAAAAGAAAAAAGAAGAAAAGAACTATTAGGAAGATTACAGTCGCCCTTAGCTGTTCAGCAAAGAAGGTCTATCCCTATAAAACCAGCTGAGTTCGTTAAGTCGCTTCCTAAAAAACCAACTGGGAAACAAAAAATATGGCTTAGGATAATAATTGTTGTTTTTGTAATAATTTTACTTACAGCAATTCTTACATTTTGGTATTGGTATCTTAAGGTGAGAAATCAAACTATTATAGAGTCAGAGCAACCGGCAGTAGAAGAAGAAAAAATTATTGAGGAAGAAGTCGTAGAAGAAGCTTCCAAAGAAATAATTATGGTCATTGTCTCGACAGGTTGGTTGGAAGCAAGAGAAGAACCAGATGTTGAATCTCCAGCGTTAAGAAGGATATTTAAAGATGAGAGCTATCAATTTTTAGAAGAGTTAAACGGATGGTATAAGATACAATTGGAGGAAAATTTAGAGGGTTGGGTACCAGCCGATTATGTTAATAAAATAATTAACGAAATATGAACAAAAAACTACAGCAAGAATTAAAGGAAAAATTAGAAAAACAGAAGGTCTCTCTAGAAGTGGAACTTGGAAAATTTGCCAGAAAAGATAAAAAGCTTGATGGAGATTGGGATACTAAATTTCCCGAAGCAAATGGATCTTCGGGAAGCTCGGCTTTAGAGGATGCTGCCGATCAAGTAACAGAGTATGCCAATTTATTACCGGTAGAACATAATATGGAACTTCGGCTTCAAGATATAAACAAAGCATTGACTAAGATTAAAAAAGATAAATATGGTAAGTGTGAAAAATGCAATAAAGCTATTCCTGAAGAGCGTTTAAAGATATATCCTGAAGCCACAACTTGTAGTAAGTGTTAAAAAAGAAGGCAATGATCGCATCATTGCCTTTTTTGAATGGAGCCAGTGGGATTTGAACCCACGACCTCTCCGAAGCCATCGGAGCACTCTACCAGCCTGAGCTATGGCCCCTTTTTTGAGCGCCTGGCAGGACTCGAACCTGCAACCTTTAGGGCCGAAACCTAACACTCTATCCAATTGAGCTACAGGCGCATTTCATTATGATTTTACCAGAAAAATTGAAATAAATCAACTTTTAAGATAAGATGAAGATAATGGATATACCCAAAAAAATAGAAGGTATTTTAAAGAAGCTGGAGAAAAATGGATATAAGGCCTATCTTGTAGGAGGCTGTGTTCGGGATTTATTAATGGACATTGAACCGAAGGATTGGGATATAACAACAGATGCTTCTCCAGAAGAGATTCAAAAGATTTTCCCCGATAATTTTATGAACAATAAATTTGGCACAGTAACTGTTCTGGGCAGTGTTGAAATTACTCCTTTTAGAATAGAGACCAAATATACAGACAAGAGACATCCAGACAAAGTTGAATGGGCCAAGACCATTGAAGAAGATCTTTCCAGACGCGATTTCACTATAAACTCAATCGCACTGGAATTTCCCAAAATTGTTGATCTTTACAAGGGACAAGAAGATTTAAAGAAAAGAATTGTTAGGGCGGTTGGTAAGGCCGAAGATAGGTTTGCCGAAGATGCTTTGAGAATGATGAGGGCAGTTAGATTTGCCAGTGTTTTAGATTTTACAATAGATAAAAAAACAGCCGATGCTATAAAGAAGAATGCACCATGGATGAAAGCTATTTCTAAAGAAAGAATAAGAGATGAATTGTTAAAAATCATTATGTCAGACAATGCTTCTGATGGCATAGAAATGTTAAGAGAGCTTGGCTTGCTGAAATATATTATTCCCGAGCTAGAAGATGGCTATAGGGTGGCCCAGTCAAAGCACCACACATATGATGTTTATAAGCACTCAATTCTTTCTCTAAAATATGCCGCTCAAAAGAAGTTTAGCAAAGATGTCAGAATAGCCTCTTTGCTTCACGATATTGGTAAGCCAAAATCTAAAAGAGGGTCTGGTGAAAATGCTACCTTCTATGGACATGAAGTTGTTGGAGCCAAGATGGTCAGGCAGATATTAAATCATTTGAGGTTCTCTAAAAAAGAGATAGAAAAAATTACTAAATTGATTAGATATCATTTGTTTTATTATAATGTTGATGAAGTTACCGAGGCATCGGTTAGAAAGTTAGTTCGTAAGGTGGGTCCAGAAAGCATAGAAGAATTGTTGCAAGTAAGAATGGCTGATAGAATTGGCTCAGGCGTTCCTAAAGCAGAACCATACAAGCTTCGCCATATGAAATATATTATTGAGAAAGCAGCCAAAGATCCTATTTCGGTAAAGATGTTAAAAGTAGATGGTGGAGATATAATGAAGATATTAAAGATTAAACCAAGCGTTAAGATTGGGCGGGTTTTAGATGTGTTATTGGGCTATGTTTTAGTTGACCCCAAGAATAATAAAAAAGCATATTTAGAAAGAGAAATTAAAAAACTAGGCAAGCTTTCGGATAAAGAGCTTGACTTCTTGTCTAAAAGTTCGCGTAAAGAACGAGAAGAGGTTATAATGAAAGAAGATAAAATGACTAAACAAAAGTACTGGGTTACTTGAAAAAAATATAAGACTATGGTATAATAGCACATAAAATTAAATAAACAAAAAAGACGACCGAATTAGCTCACTTAAGGGGCGAGACTAAACATTAGGTCATCTAATTGTGTCATGACATATAAATCTTATCAAGGACACGGATTAATGTCAAGAGATGTACACTGGGGAAAACTTGGTATGCACTCTTTCATTTCTCTGATCTTCTCTCTTTCATTTTTGATTCCAATGAAACTGTTTCTTTGGTTTTTTTTACATCCAGAGGTAAAATCAGAAATAAATGTTAAGAAGCTTAACGGGCCTTTAATAATTGCCTGTAATCATACTTCCTGGGCAGATCCATTTTTAATAGGATATAAATTACCTTTAGATTCTAAAATATTCCCTATCCATTTTGCTATCTTGAATAAAATTTATCATTTCCCCTTTGTCTTTCCTCTTCTTTGGCTTCTTGGAACATTTCCCGTAAAAAGAAGAATAGGATTAGATGAATCATTAAAAGTCCCTGTAAATATTTTAAACAGAGGAGGAGTTGTTGGAATTTTCCCTGAAGGAAAAAGACAATGGAAAGGAGGGCCAGGGAAGCCCAAAAGAGGAGTTGCTTATTTAGCTTTTAAAACTGGAACCCAGATATTGCCGATTAGAATTATAACGCCAGTTATAAAAATGACCGCTTTCGGAGTTTTATCAAGAAGATATAGGTTGAAGGTAAAAATAGGCAAGCCATTCTATTTGCCTTCTAAAACAATTAAAGAAGTTGAGGACTACAATCAACCAGCTAATTACGTTATAAACCGCATTCGCCAGCTCTAGCTATTGACTTTGTTTTAGTTATAGTATATAATCATAAATAGTACTCGGAAAGACCATTTTCATTTCCCGACACAATGTGTCAGGAAGCACAAGGGGTTCTGTTTTTCAACTCGGAAACAGAACCTTTTTTCTTTTATTCTAAAATGCTAGAATAGAAGAATATGAAGAAAGTAAATCTGCAGAAGTCCGACTTCGGCAAAAAAAATATATGAAGAAAATAATTTTTTTATCGGTAGTTGTCGTTTTGGGACTTATTATAGTTTTGTTTGTTATTTCTAATATAAAAGATTTGAGCAAAACAGATAATAATATAGATTATAATATGGATGACGAAAAACCAGTTAATGATATTCTAGAAACTCCAACTTCTCTTGAGCAAGATGAAATTTAATATTAAAAATCCTGGGAAGAGTTCTGTTGGTATTGGAAGAGATATGGGCTATATTCTCCAAAAAGAGACTTCAAGTGGTGAGGTCTCTTTTGTTCGTCTTTTGGAAAGAAGTGGCTATCCAAGATTCCATCTATATGTTAAACTAGATGGAGATAATTTAATATTTGATTTGCATCTTGATCAAAAAAGACCTGTTTATAGAACGGCTCATGATCATGCTGCCGAATATGACGGAGCTCTCGTAGAAAACGAGGCTCAAAGAATAAATGGAATTTTTAGATGATATAAAAATAGTTTGGAGATATATGAGAAAGTATAAGAAAGCAGTCATTGGGACTGCAGTTTTGGCTGTGATTTTTGCTGTGTTTGAGGCATTCATCCCATATATTTATGGTCGTTTAGTAGATATTATTTCTGACAAGACAGCTTCTTCTCTTGTCTTGTTTTTACTTGGAATTTGGGTCTTAACAAGTTTTTTAGCAGCCGTGTTCAGGAATATAGTTTCTAAAACAGGAGAATATATGGGGGCAGATATTTTAAGTGACTTTATTCACGATCATATGTCTCATGTTATGAATTTGCCATTAACCTTCCATCGTGAAAAAAAGGTTGGTGAAATTGTTTCTAGAATAATAAGAGCCGGTGATCACATGAAAGAACTTATCGGAACTACTTTGTTTTGGGTAGCTCCAAGATTTTTAACTGTTTTAATTGGCGTGATCGTAATGTTCTTTATAAATTGGCAATTAGCGTTAGGGTCTATTATTGTTTTTGTTTTGTCGGCAGGGATAGTTTTGATGGGAGCTCCATCACTTGTAACAGGTCAAAAAGAATTAAACAAAAGCTTAGACAAATCGGCCGGTGTCTTAAATGATTCTTTTCTTAATATTCAAGCTATAAAATCATCAGCGGCCGAAGAATTTCAAAAATCAAAAATAAAAGAGATATATGGAGAAGAAGTAAATCCTAAGGTTAAAAACGTTGTTAAGATATATGAAAACATACATCTCTTCCAAGAAATTATTTTTTCTTTGGGATTCGTTGTTGTCTTCGGCTATGCAGTTTTACTAATGGGGAGAGGCGTTATCTCTCAGGGAGTATTGGTGATGTTTTTAGGCTATTTAACTCTAACAAGAATGCCTTTAACGGTTCTTTTGTGGCAATGGCTTGGTATTCAAAGAGGGTTAACAGCAATTAAAAGAGCTAATGAATTTCTAGATATAGAAACAGAAGTTCATAATGAGAACGGTAAGATTATGAAGGATGTTAAAGCGAAGGTAGAATATAGAAATGTTGGCTTTGGTTATAGCAGGAAAAGACCTGTTTTAGATCATATTAGTTTTACCGCCCTACCGGGTGAAAAGATTGCCTTGGTTGGCGGAAGCGGAGAAGGAAAAACAACAACCATAGATTTATTGTCTCTTTATTTTAATCCAGACAAAGGGGAGATATTGATAGATGATGTTGATATTAGAGAATTAAATATGAATTTTTTGAGAAGCATTATTGCTTATGTGCCTCAAGAAATAATGTTGTTTAACGATACGATTAAAAACAATATATTGTACGGTAAGCCAGAGGCAACAAAAAAAGAAATAATAGACGCAACTAAAGCAGCTAATATTTACAATTTCATAGAATCATTACCAGAGAAGTATGATACTTTGGTGGGAGAAAGAGGAGTTAAGCTCTCTACTGGTCAGAAGCAAAGATTGGCTATTGCTAGAGCTATTATTCGTAATCCTAAAATACTGGTTTTAGATGAGGCAACATCTTCCTTGGACGTTCAATCAGAAAAGTTAATTCAGGAAGCCTTAGAAAGATTGGTGGAGAATAAAACAACATTTATTATTGCTCATCGCTTAAGTACGGTTAGAAAAGCTAATAAGATTTTAGTTTTGGAGAAGGGCAGGATAATTGAACAAGGCACCCACGATGAATTAATAAAAAAACAAGGAGCTTATTCCAAGTTTTACAATCTTCAATTTTCCAAACAAAAATAAATTAATAAATAAATATTATGAATTTTGAAGAATATCAAAAATTAGTTAAAAAAACAGCTATTTATCCTGAGATAGGTAGGGGCTATGTTTACCCAACCTTGGGGCTAGTTGGCGAAGCCGGAGAAATAGCCGAAAAAGTTAAAAAGATCTTTAGAGACAACGATGGTGTTCTTGATGAAGAAAGAAAACAAATGTTAAAAAAGGAACTAGGTGATGTTCTTTGGTATTTGGCTCAACTTTCTACAGAATTAGGAATATCTTTTGATGAAGTAGCTTCCTATAATATAGAAAAATTAGCATCAAGACAGCAGAGAGGCACTCTTCACGGAGACGGCGATAACAGATAAAAAAAGAAACTGCCTTTTAGGGGGCAGTTTTTGATTTTTTCTTTCTCATTTTCAATCTTTTGTTCTTTGGATTAAAAAGAAAAGTTTTATTCGTTATTTTTCCGTGATGTCCTTGCTTTCCCCAGATCTCAAATTTTAAATTAAAATCTGCCCTACTTGCACATAGGGATGTTACGAATTCAAGAGAACACTCCCATAAGTTCCCTTTTTTGTTAAAAAAATCTCCTGATTTTTCTGGTAATTGTGTAGCAACTACTTCATTCGTATGACTATCTAGCGGTTGCACGTACCAAAAATACTCTTTTTTCACTGTTTTCATTTTTTCTCCTTATATATAGTTCAAAGAACGAAACAAATTAATCTTAAACTAAACACGTCAAAAGTCAACCCGTTGAAAGAGCTTGCAAAATTATAAGTTTTATGGTATAATTAGCATAATGATATTAGAATATATTATGTATAAAAGAAATAAAGTAAGGCCTAGCTTTAATGAAACTAGGAGGGTTAAGGTTGGTTATTCTGTTCTCAAGGGAGTGCTTAGTCCCCTAATCCGTAAGGTTTGGATAGATAAAATTGAAGGTTTGGAGAATATTCCTAAAGACGGACCAATCATTATCGCTTCCAATCATCAAAGTTATTTTGATTTCCTTTGTTTTATCGCTGCTTCTCCAAGAAAGGTTCATTATCTAGCTGCTGAAAAATTCTATAAAAGTAGAATGTGGCGTCCAGTTATGAATTTGACTGGACAGATAAAAGTTGAACGTGTTTCTCATGATAAAAAGGGAGTGCATGACAAAGTTTATTCTGCTCTAGATCAAGGTAGGGTGATTGGCATTTTTCCTGAAGGAACAAGATCTGCCGATGGAGAAATTCAAAAACCGTTTACTGGAGTAGCTAAGTTTGCTCTAAATGCTAAAGTTCCCGTGATACCAGTTGGAATAATTGGAACTTATGATATTATGTCTCGCCATGATAAGCGTCCTAAATTTAGAGGAGCAAAGGCAAAGATTAAAATTGGAAAACCAATATACTTTTCTGAATATGCTAATATTCAACCAACAAACGAAGATTATAAAAAAGTAACAGATAAAATAATGTTACAAGTTGCCGAATTAGCCGAAAAGAAATACACTTACGCAGACACCGAAACAGGCACTAAAACAGACACCGAAATAAAAACAGCATAAAATACGAAGGTTGGACCTTCGTATTTTATGTTTGTCTTTAAAAGTGATGTGTCCCTTTTCCGTGCGTCCCCTTTCCGCTTTTCCTTAAAAGAGTCCGGCCTCTTAACTTTGCTTCTGTTTTCTGATATAATTAAGTAAAGGTTGTAATGTAATAATAATTAATTTATTAAAACATATGAAAAAATTATGTATTTTATTATTCGTAGGCTTGGTAGTTTCAATCATGGTTTTATGTAGTAGCCAAATAATAGAGGCAAAAGGGGAAAAAGCAGGTAATGTAAGCGAATTAGAGAAAATAGAAAATGAAAAGGAGCAAGAATTAGAGCAGGAAACAAAAGGATTAAAAGAAAAACAGCAGAATGTTCATAGAAATCAAAATCGGGTAAGATTAGCGGTTCATTCTTTGCTTGCTATGGAAGATTTAGTTGGGGGAATTGGTCCGAAAGTATCCAAAATTGCTAATGAATTTAATAGCTCTGTTGGAAAAACCATAGAGGCAGAAGAAAAGATACAAAATAAGAATCGTTTAATAAGATTTTTACTTGGAGGAGATAAAGAATCTGCAGAATTGATAGCACAAGAAGTTAATCGAAATAAAGAAAAAATTCAACAATTAAAAAACTTAATGAAAGAATGCGATTGCGATGAAGAAATTAAAGGTATGCTCAAAGAACAAATAATAAACATAGAAGCGGAGCAGTATAGATTAGAAACTTTTGCTGAGGTTGAAAAAGGATACGGAGGACTTTTTGGATGGTTTTTTGATCAGCTTTTCTAATGAATCCTCTTTTCTTACGGTTTTAAACTCAAGAGGCCAGGCTATTTAAATTCTTATTTTATTTTTGGCCTCAAAGTGGTGAGGTAAAATATAGTAAAACAAATAAAAATATGGAATGCAGGAAGGAAGAAAATTTGGAGAATTGTCCGTGTAGTTATTCTTGCGAGAGAAAGGGTTTGTGTTGTGAGTGTATAAAATATCACAGAGAAAGAAATGAGCTTCCTGCCTGTTATTTTTCCGAAGAGGCAGAAAAAACATACGACAGATCATTCAAGAAATTCCTCCAAAGTGTGCAAACCTAAGGTTTGCACACTTCCGTCGCAATGAATGAGGTTCGACCTCATTCATTTGCTTCTCCTCAAGGAGCGATCTTTTCCGTGATTTTCGACGACGTAAATAAAAGGTAAAAGTAAAAGAGGTCAGGAGTCATTTTGTATTGCGTTTTAGGGGTATAATTCTGTAGAGAAAATCTTTGTCAAATTTCTTCTGTGGGGTATAATTAAGAAATGAAAGAATTAGCAATTTTTGATTTGGATAATACTTTGATAAAAAAACAAAGCCAAGTTTTTTTATTAGCTTATGCCCTCAAAAAAGGCCATGTAGGCTTTTTTTCTTATATCTTTATAATGCTATGGTTTATTGCATATAAAATTGGATTAGTTAAAAATCCCAAGAGAATAATGGAATTCTCTTTTAATTTTCTAAAAAATAAAAACATTGATGAATTCGAAAGTATTATAGATGATTTCTTCGAAAATAAACTGAAATCAACTCTTTTCGTAGAAGCATTAAGATTGGTTGAAAAACACAAAAGAAATGGAAGAGAGACTTTGATAGTTTCTAACGCAATTGAATACATCCCTAAAAAAGTTGCTCAATATCTTGGAATAGATTATTTCATCGGAACGAAATTAGAAATTGTTAATAATAAATTTACTGGAAAGATAAAAGGTGATATAATCTATGGAAGGAATAAGGTTACGAGTATAAATGATTTCGTCAGAGAAAAGGGATTTTCTCTAGACAATAGTTATGGTTATTCTGACCATTATTCAGACATCCCTTTTTTAGAAATGGTGGCCAATCCCTTTGCAGTTAATCCGGATAGTAAATTACAGAATAAAGCAAAAAGGGAAAATTGGCCTATTTTAATATTTAAACAAACTATCAAATTATAATGGTTCTTACAGCTTTTCAAATATCTACTATTATTACGGCACTGGTCAGTTTATTTTTTGGTATAAGCGTATATTCTAAAGAAAGAACATCCAAAATAAATTTATTTTGGTTTCTAGTGTCTCTTGCGACTGGTGTTTGGAGTCTTGGTCTTTTTGGAGTAGTTTTCTTCACTAATAAAAGTTATGCTTGGATCTCTCAGTATGTTTTAGATGTGGGAGGAATATGGGTTCCTATATTCTTCTTCAATTTTATCCTATATGTATTAAGCAAGAAATTAATGAAAATAAGGTTACTTTCATTTGCTATGGGGCTTGCATTGTCGGCATTAAGCTTCACATCTTTATTCAAGCTGGATATTTCTCCTAAATTTGATCTTAATTATTGGATTGAGCCAGGCAAACTATACTTTTTATTTCCTCTAGCCTTTTTAATTTTTGTTGGATTTTCCGCGGGTTTCGTCTTAAGGGAATATTGCAGAACCACAAATAAAATTTTTAAAAGACAATTATTATATATTTTACTTACGCAAATTGTCGGATTCGGCGGAGGTTTGACAAATTTCTTTCCACAGCTATTTAATGTATATCCTTTTGGTAATTATCTGGTTATATTTTACGTTGTGTTTATGAGTTACGCTGCTCTTAAATATCGTCTCTTTAATATCAAGGTAATTGCTACTGAATTATTAACACTAGCAGTCTGGATTTTCTTATTATTAAAATTTGCTTTATCACAAACATTACAAGATTTTATAATAAACGGAAGCTTATTGGTTGTTATAGTTTTTCTTGGCTCTTTATTGGTTAGAAGCGTTATACGAGAAGTGGAACAAAGGAAGCAGATGGAAGTGTTGAATAAGAAGGTGCAGAAGGCGTATGTGTTGGAGAAGAAGGCGAGGGCGGAGATTGAGAAGATTACGGAGGCGAAGACGCAGTTTATTATGGCGACACAACATCATTTGAGGACTCCCCTAACATCTATGGCAGGATATATGGATTTAATATTTGGTGGAACATATGGAAAAGTTTCTGCAAAACTTAAACCGCCTCTTGAAAAGTTTCAAGTTTCAACTAGGCGTCTTATAAGAGTTGTTAATACACTGCTTGATATTTCTCAATTTCAAATGGGCAAAGAAGTTGTTTCGCTTAAGCCAGGAATTGTTTTTGAAGATTTGGTAAAAGAGGTTATGGAAGAACTTGATTTTGAGAGTAGAAATAAAGGACTTTATTTAAAATATAGTAAAATTGGAGAAATTCCTACTATAAAGGCAGATCCCGAAAAGTTTAAAGTAGCTTTATTCAATGTTATTGATAACGCTATAAAATATACGAAAAAAGGCGGGGTTACTATAACTTTACAAAAAATTGGAACTAAGGCTCGCTTAACCGTAAAAGATACTGGCATTGGTCTTGACCCAGAAAAAGCTAAAGTATTATTTGATTCAGCTTTTGTTAGAGGCAAAGAAGCTAAAAAAGTTCATGGATTTGGAAGAGGTATTGGAGTATATGTAACCGGTCATATTATTAAAGCTCATAATGCAAAAATATGGGCAGAGTCACAAGGACCCGGCAAAGGAACATCATTCTTTGTTGAACTTTAAAAAGTATTGATTTTTTATTTGTTATTTGTTATTATAGATGAAGTGGAATTGAGTTATTTTTTTTCAAACCATCTAATCAAGGAAAGGAAGTGGAATGGCTAATGGCAAGAGTGTCGAAAAAAGTGCTGGTTCGTCGGCGAAAAAGAGCAGAAAAGAGATCGTGGACTTTGATCCAGGCAGGAGAAGTGGACGAATAGCAGTTTTCGACAGAATGAGAATAATAACTCAAAGTAGGAGGCGATAATATCGTCATAGTTCTTTCGAAAGGGATCATCGCGATCCCTTTTTTATTTGACAAAGAACTTGGGTGGTATAGTATAAAAGTAGAGATATGGGAGATAAAAAACAAATATTGTTTATAGAGGATGATCACTCTACGATGGAAGTATATCAGATAGCTTTTGAGCAAGCTGGCTTTGAAGTTATTCCAATATTCTCTGGAGAAGATGCTCTAGAGTCAATAAAAGAGATAGTTCGAAACAAAGCCAAGAAACCAGATTTAGTTTTATTAGACTACATGCTTTCGGGAGTTGATGGCTTTGAAGTATTAGAAGTAATTAGGAAAAATCCTAAAACAAAAAATCTAAAGGTTATTTTAACAACAAATTATTCAGTAGCTGAATTAAAGTTAAAAGGTAAGTTTATTGATGGAGAAAAGTTTATCCTTAAAGCAGACTATCCTCCTAGCAAATTAATAGAATTAATTAAAAAAGAACTCGGGGTTGACAACTGATGTGGGTTTGCTAAAGTGCAAGTACCAATATGATTATAAATAGCTGGCAATAAAATAAGACTTCTCATTTCTGCTGTTCTGCATAGCAGGATGTTAGCATTGAGGAGTCTTTTTGTTTGTTCATTATTTATTGTTCTTTAAAAAAGGAGATGTGCAATGTGTGACGAGAATGAAGACAATCAAAATAATCCAAAAAAGAAAGAACGACATACGGCTGAGGAAGAAAAGAAAGAAAGTACTTCACCATGGACTGGAATAGAAAAACCGGAAAAATCTCGAAGAAGAGGTTGGCTGTCTGATATAAAGTAAAACAGAAGTAAAAAAAGCCCGTGGTGAAAATTACCACGGGTTTTATTTGGCTTGACAGATTGTGTGGGTTTGGTAAGATTAAGGTATAAGAAAGCTAATGAATCATTGTCCGTTTGAAAACGGACACTTTTATTAAGATTATGGATTTAAAGAATTTTACATCGGCAATTGCTCAAATTGCAGAAGAAAAAGGCATTTCTAGCGAAAAAATAATTGAAAGTATTGAGACAGCTATTGCGGCTGCTTACAAAAAAGATTATGGCGAGAAAGGCCAAATAATTAAAGGGAAGCTTGATCAAAAAACAGGTGCTGTTAAGTTTTGGCAAGTTAAAATAGTTGTTGACGACAAAATGATTTATAGCGAAAAGGAGCTAGAAGAAATGGGTGAATCCACCTCCGCTTCTGAGGAAGCTTCGGCGGACAAAGTTAGATTTAATCCAGAAAAACATATTATGCTTGAAGATGCAATTCGCCAGCTGGCGAAAGAGAAGAAAACTATTAAAGCTGGAGAAGAATTAGAAATACCATTGACGGCTAAAAAAGATTATGGAAGAATTGCTGCTCAAACAGCTAAGCAAGTTGTTTTGCAAAAGATTAGAGAAGCTGAAAGAGAGATGGTTTTAGAAGAATATAAGTCAAAAGAAGGAGACATTGCTTCAGGAATAGTTCAAAGAATAGAAGGAAGAAATGTCTATGTTGATATTGGCAAAACTCTGGGTCTTATGCCAAGAGAGGAACAGGTTTATGGAGAATTCTACAAAACAGGTCAAAGATTAAAATTCTATATCATGAAAGTTGACGAAACCCCAAGAGGTCCGATTGTTCTTCTTTCAAGAGCTTACCCCAAGTTGATTAGTAGATTATTTGAATTAGAAGTTCCAGAAATAGCTCAAGGGCAAGTTGAAATTAAAGCAATTGCTAGAGAAGCTGGGTCTCGTTCTAAAGTTGCCGTTGAATCAAACGAAGATGGTATCGATCCAATTGGAAGTGCTGTTGGTCAACGAGGAACAAGAGTGATGGCTATTATTAATGAACTTGGAGGAGAAAAAATAGACATTATTGAATGGTCAGAGAACCCCGACGAATTTATAACCAATGCCTTATCTCCTGCTAAAGTTGAAGAAGTAAGAATTCTTCCAAAGAATAGAGCTCTTTGTATTGTTCCCGAAGATCAGCTATCATTGGCTATTGGCAAAGAAGGTCAAAATGTTAGATTAGCAGCTAAACTAACGGGATGGAAAATAGATGTTAGAACTCCAGCTGATGCTGACGAAGCTGAAAAGAAACTTAAAGAAGAAGCCGGAGAAGAAATCGAGAAATCCTCCTCCGCTAAAGCTCCGGCGGACAAGGAAGAAAAACCTAAAAAAATTAAAAAAGAAACTAAAAAAGAATAATATGATTTATTCACCTATATATGTATCTATTCTGGCAATGCTTTTTGTCGCATATTTGATAAAAGGAATTAAAGACAAACCCTCGGGCTCAGAGAAAATGATTAGCATCTCTAAGGCTATTCAAGAAGGGGCAGTGGCTTACTTAAAAACACAATATAAGGCGGTTAGCATTGTTCTAGTGTTTTTATTTATTTTACTTTTAATAACTCTTGGTTTTACAGCAGCTGTTGGTTTCTTAATTGGAGCTGTTTTATCAGCTTTGTCTGGTTTTATTGGAATGATGGTGTCTACCAGGGCTAATGTGAAGGTTGCTCAAGCAGCTACCAAGGGATTAAAACCAGCCTTAGATTTATCTTTTAAGGGTGGATTAGTGACAGGACTTTTAGTAGTCAGCTTGGGACTATTGGCCGTGGCTGGTTTTTATTTTATTACAGAGGACTTAGCGGCTATGATTGCTTTAGGGTTTGGAGCTAGTTTAATTTCTGTTTTTGCCAGAGTCGGTGGTGGAATTTATACTAAGGCCGCTGATGTTGGAGCTGATTTAGTTGGCAAGGTTGAACAAGGTATTCCCGAAGATGATCCAAGAAATCCAGCTGTTATCGCCGATCAAGTTGGAGATAATGTTGGCGATTGTGCTGGAATGGCCGCTGATATATTTGAAACCTATACGGTAACAATTATTGCAACAATGATTCTAGGAAGCTTAATCTTTCCTGGGAATCCTCAATTTATTGTTCTTCCATTATTCTTAGGAGCAGTTTCTATTATCGCCTCTATTATTGGTAGTTTCTTTGTTCGCCTAGGAAAGAATAAAAGTATTATGGGAGCACTATATAAAGGAATAATCGTTGCTGCCGTTCTTTCAGCTATTGGATTTTACCCACTGATTAATCAGGTTAAAACAGATGACACTAACAATCTTTACTTCTCTGCTTTGGTTGGGTTAGCGATTACTGCTGGAATGTTTGTTGTTACAGAATATTACACTTCCAAAAAATACAATCCAGTTAAGAGTATTGCCGTTGCTTCTCAAACAGGTCATGCAACTAATATAATTACGGGGCTAGCTGTTGGATTAAGATCAACTGCTTTGCCAATTATTGTTATTTCAATCGGAATTGTCTTAAGCCATTGGTCGGCTGGAGTATATGGAATAGCTATTGCTGTAATGGCTATGCTTTCAATGGCTGGAATTGCTGTTGCTGTTGATGCTTATGGCCCTATCACCGATAATGCTGGGGGTATTGCTGAAATGTCAGGACTTCCAGAAGAAGTAAGAAAAGTTACCGACGAATTAGATTCAGTTGGCAATACGACTAAGGCGGTGACTAAGGCCTATGCTATTGCCTCGGCTGGTTTAGCGGCTTTGGTTCTGTTCTCGGCCTTCTCCCAAGAACTTATTGATAGAGGGGCTAAGGCAGAATTTCTTTTAGAAAATCCTAGAGTTATTGCCGGTTTATTTATTGGTGGTCTTCTTCCCTATTTATTTGCTTCCTTCGCTATGAATGCTGTTGGGAAAGCAGCTTCAAAAGTAGTTGAGGAGGTAAGATGTCAATTTAGAGAAAATATAACAGAATATGGTAAGTGTGTTGATATTGTTACCAAAGCCTCAATTAAAGAAATGATTATACCGGCCTTAATACCAGTTGTTGCTCCTATTTTAGTTGGCTTTATTCTCGGCCCAGAGGCCTTAGGCGGATTATTGATTGGAAGTATTGTTACCGGATTATTCGTTGCTTTATCAATGACAACAGGTGGAGCTGCCTGGGATAATGCCAAAAAGTATATTGAAGAAGGGGCTTATGGAGGCAAAGGATCGACGGCTCATCAAGCAGCTGTTACTGGAGATACTGTGGGAGACCCGTATAAGGATACAGCGGGTCCGGCTATTAATCCAATGATCAAAGTTCTAAACATCGTCGCTTTATTAATTGTTGCTTTCTTAATTTAACATGAAATTTGAAATAAAAAATCAAACAAGTACGGAGATTGAAATTGAAGTAGAAGTTAGCTCTGAAGAGCTTAGTTCTTTTATTGATAAGGCACTAAATAATCTTGGAAAGGATTTGGGAATAAAAGGATTTAGAAAAGGCAAAGCTCCTAAAAACATTGTTGAAGAACATTTTAGCTCGGAAGGGGTGTTAACAGAAGCGGCTGACTTAGCGGTTAATGAAACTTATAAAAAAGTAGTTCTTCAATTAGCGGAAGAAAACAATGTCCAGGCTATTTTCCATCCAAAGGTTGAGATAAAGAAATTAGCTAAAGGCAACGATCTTATTTATACTGCTAAAACAGCTATTTTTCCAAAAATAACATTGCCAGATTATAAAGACCTGGCCTCTAAGGTTAAGAGACTTGAAGTTAAAATTGATGACAAAGAGATAGAACAAGCTTTGGCCTGGCTTCAAAAAACAAGAGCCAAACTAACCTTAAAGAATGAGCCAGCTCAAAAAGGTGATTTTGTCCAAATAGAATATACTTTGGCCGATAAGCCGGGTTCAGATCCAATAAAAGATGGCTTTATTCTGGGCGAAGGTCGTTTACTTCCTGGTTTTGAAGATAACTTAGTGGGCATGAAGGCCAACGATGAAAAGAAAGGAATTGATTTGGATAGTAATGGTAAAAAATTCATTGTTGATGTTAAAATGACCTCTGTCCAAAGCATGGAATTGCCCGAGATTAACGATGAGTTTGCTAAATCGGTGGGAAAATTTTCTGGACTTGATTCTTTGAAGAAAAGCGTAATAGAAGGGATTAGCGTAGAAAAGAAACAAGAAGAAATCCAAAGATTAAGAAGCGAAATTTTAGGAGCCATTGAGAAAGAAACAAAAATAGAATTACCAGATGTTTTGGTTGAAAATGAACAAAGACAAATGTTAAAAAATATTAAAAATCAGATCAGTCAAAACCTAAAAATGTCTTTTGAGGATTATTTAACAAAAACGAAGAAAACAGAAGAAGAAATATTAGGATCTTTAAAGCCAGAATCTGAGAAGAAAATAAAAAGCTTCCTAATATTAAAAGAGATAGGAGAGAAAGAAGGAATTAAAGTTGCTGACGAAGAGTCAATTGAAAAAATATTAAAATTATTAGAGGATTTAGTAAAATGATGATACCCAGCGTTTTAGAGAAAACAAGATACGGAGAAAGATCTTATGATATATACTCTCGCCTATTAAAAGATAGGATTATCTTTTTGACTGGTCCAGTTACTGATATGAATGCTAATACTATAATTGCTCAATTATTATTTTTAGCTAGCAAAGATCACGAAAAAGAAATCCAGTTGTATATTAATACTCCTGGAGGATCAGTTACAGCTGGCCTAGCTATTTACGACACAATGCAATACATTAAATGCCCAGTGGCTACTATTTGTTTCGGGTTAGCTGGTTCAATGGGAGCAGTTTTATTGGCTTCTGGAGAAAAGGGCAAACGATTTGCTTTGCCCAACTCTGAGGTCTTGCTCCACCAGGTTGCTGGAGGAGCTCAAGGTCAGGCCTCTGAAATAGAGATAACGGCTAAGCAGATTATTAAAATCAAGAACAAGTTAAATAATATCTTAGCCAAACACACAGGAAAACCTCTAGAAAAAATAGAAAATGATACCGATCGAGATTTCTATTTAACTGCTCAGGAAGCCAAAGAATATGGCATAATTGACCAAGTCATCTCTCCAAAGCAGGTATAAAATTAAAGTTTGCCGAAGTCGGACTTCTGCAAAAATATTGCAATTGTTTGGGATTTTTGGTATGATAAATCTGTAATATTTATTAATTATGAATTTTAGAAATTATGAATCCATTATTTTTATTGATCCCAATGGGCTTTATTGCGTTGGCAATAGGATCTGTCTTGGGATATTTCGCACGTCAATCAATCGCTCGGAAAAGAGCAGACAAAATAGAAACCACTCTTCAAAAGAAGATTGCTCAGGTTAAAAAAGATGCCGAAGAGATAACATTAAAGGCCAAGCAGAAAGCAGATCAGATTATCAAGGATGCTAGTCGGGATACAGAGGACCAAAGAAGAGATCTATTTAGTGCTCAAAAACTTATAACAAATAGAGAGAGCACTTTAACTGAAAGAGTGTCGGTTTTAGATAAAAAAGAAGATGAATTTCGTCAAAGAGTAGAAAAATTAAAAGAAATAAAAACAAATCTAGAAGACTTAAGAACAGAATCTATTAAGAAACTTGAAAGAGTTGCTAGGCTTTCAAAAGAAGAGGCCAAAAGAGAATTGCTCAAAAATCTTGAGCAAGAGTATCAGGTAGAGCTTTTGGGAAAGATGCAAAAATTAGAACAGTCTGGTTTTGAAAAATACGAAATGAGAGCCAAAGATATTTTAGCATCGGCTATTCAAAAGTTTGCCCTTTCTCAATCTCAAGAGCTCACTACAACAACTGTTTCTATCCCCTCGGACGATCTTAAAGGAAGAATAATTGGGAAAGAAGGACGGAACATCAGAACCTTAGAAAAACTTACTGGAGTGGAGATAGTTATTGACGAAACTCCAGAAGCAGTAATGATTTCAGGATTTGATCCCGTTAGAAGACAGATTGCTAAAATTGCTTTAGAGAGACTTATTCAGGATGGTAGAATACAGCCAGCTAGAATTGAAGAAATAGTTCATAAAGTAGAGTCGGAAATAGTTCAACAAGTAAAAGACGCTGGAGAAAGAGCTATTTATGAAACAGGAATAGTTGATTTAGATCCTAAGGTAGTTCAGCTTTTAGGAAGATTGCGTTTTAGAACTAGTTACGGACAAAATGTATTGCTTCACTCTATAGAAGTCGCTTTTCTAGCCGAAGCAATAGCATCGGAGCTAGGGGCTAATGTTGCCGTAGCTAAAAAGGGAGGATTACTACATGATATTGGTAAGGCAGTTGATCATCAAATCCAGGGCTCTCACACTGATATTGGAATAAGGATATTGGAGAAGTTTAATGTTGGTGATGATATTATCGATGCTATGAAAGCTCATCACGAAGAACATCCAGCTGAAACCCTAGAAGCAGTTATTGTTCAAGTGGCTGACCAGATTTCAGGAGCCAGACCTGGGGCTAGAAAAGATAGCCTAGAGCATTATATCAAAAGATTACAGGAGCTTGAGTCGATCGCTGAAGGATTTAAAGGTGTTGATAAAGTTTATGCTATTCAGGCCGGGAGAGAGGTGAGAGTGTTTGTTAATCCAGAGGTAATAAACGATTATGATGCTAAAAAATTAAGCAGGGATATTGCTAACAAAATACAGGAAGAATTAAAGTATCCAGGCGAGATAAAAGTAACCGTTATCCGAGAAAATAGAATCGTTGAATACGCTCGCTAAGCCAAATAAAAAATCCGCCGAAGTCCGACTTCGGCGGATTTTTATTTCACCTTAACGGCTGGCTACTTTCTGTATATTACATTGTACCATGCTATGTCGTTTTCATGCAACTTCTTATCGGTGTGAATATCGTGAAAAACTAATCCACCCAATACTCCTAAGAAGATAACTGGTATTGATCCAATAAATCCGAAGAAATAGGCACTTAAAATAACAGCACCTCCCATCAACCAGTGATGGATATGAATTTCCCAATCTTTTAGATTAAAAGCTACACATTTGACCCTCTTTGTTTTTATATATCTCTTGCAGAAAATCTCTGTGCTTATATATCCAACAATTGCTCCAATAGCAAAAATCAATGATCCATATAGAGAAACCAACAAAGCAACTCCTGGAAACATGAATTTTTTATACTTCTTAATTCTCTCTCTTTGATTTTTCAGCATATATTATTCTTATTTTATTATAGCATGTAATTGCCTGGAGCGGGTAACGGGAATTGCACCCGTGCTAACTCCTTGGAAGGGAGTTGTACTGCTGCTATACTATACCCGCTTGTTTGTCGGGGTACTGAGATTCGAACTCAGAATAAATCCTCCCAAAGGACTTGTGCTAGCCGTTACACTATACCCCGTTAATAATTAATATATCAAAAAAATCCCCAAAAGTCAATTACGACCCTTTGTAAAATTTCTTCTACGGGGTATAATGAACTAATGACTTTAAAGAAGATTTTATATCAATTGAACATTGTTGAACAGTGCAAGAAAAGTGGGGTTTCTCTTTGGCAGTGCCCTCAGTTTTTGTTTGTGTTAATGGGCATCGTTATCCTTATTACGATTTCTCTCGCTTATTTAATTGGGGCTAGGTTTATTGATAATCCTGAATTAGTGGCTATTATTGTTATGATAATTACTGGCATCTTGCTCGTCATCTCCTTTATCATAACAAGAAGCTTTGAAAGATTATCCGAGGTCTCAAAATTAAAATCAGAATTTATTAATATAGTATCTCATCAACTAAGATCCCCTCTTACTAATATTAAGTGGACATTTGAGGTCTTATCTTCCCAGGAATTTGCTGTTAAGCCAGAAAAAAAAGAAGAATATTACATTAATGTAAAAGAAAATATAGCTAGAATGGTGGAATTAGTTGACGATTTGCTTGTGGTATCTAAAATAGAAGAAGGAGCCCTTACTTTACATAAAAAAGAAATTGATTTAGGTCAATTAATAAACGAATTGGTCTCAAGATACAAAGTATTTGCTAAAGCTTCTGATATAGATTTGATTTTCACGCCTGACAAAAATATTCACGATGTTATGGTTGATCCTTCAATGCTCAAGATTTTAGTAGAAAACTTGATAGATAACGCTATTCGCTACACTAAAGGGGGTGGGAAGATAGAAGTTAAATTTAAAAAACAGGGGAAAGAAATACTATTTTCTGTAAAAGACGAAGGAGTTGGAATACCAGAAAAAGAAAAAATATTTATTTTCCAAAAATTCTTCAGAGCTGAAAATGCTCTTAAAACAAGAACAAGAGGTAGCGGATTAGGGTTATATGTTTGCAAGTCAATTGTTAACGAATCAAAAGGTAAGATTTGGTTTGATTCTCAAGAGGGCAAAGGAACAACATTTTATTTTACAATACCAATATAACTAACACGACACCAATACACGAATTAACACCAATGACACGAATTTCGTAACATTGGTGACCATTAGTGTGTTGGTGGCGAGTATTTATGAAAAAGATATTATTTATAGAAGACGAGGCTGCCCTTCAAGAAGCCTTTAGTGGTTTTTTAATGTCAGCTGGTTACAAGGTAATTAGCGCTTTAGATGGAGAAATAGGATCAAGATTAGCTAAAGATGAAAAGCCAGACTTAATTTTATTAGATCTTATTTTGCCTAAAATGAATGGCTTTGAAGTTCTAAAAAAGTTAAAAGGAGAAGACAAGACAAAAGATATACCTGTTATTATTTTAACCAACATGGAAAATATAGACGATATAAACAAAGCGATTAATTTAGGAGCTAAGACATATTTAGTTAAAACAGAATATGAATTGGGAGAGGTTATCGAAAAAATTAAAAAAATCATAGAATAGAACCATGAAGATAGATCCTAAAGATTTAAAAAAGTTTATACTAGATGCTGGATTAATTAGCAAGCAACAATTTGAGAATGTTCAAAAGAAATCCAAAGCTAAGAAAAAAGACATAGAAATAATTTTACTTGAAGACGGATTGATGGATCAAGAAGATTTATCAAAGCTTAATGCCTACATTTTAGGCATCCCTTTTGTTTCGCTAAAAAAAGAGATTATTGATTCAGAAATTTTAAAGATAATTCCTGAACCGATCGCCAGGAAGCATAACATTATTGCTTTTAGGAAAGATGGAACTAATTTAGAGGTGGCTATGCTTGACCCAGAAGATTTAAGAACAATAGATTTTATCAAAAAGAAAATTGGGCTTAAGATTTGTCCCCGCTTAACAAGTCCAGATAGTATTAAGAAGGTTTTAATGCAATATCATGAAACGCTTGAAGCAGAATTCGGAAATATTATTAAAAAAGAATCTGGTGGAATAAAGCAAATAAAAGAAAAGTCTGAAGACGATGAAAAAAACCTAAGAAAAGTTGCCAAAGAATTGCCTGTTATTAAAATTGTCGATACTCTTTTAAAGCATGCTGTTTTGCAGAGAGCTTCGGATATTCATATTGAACCAACAGAGAAAGAGGTCATTGTTCGTTATCGTATAGATGGTATTTTGCATGATGCTATGGTTTTGCCGAAACTAGTTCGGGCTGGGATTGTTGCCAGAATAAAGGTTCTTTCTGATTTAAAGCTTGACGAGCATCGTCTTCCACAAGACGGAAGATTTAAGATAGAAACAGGGGAATTTAAGTATTCTATTCGTGTTTCCATCCTTCCCACTTTTGCTGGCGAAAAGATTGTTATGCGTCTTTTGTCAGAAACTTCAAGAGCTTTTACCTTAGAAGTATTAGGATTTAGCGGTGATACCTTGGAGGATCTTCAACATAATTTAAAAAAGCCAGTTGGTATGATTTTGGTCACCGGGCCTACCGGTTCTGGTAAAACGACGACTCTTTATTCAATGCTTGATATTCTTAACACCCCCGAGGTTAATATCTCTACAGTTGAAGATCCAATTGAATATAGAATGCAAAGAATCAATCAAACACAAACAAACGCTAAAATAGGTTTAACTTTTGCATCTGGCCTTCGTTCGCTGGTTAGGCAAGACCCCGATATTATAATGGTTGGAGAAATTAGAGATACCGAAACATCGTCTTTAGCTATTAATGCTGCTCTAACGGGACATTTGGTTTTATCTACCCTGCACACAACAGACGCTGCCGGAGCTATTCCAAGATTGATTGATATGAAAGCAGAACCATTTTTGATTTCTTCTACTCTAAATGTAATTATTGCTCAAAGGTTAGTTAGACGCTTATGCTCTAATAGTGAAAAATATATCTTGAAAGACTCTGAAATTAAAGACCTATCTAAATCTTGTGATTTAGAAAAAGTTTTAAATGTTTTAATAAAAGAAAAAGTAGTGAAAGCAAATGCTACCTTTAAAGATATTCCTTTTTATAAGCCGGTTGCTTCAAAGAGTTGTGAAGATGGTTACAAGGGAAGAGTTGGAATTTACGAAGTCTTAAATGTAACAGAAACTATTAAAGAATTAATTGTTAAACGAGCAACAAGCGACGAAATTCAAGCAAGAGCTCAGCAAGAAGGAATGAGAACAATGATGGAAGATGGCTTTATCAAAGCCGCTCAAGGTCAAACAACCATAGAAGAAGTCCTCCGTGTAATCATGGAATAATGGCACGATATTTATATATTGCAAAAAATAGGAAGGGGGAATCACAGAAAGGAGTGATGGAAGCAAGAGACGAGCACGAGCTTGCTGGAATTCTTCGAGAAGAAGGATGTATTTTGATTAAAGCAGAGTTAGAAAGTCAAAAAATAAAAAGAAAATTCCCTGTTCATTTTTTATTTTTTGGGAGAGTGTCTTTGGTTGAAAAAACAATGTTTACCAGAAATCTTAAAGTGATGGTTGCTTCAGGTATTCCTCTTCCGAGGGCCCTAGATATTTTAATTGCCCAAAGTAAAAGTAAAAAATTTAAAAAGGTTATTTTAAAAATTAAAGAAGATGTTATTAAGGGTTTAGCTTTTTCTGATGCGGTGGCTAAGCATCCTAGTATTTTTCCAGAAGTTTTTAGCAATATGGTAAAAGTTGGTGAAGAAAGTGGAACCTTGGAAGATGTTCTAGAAGTTCTAACCAAGCAAATGGAAAAGGAACACGAAATAAAATCCAGAGTGAAAGGAGCAATGATATACCCGGCTGTTATATTGGTAGCTATGTTCGGGATTGGGACATTGATGCTTATCTTGGTCGTTCCAAAATTGTCCAAACTTTTTGATGATCTAAAAATGGAACTTCCTTTGTCAACGAGAGTAATTGTTGCCATCGGCAATTTTTTAAGTGCCTACTGGTATGCCATTCCAGTGGTAGTGGTGGCTTTAGTATTTTTAGTGAGAATCATTTTAAAGACCAAAATAGGCAAAAGAGGTTTTGATGCCATGATTCTAAAAATCCCTATTATCTCACCGATTATTAGGAAAATGTATTCGGCTAGAACGATTAGAACCCTCTCTTCTCTCATTTCTTCTGGGGTACCTATTGTTAGGTCGTTAGAGATTGTATCAGGGTCTTTGGAGAATATTTATTACAAGGAAGCGATAAAAAAATCATCAGAAAAAGTTAGAAAGGGAAGTAAATTGTCAGAAGCCTTGGAACCATATGATAATATTTATCCGACTTTAGTGATTCAAATGATAGCAGTTGGAGAAGAAACGGGAGAAACATCTTCTGTTCTTGCCAAGTTAGCTGATTTCTTTGAGCAAGAAGTTAACGAAGCTACAAAAAATTTATCATCCGTAATTGAGCCAATTTTGATGTTAATTATTGGAGCAGCCGTTGGGTTTTTTGCTATTTCAATGATCCAACCAATGTATTCCATGATGGAAGGAGTATGACCAGGCAAAAAGCATTTACATTAATAGAAGTATTGGTCGGGACATTTTTGGTTCTGGTTGTTTTTTTGGGTATTTTTACTGCTTATCAATTAGGGCTGAAGGTTGTTGGACAGAGTAAGTATAAGATTACAGCAACAGCTATTGCTAGTGGTGAATTAGAGCAAATTAAAAATTTGTCTTATGATGTTATTGGAGTGATTGGAGGATTTCCAGAAGGAATTCTAGAAGCATCGAAAACTAAAAATATTAATGGTATAGATTATACGGTTGATATAAGAGTGGATTATATAGTTGATACGGCTGATGGTATTTCATTTCCCGAAGATAATTGCCCTAATGATTATAAAAAAATAGAAGTGAAGGTTTCTTGGACGGATTCTTTGTCGGGAGATGTTAAGTTAGTTGCCGACATTTCACCGGAAACTTTAGCTCAAGAATGTGATGAGGAGGGGGGAATTCTTTTGATTCAGGTCTTTGATGCTTATGGAATAATGATTGCTTCTCCGCTGATTGAAATAAAAGATCCCAACACGGATCAAACTATAAAAATGGTAACTCCTGACGATGGATCTCATTTCTTTTCGTTATCGCCTAACAATTATAAAGTGGTTATAACTAAATCTGGCAACAGCACATCAAGAACTTATGGTATTGAAGAAGTAACTAATCCAGAAAAACCACATCCGATTGTTTTGGATGGTCAGCTTACTGAAGTAAGTTTTTCCATTGATAGATTGAGTTCAATGACCATTGAAACTGTTGGACCTGAAGAACTAGAGTATCCAATTATTTCAAACGCTGGTTTTTATTTAACAGGAGCAAAATTAATCGGTACAGATATTAATGAAGACCCTGTTTATAAGTATTCTGAATATCAGATAACCAATGAATCTGGTCAGGTAGCAATTTCTAATTTAGAATGGGATTCGTATGCTTTTCTTCTGGATAATTTTAATCTAATAGATCCTATAGGGTCGGTTGGCTTAGCTCCTAACGAAAACAAAACGGTTAGATTGGTTTTGCAGGCAGACAACTCTCTTTTAGTTACCGTTCAAGACCTTGAAACTAGTGAGCCCATTTTTTCAGCTGAAACTAGATTGATTGGTTCGGAATACGATATTATTCAATATACTGACGAAGATGGAAAAACTTATTATATACCTCTTGGATCAGCTGTTTACAATATAGACATAGTTGCCCCTGGATATAATACCTATTCGGGATCGGTTTCTGTCTCTGGAGATACGACAAAAGTAATTAATCTTCAACGGATAGAATAATCATGAAAGGATTTACACTAATAGAAACATTAATTGCCGTAGCTATTTTAGTTTTATTAATGGGAATAATTTCTGGTTCTATTGTTTTATTATATAAGTCTCAATCTTTTGCTTGGCAACAATCATTAGCTCTTGATGAAGCAAGAATGGGAATAAAAACAATGGTTAGGGAAATAAGAGAAGCCAGATTTGGAGACGACGGTTCTTATCCTATTGAGAAAGCTGATGATAAAGAGTTTATTTTTTATGCTGATATTGATAAAGATGGAGAAACAGAGAAAGTCAGATATTTTATTGGAGCAGCTGAAACGGGAAGTCAAACACAAGAATGTGTTTCGTTTGCTGATGGCGGTTCTTGCAATATTACTTTTACAGATTTTTTTCAAGGAACACCCGTTTCGGCCCAAATCAAAGTTTCTGTAGAAGGAGATTTTGGTTGGGATGGTCAAGAATATGCTGATGTTTATGCCGATGGCTCAAGTTTAAGTAGGGTTTGTAATACTGGCTGTTCTGATTGTCCGGGAATTTGGCAAGGAGATGTTATTTTTGATATAACTGACCATGCCGTGGATAATTATTTAGATATTTTAATAGATTCTAATTATAGAGTTAATGATATTTGTAATTGGCAGAATCCTAATCACTCGATGAAAGTCAAAGTTGAACTTAATTGGGAAGAAGATAATCCAGAGCTAGATCATTTATTTAAAAAAGGAATAACTAATCCAACAACAAGCCCTATTTCTTATCCGACAGAATCAGAAGAAGTGACTATTATAAGTTCTTATGTTCGAAATACTCCGCCTATTTTTAAGTATTATAATGCTGATGGAAATGAAATAACGGAGCATCCCATCAGACTATCTGACACTAAAGTTATGAAAGTGCATTTAGTTGTTAATGTTAATCCGAATCATCAACCAGGCGATGTAGAATTAGAATCTTACATCCAGCTCCGCAACTTAAAAGAATAAACTTATGAATAAAGGATCAATAATTGCTATAGTTTTGGTTTTTGGGGCAATCTTTTTGATTTTAATCGGAGGTTTGTTTAGTTTTATTCTTTTTCAAATGAGAGCCAATGCTCAAAGATTGGCCTGGAATCAGGCATTATATGTCGCTGAATCGGGAGTTGCTTATTATAAGTGGTGTCTTAACAATGGAGTTGAGGGAGAGTGTAGCACTGGGAAAGAGTATTTTGACATACAAGGAAATTCTCTCGGTCAGTTTTCCTTAAATATAGATGAATCAATAAATTGTGGCGAAACAACAGAAAGAAACATTTATTCTTCTGGATGGACTGATAAATTTGCTAATACCAAAAGAGAGATTAAGGTCACTTATGGAAGATTGTCGGTGGCTAAGTTCGCCTATCTTTTAAATGATAGTGTTTGGGCTGGAGCTGATAGAGAAATTAGAGGCCATTATCATTCTAATGGTGGTGTTAGAATGGATGGAGAGAATCAATCTATAGTAAGTTCAGCTCTAGAATCGTGGACTTGTACTAGCTCTTTTGGCTGTAGTCCTAACTCTACTCAAGACGGAGTATTCTCTACAAGTGGCAATGCTAACGAAGATCTCTTTGAATTTCCTGTTCCCTCTTTTGATTTTGACGGGATAACAATTGATTTGGCTAATATAAAAAGCAAATCTCAAACAAGCGGAACTTACCTTCCTCCGTCTATTGATATAAATTCTTCAGCAGATGGCTATCATTTAATATTTAATAACGATGGAACTGTTGAGGTGAGAATTATAACTCGTCTTTATAGTGATTGGGCTTATGACACAGAAGAGGGTTGGCATTATGATTATTTCAGAATTCGTGACGAATATTTTTATAACACATATAATATTGATGATTCCTGCTCGGTTATGTTTGTTGAAGATAATATTTGGATAGAAGGAGGAGTCAATAAAAAAGTTACTACGGCTTCGGCTAACCTAATTGATCCCAATAAAGACACAAATATAATTTTAGTTGATAATATAGATTATGTTGATAAGGATGGGACAGATGGATTTGCCGCCATAGCTGAAAATAATATTTTAATTAGTCCGTCTTCTCCAAATCAAATGGAGATTAGGGGGGTTTTTGTTGCTCAAAAGGGGCATTTTGGGAGAAACCATTATCCAAATAATTTTAGAGACAAATTAGAAATAGTTGGTTCAATAGTTAGTAATGGTAGAGTAGGAACTCAATGGACTTCGGGAAGTTATCCTGTCTCTGGTTATTTAGAAAGAGAGAATTATAATGATACTAAATTAATTTATAACCCTTGCCCTTTCGTTCCCTACGCTGAGTATGATTTCAAAATAATCAATTGGGAAGAATTAGAATAAGTATGGTATAATAAAACAATGAAATTTTTATCTTTAAATCCTGAGGCGTTCGGAATGGATTTTTCCGATTTACGATTAAGAATTGTTAAATTTGAAAAAAGAGGCAAGTTTTTTGATTTGGTTTCGTGGAACGAAAAGACAATACCAGAAGGTATTATTAAAGATGGAGAGATATTAGACAGGGAAAAACTGGTGCTAATTATTAAAAATATAGTGGACAAGGCAAGAGGACGGAGAATAACAGTTAAATATGTCGTTGCTTCCCTGCCCGAACAAAAAGCCTTTTTGCAGGTGATTAAAGTTCCTAAAATGGATAAAGATGAATTAAAAACTGCTATTCCGTTTGAAATAGAAAACTATATTCCTGTGCCAATAGATCAGGTTTATTTAGATTATGAATTAATTTCTCCTGAATTCAATAACGCAAAAAATCTAGATGTTTTAATTGGGGCGATGCCCAAAAATATAGTTGATTCATATTCATATTGTATAAAAGAAGCCGGATTAATACCCAAAGCCCTAGAGGTTGAATCACAATCTATAGCAAGAGTTTTGATTAAAAATCATATTAGTTTCTCTCCAGTTCTTATTATAGATTTTGGTAAAAGTACGACTAGCTTCATAGTTTTTTCAGGTTGTTCTTTGCGTTTTACTTCTTCTATTGATATATCGTCTCAAGACTTAACTCAAGCTATTTCTCAAAAATTAGGCATAACATTAGATGAGGCGGAAAATCTTAAATTAAAATATGGCTTAGAGATTTCTGACAAAAGTGCGAGGAATAAAAAAGTTGTAGAAGCAATAACTCCTTTAATTATTGATCTAATTAAGCAAACTAGAAAATATATTGACTACTATCATACGCATTCAAATAATATGCCTATTTCTGAGGGTGGAGGAGAAATAGAGAAAGTGCTTTTATGCGGTTTGGGTACTAATCTGAAAGGTTTATCTAAGTTTATCTCCCGAGAACTTGGCATCAAAGCTGAGATTGCTAATCCTTGGATAAATATATTTCCAGAATTAAATAAAAAAATCCCTAAAATATCTTTCAAAGAATCTCTTGGCTATACAACAGCCATGGGATTAGCTCTATGTGGAATTCAAGAAGAAATATGATTAATTTATTACCACAAAAAGATAAAGAGAAGTTATTGATTGGTAAAAACAAAAGAATGTCTATTATTCTTTGCTTTCTGATTTTGTTTTTCCTTATTTATTTAATAATAGCCTTGTTCATAGTTAAAATTTATTTAAACGGACAACTTGCCTCAAACAAAGTTTTTTTAGAAGAAAGTGAAAAACAATTTTCACAATCAGAAACTCAAGAGCTTCAAGATAAAATTGAGTCAGCTAATAAATCTTTTAGTGGCTTAAATTCTTTTTATGATAAGAAGGTATATTTTTCTAAACTATTGGAGAAAATTGCCGTAATTTTTCCGGAGAATTTTTACTTAACAAATTTTTCAATTATGCTTGATGTTAAAGAGAAGAAAGAGGAAAATGTGGTTGTAGAAACAACAAGAACCATCAGGGCTTCTCTCTCGGGATTTGCTCCAACAAGAGAAGAATTACTTACTTTTAAAGAGAATCTTGAAAAGGATGGTAGTTTTGAAAATATTTCCTTTCCTATATCAAATTGGGCTAGCAAAGAGAACATCAATTTCTATGTAACTTTTGATATCTCTATATGAATACAAAAAAACAAATAATATTATTTTGGGGGATTTGTTTGATAACGGCTTTTGTAATAATCTGGGTTTTTATAGTTCCCCTATTCGGAACAATTAGGCAAATTTCAATTGGGCTTGCTGGCGTGAAAAAAGAATTAATCATAATCCATGAAAAAACAGGAGAAATAGATGAAGCTGAAAGTGTTTGTGATAGAATAGACCCGGATTTACAAAAAATAGAAAATCTTTTTGTTGATAAAGATGTTCCAGTAAAGGCAATAGAATTCTTAGAGAATATAGCTGTTGCCGTAGATCTTCCTATTGAAATCTATCCCATATCTTTAAGCGATTACGAAGATGAAATTTGGGATTTCGTTAGTTTTCGTCTAAGTGCGCGTGGTTCATACATTAACTTTATGAGGTTTTTGGAAAAAATGGAAGCGGGGCCATTTTTGATTGAGATATATAATTTATCTGTGAGAGAAATATCAAGCAGTGAAGATTCTCTTTCTAATAATGTTGACACCGTTTTAACAATCAAGGTGTTTACGAAATAATATGAAGTTAAAAAAGATAGAAAAAATTGAAATTAAAAAAACAGAAAGATTTTTTAGAAAAGTGCCTTTGTTTATAGCTAAGCATATTTTCGAATTTTCCTTAATTGCTTTATTCTTGTCTCTTGCTATAGGGGTGATTGTTTTTTATAAATACAATATCTTAGATCAAAGAATAGATTTGAATGATTTACCTCAGACATGTTTTTTAGAAGAAAATTCTTATCAAAGAATCTTAGATGTATGGGAAGAGAACGAGCAGATGTTTAACCAAGCCGATTCCAGAAACTATCGTAATATATTTTCAACTAAAGATTGACTAAGCATTAAATTCGGAGTATAATCTCCTATATGGAAACTTTTAAGGTTTCCATCGGGCTCGACCCGATACAAAACTTTTTTGAAGTTTTGTCGGGTACAGAGCAATATGTCCCCGTGGTTCAACGGATAGAACATGGGATTTCTAATCCTATGATGGGGGTTCGATTCCCTCCGGGGACACATGACATGGCGGTCGTAGTGTAGTGGCCTAGCACAAGAGTTTGTGGAACTCTTAGGGGGAGTTCGAATCTCCTCGACCGCCCCATTAAAATTATGGAATTTTTGAATTTTAGAATATCAACACTATCTGGAATTATTATCCTGCTTATAATCTCTTTTGCTGTTGGCTTGGCTATTCAGCATCAGATGAAGGAAATTATGTCTATCCGCATTCAAGCCCTTCAAATGGAGTGATTATTTTTTTTCTTGGAGAGTGACTTTGAGATTGAGTTGTTTTTTATCTCTCAGAACCTTTAATTCAATTTTTTCATCTATTTCGCATTTTTGCAAAATAGCCGATAGAGGATTATTGGTAGTTACCTTTTCTCCTTTGGCTTCTAAAACTATATCAAACTCTTTTAGGCCGGCTTTGTTAGCAGAAGAACCTTTGATTACTGCTGATTCTCCCAATCTTTCTCTGACTATCAATGCTCCATAATCTACAGAAAGCTTATTCTTTACAGCTATTTCTTTTGTTAGGATAACATATTTAATTCCCAAGAAAGGTTGCTTTATTTTCCCATACTTTTTAACTTCTTCTAAATCCTCTAAAGCATAATTGATTGGGATGGCAAAGCCAATATTTTGAGCCCCCATTACCATGGCGGTGTTAATGCCGATAACTTTTCCTTCCCTATTTACTAATGGCCCTCCAGAATTCCCTGGATTAATGGCGGCATCTGTTTGGATAAGACCTCTTAGGCGTTCTGATTGTTGAGTAACATGATTGGTTGCTTGAATGTGTCTTGATAGGCCAGAAACAATTCCAGAACTTACTGTATCATGAAATTCTCCCAAAGCATTCCCGATAGCAACTACTTCTTGACCTAATTGAACATGGTTTAAGCTGTCTAGTTCTAAGTAGGGGAATTTTTTACCTTCTATTTTTAAGATAGCAATATCATTAAGAGGGTCCCTAGCTAAGACCTTGGCCGGGTATTTTTTTGTTGGTTCTACAATGACAGTATATTGGGCTTCGGTGTCAGCGACAACATGTTGGGATGTTATTAAATATCCATCAGGAGAAACAATGAATCCTGATCCGCCACCTATCTTTGTTAATTCTTTTTTTCCTTGTTTGAATTTAGGCATAACAACGCCTTGTTCTCCATAGGGCATTAAATAAAAACCTTCTATTTTGGGAAGATCTTTTGAAATGACAATAGTTATTACTGCTGGACAAACCTTTTTGGCAATATCAATGATTGATAAATCTTTTTTCATGTGTCTTTTTATATAATTATTTGTTATACTTTATTATATTATAGCAGTTAAACTTATTGAAAACAATACTGAAATATGATATTCTTGTTTAATGCTCTATACAAAAACTTTTCAAAAAAGTTTTTGTCGAGCTCGACAAGAAATCCTTTTGGGATTTCTTGTATAGAGCCCCTGTAGTTCAATGGATAGAACAAGACACTCCTAACGTCTAAATGTAGGTTCGATTCCTACTGGGGGCACACTTGACAATGGTTGCTGATATATTAATATGGAGGCGAGGGGGTGCGGGATAAAATTCCTAAAGGACATTAAATCTAATAAAGGAGGTTTATGAATATTCTCGGCTATGTCCGAACCTGACCTTAAGGGATAAACCAAGTTCGTTAGATCATTCCTCCTCGCTTAAAGCTAAGACCTCGTTTTTACGGGGTTTTGGCTTTTCTTATGTGATGTATGTTATAATACAATAATAATTAATTAATCAAAAAGTTTAAATAACCATTCTTTCAAAATAACAGCTGTTCAAATTTCTGCGGAAATTTGCCAGTTTCGTTCTCGGACTTTTGCGAAAGTCTTCCGAAATGCATTTTGAAAGAAGATTATTTTCACTTTTTTAATAATATGGTTAAAGAGAAAAAAGAAAAACAAATTGGAGAAGTAATTCATTTCTTTTCTAATATTAAAGTAGCCGTTATTAAGTTATCGGCTCCTCTTTTAGTGGGCGATACTATCCATATTGTTGGTGGCGAAGATACTGATTTTGAACAGCCCGTTAAATCAATGCAAGTGGATCATGAAAAAATTGGAAAAGCTAAAAAGGGGAATGAAGTTGGCATAAAGGTTAAGAAGAAAGTAAGAGAAGGCTACAAAGTATTTAAATGAAATTCTTAAAGGCACTAGCAGTTTTTTTAGGAACCATAATTGGTGTTGGTATATTTGGTTTGCCTTTTGTGGCTGCTAAGGCCGGTTTTTTTACTGTTTTTGTGTATTTTCTGATTATGGCTGGAATTGCTATTGCTATGAATATTATTTATTCTGAAATAGTTCTTGGCACTAAAAAGCTTCATCGTTTTCCTGGTTATGTCCAAGAATATCTAGGAATAAGATGGAAAAAACTTACTTTCGTAGTTACAGCTTTTGGTCTTATTGGGGCATTGCTGGCCTATTTGATTGTTGGCGGGCAGTTTCTTTTTGCTTACTTCGGACCCTTGTTGGGTGGGGATATTATCTTATACACGCTTTTCTTTTTTGTTCTTGGTGCCTACCTAGTTTTTAGAGGAGTAAAAAGTATTTCCAGCGTTGAACTAATTTTACTTGGCATTATTCTAGCCATCTTAGTTTTATTTTTTATAAAGGCCTTTCCATTCATTAATTTAGATAATTTTAAAACATTTGATCCGGGATACATATTTTTTCCATATGGTGTGGTTCTCTTTTCTTTATGGGGAACATCAGTTATCCCTGAAATTAAAGAAATGATTGATGGGTCAGGATTTTCTTTAAAAAAGATAATAATTGTGGGAATTATTATGTCGGTTGTTATATATCTCTTCTTTATTTATGTTGTCCAGGGAGCTTCTGCTGTAGTTTCTAATGATGCCATTTCTGGTTTAGAGAAATCCGTTGGCTCTAATATGATAAGATTGGGCTTCTTGTTTGGAGTGATAACTTGTTTTACTTCTTTTATCACGCTTGCCTTAACGCTTAAAAAAGTTTTGTGGTATGACTTTGGTTTTAATAAAAATCTATCTTGGTTTTTAACTTGTTTTATTCCTTTGGGATTATTCTTCATGGGGTTGAGAGAGTTTATTGAAGTAATAAGCTTTACTGGAGCTATCGCTCTAGGGATAGAAGGTACAATTTTAATCTTTTTATATAAAGAATTTTTAATAAAAAATCCGCCAGGTGGCGGATCAAAAAAGATAAACCCCCTATTTTATCTTTTGTCAGGTGTCTTTGTTTTAGGCATAATACTTGAAGTTTTTCTATTTTATGCTAAATTAATCTAATGAGTAAATTATTAGACACTGTAGTTATCGTAATATTTGTTGCTTTTGTTTTTTGGTATGTAGTTAATAGCGTCATACCGTCTATCTCTTAATATGATTAGAGCACATCTTTTTATTTCTGGAAGAGTTCAGATGGTCTTGTTCAGAGCATCAACCCAGCGGAAAGCTAAAAAGTTCGGGGTTAAAGGATTTGTTAAAAATCTTCCAGACAAAAGAGTGGAGGTAGTTATTGAAGGAGAACAAGAGAATGTTCAGAAGCTTATAGAGTGGTGCCGAAAAGGACCAATGTTGGCCAAGATTAAAGATGTGGCAGTAACCCAAGAAAATTACACTGGTGAATTTAATAAATTTAGTATTCTATATTAAATAAAAAAAGTAACCGAGTCACCTTCGTTTTAAAGTGACTCGGTCACTTTTTTCTTATGCTATATTAAACAAAAACAACCTGGTTTAACAGATTGTTTTTGTATTTTGCTAAAAGAATTTTTCTTAAAATCCTGGAGTTTCCTCTTCTGGAGTTTCAGAAACTTCTTCCTCTGCTGGAGTTTCCTCTGCTGGAGTTTCCTCTGCTGGAGTTTCCTCTGCTGGAGTTTCCTCTGCTGGAGTTTCCTCTGCTGGAGTATCTTCTATTGGAGTTTCTTCTTGATTAACTGTTTCGTCAGTTGTTTCTTCTCCTCCCTCAGTAGGAGTTTCAGGAGTTTTTTCCTGAGATGTAAAAGTAGGATATAAATTATCTGTAATCATGTTTTTAACTTTATTTTAATGTTTCTTACGACCTTTTAGCTATTTATACACTATATCTTAATTATAAGGAAATATGGACTTGTGTCAACCCCGTAGAGAAAATTTGTTCTACGGGGTCAACCCTTAATTGTGGAAATAATATATATATAATGTTAGAATAGAATAAGATGAATAATAAAAAATTTGCAGCAGAGTCTGTGGGGAAAAGAATGATAAAACAAGTCCCGGTGTGTCATCAAAATGACCGTGTTTTAGATGTAAAGAAAATGCTTTTTGATACTATGGATGGTCTGGAAACTATTAACTATATATATGTCATTGATAATAAGAATAAATTGATTGGAGTTTTTTCTATAAAAGAAATTTTCAGAAAACCAGAGAAAACATTGATTAGAGAAATCATGGAGAACGAACTTGTTAAGATAAGACCTCATGCTGACCAAGAGAAGGTTGTCATTCTTGCTCTCAGAAACAACCTTAAAGCCATCCCTGTCGTTGGCAAAGGCGATGAATTTTTAGGAATAGTTCCTTCAGATGTTATTTTAGATATTCTTCACTTAGAAAATGTCGAGGATTTTTTGAAAATGGCTGGGATTAATAGTCCTCTCCAAAAAGTACTAAAGGGTTCGGCATGGTATTTATTCAAGGTTAGAATACCGTGGCTAGTTCTAGGTCTTTTGGGTGGTATTGTTGGGGCAACTGTTATTACATATTTTGAGGGTCCCTTGCGAGAAAATTTTATTCTAGCTAGCTTTATTCCATTAATTCTTTATATGTCAGGAGCTGTTGGCAATCAAACAGAAATTTTGCTTATTAGAAATATGGCCGTAGATAGTCAAATAAGTGCTTGGAAATATCTTTTTAGAGAATTAAGGTCTAGTTTTCTAATTGCTCTTATTTTATCTTTTTTATTGTTTTTAATTTCTATGGTTTTCTTCGGCGCTCCTTATTATATAAGTATCATATTAAGTTCTTCGTTATTTATCGGTGTTTTTATCTCTGTTTTGATTGGTGTCTTTATGCCTTGTGTTCTAAAAAAGATGGGCAAAGATCCAGCCATTGGCTCGGGACCATTCTCAACTATCTTGAGAGATGTTTTAAGCCTAGTAATCTATTTTTCTATAACAATACTTTTATTAAACTTATTTCAATAATATGAAAAATCAAAAAGGATTATCTCTATATATAACAATAATAATAATGTCTATTTTGCTGGCTATTGTTTTAGGCATTAGTACTATTTTGGTGAGTCAGATGAAGATTGTGAAAGGAATAGAAAACTCGGTAGTAGCTTTTTATGCAGCTGAGACGGGCATAGAACAAGTTTTAACAGCTAGAGTGGATCCAACTTCTTTTGATGGATATAGTGCGACATTAACTAATAATGCCAGCTATGAAATAACAGTATTCTCATCAGGACCAAATTGTAATGCTACTAATTTTTGCATAAAATCTGTTGGAAGTTTCCGAGAGGTCAAAAGAGCCATCAAGGTCTCTTACTAAAATTAGGAATAATTCATTCATGAATAAACAACAAGCTAAACAGCGGATAAATAAACTAGGAAAGATTATTAGGCGTCATCGTTACTTGTATCATGTTTTAGACAAGCAAGAAATATCTGATGAAGCTCTTGATTCTTTAAAAAAAGAGCTTTTTGATTTGGAGCAAAAGTTTCCAGAATTCGTTACTTCTGATTCGCCCACTCAGCGAATAGGCGGCAAGCCATTAGATAAGTTTGAAAAAGTTAAGCATCCATACCCAATGCTTTCTTTTAATGATGCTTTTTCTCAAGAAGATATACAGGATTGGTTGAAAAGAATTTCCAAACTTTTATCTGCTGAAGAAATAAAAAAGATTGATTTTTATTGTGAATTAAAAATAGATGGTTTAGCTATAGAATTAATATATGATAATAATAATTTTAAAATAGGAGCGACAAGAGGAGATGGAAAGATAGGAGAAAATGTTACTCAGAATTTAAAAACGATAGATGCTATTCCCTTGAACTTGCCCGAGGCCCGTCCTCGGGTAGCAACCCGAGGTCGGACCTCGGGCCAGCTCGTGGTTAGAGGTGAGGTTTTTATACCTAAAAAAGTATTTAAAAAATTTAAAAAAGAATATGCTAATCCCAGAAACTTAGCAGCTGGATCTTTGCGCCAATTAGATTCTAGAATTACCGCTTCGCGCCAATTAGATTCATATATATATGATATTATAAATCCCGAAATAGATACTCATGAAGAGAAGCACGAGGTATTAAAAAAACTAGGTTTTAAAACTAATCCACACAATAAACATTGTAGGGATCTATCGGAAGTATTTAAGTTTTATAAACATATTTATAAAATAAGAGATAAAATACCCTATGAAATAGACGGTGTTGTAGTAATAGTCAATCCAAATAAATTATTTGATAAATTAGGTGTTGTCGGTAAAGCTCCGAGGGGAGCGATTGCCTATAAATTCCCAGCAATGCAAAAAACCACGATTATCAGGACCATAGAAGTGCAAATAGGTCGAACTGGTGCTTTGACACCCGTGGCACATTTAAAGCCCGTAGAGGTCGGAGGAGCGGTGGTTTCTAGAGCTACTTTGCATAACGAAGATGAAATTAGACGTTTAGATGTTAAGATTGGAGATACAGTTGTTATTGAAAGAGCCGGAGATGTAATACCAGATATTATTAAAGTTTTACCCGAGCTAAGAACTGGAAAAGAAAGAGAATTTAAAATGCCTAAGCATTGCCCTATTTGTGGGGGGAGTGTAGTTAAGCCAGAAGGCGAGGTGGTTTCAAGGTGCTTAAATAAAAATTGTTTTGCTCAAAGAAAAGAATTCTTTAATCATTTTGTTTCTAAACAAGCTTTTGATATTGAAGGTGTTGGGTCAAGTGTTATAGATCAGCTAATAGGGAAAGGGTTAATTTTTGACCCGACCGATCTATTTAAATTAGACACAAGAATCCTGACTTCTTTGGAGCGGTTCGGGGAAAAGTCAGCACATAATTTTGTTAAGGCAGTGGCCGGGAAAAAAGAGATTACTTTGCCAAGATTTATCTATGCTTTAAGTATTAGGAATGTTGGCGAAGAGACCTCTCAAGACCTAGCTAATCACTTTCATTCTTTAGAAAAAATCAAAAGAGCTAAACTCTCGGAGTTAGAAAACATTCATGACATTGGACCGGTTGTAGCCAATTCTATTTATAGCTGGTTTCAAGAATCAAGAAATTTGGATTATCTGAAAAAGCTTGAGAAGGTGGGTGTTAAAATTTCCAATTTCCAATTTCCAATTTCCAATAAAGAGTTGAAAAATAAAACCTTTGTTTTGACTGGCTCTCTTGATAGTATGACACGCGATGAAGCCAAACAAAAAATTAGAAATTTAGGTGGAAATATTTCTGGGTCAGTATCTAAAGAAACTGACTATGTTGTAGCTGGTCTCTCCTCTGGCTCTAAGTATGATAAAGCAAAAAAGAAAGGAATAAAAATCTTAAACGAAAAACAATTTATTTCTTTAATTTCTGCCCGATAGTTATAAAATAGCTTAAATTTAGGTTTAAATTGTATCGGATAAGCTATTTAAGACTAAAATAGCTATATCGGTTATGAAATATCGGACAGCAAAGTTTTGCACAGTCTTGTTGTTTTTTTTGTGATATAATAAAAACATGATGAAACATTTTAGAAAATTTGATTGGGTATTGATTATTACTGCTCTCCTCTTGGTGGGTATAGGATTAATTTCAATATACAGTATTTCATTGGGTAAAGGAGATTTTTTGAACTTCAAAAAACAAATCATTTTCTTGATAATGAGCCTTATTGTAATGGTTGTTTTGAGTTTTTTTGATTGGCGCTCTTTTAAAGAAAACCCCTATTTAATTTTAGTTATTTATTTCATTTGTATTATCTTATTGCTTGGATTGTTCTTCATCGCACCTGAAATTAGAGGGGTAAAAAGTTGGTATAAGATTAGCTCAATTTCTTTTGATCCAATAGGTCTAACAACTATCATTTTGATAGTATTGTTGGCTAAATTTTTCTCTATGAGACATGTTGAGATGTATAAATTAAGACATATACTTTTGTCGGGAATTTATGTATTTATCCCTTTTCTTTTAATAGCTCGTCAGCCTGATTTGGGATCAGCATTAATTCTGTTAGCTTTATGGTTAGGAGTTTTAGTTGTTTCAGGTATTAAGCTTCGTCATTTTTTAGCTTTGGTGCTTATCGGCATTGTAGTTTTTGCATTGAGTTGGTCATTATTTTTGAAAGATTACCAAAAACAAAGAATCGTAAGCTTTCTTGCTCCGCAAGTAGAAACATTGGGCATAAATTGGAGCCAATCACAATCAAAAATAGCTATTGGATCTGGTGGTGTTTGGGGTAAGGGATTTGCTGAGGGATCACAGACACAATTAGGATTTTTGTCAGAGCCATATACGGATTTTATCTTTTCGGTTATAGCTGAAGAATTTGGATTAATTGGTGTATTGGTTATTTTGACTCTTTTTGGGATATTGATATGGAGAATTATGAGAATTGCTATGTCTTCTGAATTCAATATTCCTCGTTTATTTGCCTTTGGTTTTGCAATAGTTTTATTCTTTCAAATTTTTATTCATATCGGTATGAATTTAGGAATTCTTCCTGTTATTGGTCTCTCCCTTCCGTTGATTAGTTACGGAGGTAGCAGTTTGATATCAATATTTATAGGTATCGGATTATTGCAAGGTATAAAAACTCACTAATTTACGCTTAAAATTCTATGTTTTTGAGTATATTTGGTATCCGATATTTATCCACAGTTTTTCCATTGACTGGGGTCTTTGGTTAAGGGATAATATATATAGTATATACTATATATATGCAGGAACAAAAGTTAAACAATTATATATCTCTAACCGAAGCTACAAAGCATTGTAAATACTCACAGGAGTATTTAAGTTTACGTGCTCGTCAAGGCAAATTAAAAGCTGTAAAATTTGGCAGGAATTGGCTTACCACAAAAGAGTGGTTAGACGAATATTTGATAGAAATAGATAGCTATAATAATCATTTAAAAACAAGCAAGCAAAAAGTGACCGAGTCACTTTCCACTAAAAGTGACTTGGTCACTTTTGTCCCAGAAAATTTACCTATGGGTGATTTTCAATTGGTCCCAGTGCGTTCTGTTTCGTATAGGATTTTTGACTTTTTATCAGGCGTAAAAGTAAGTCGAAAGCTTTGTTACGGATTAGCTATTTCAACTCTTTTAGTTTTAATAATTTCCACTGGTGTTTTGACTGGTATAAAAAATAAGATAAGTCAAAACGAAACTGTAGCTGTTTTTGGGGAATATACAAAGTGGATTGGCACTGAAATTAAAAAAGCACCTGGATCAAAAGAGATCGGAGAAGTTATTGTTAATATGAGAGATGATGGCAAGAAAGAAATTGCTAGCGTTAAAAGTTTTACCGAAGATATTGGACAACAAATCTATAATCAATTTGGGAAAACATATTTAGTTCTTGAAGATGTTGGCGACAAAATGTTTTCCTATATTGCCAATACGATGAAAGCGGGGTGGGGTGATGTTGCAGATGGTTATTATGCTCTAGTAAAGTATCTTGGAAATGGCGTCACTATTGTAAAAGATAAATTAGCAGGATTGAACAATAATTTCTACGAGGGAGTAAGATATACTTTCTACCCATGGGGGATTGATTCCTCTGCAACAGAAAATCTTGTTCAAAATATTGTCAATCAAAATATTCAGAATATTGTTTCTAAAGAAATAGTTAAAGAAGTAGAAAAATCTAAAGTTACTCAAATAGAAAAAATAGAACAAACAATTGTCAATCAAGAATATGTCCAAATAGATTCAGCTGATTTAGCAGAATTAAAAAACCAAATAGCCAATTTAAAATTTTCATCATCCTCTATTCCTAACTCCCCAGTCTATATTGGTCCTACTGGTTTAGATGTTGGAGGTCATGCCCAGTTTTCGTCATTAGGAGTAACAGGTTCGGCTGCGTTAGATAGCTTGTCGGTTAGAGGATCTGTTCAGTTGGGAACTAATCCAAATAAATCATCGGATGTATTGACAGTAGGAATGAATTCTACTTTTCAAAATTCCGTCACCTTTGAAGACAGAATAACTTTAAACACAGGAATGTCTGGAACCATAGATATTTTGACAACAACTACTCAACTAGCACTAACATATAATGATTCCAACTATACAGAATTATTCACTGATGAAAACGGAGACTTAAATATCAA
>Ga0265594_1000261_pt1 | contig 43366 bp, 32 predicted proteins | sample saktaG_11_FD_190147 | JGI IMG/M metagenome (GOLD analysis project Ga0265594, IMG submission 190147) | Saline water microbial communities from Sakinaw Lake, British Columbia, Canada - sak_2011_5_24_80m | ecosystem: Environmental > Aquatic > Non-marine Saline and Alkaline > Saline ... | reverse complement strand
TCTGTCATCCTCCGAAAGCTGTCATCCTCGCGAAAACGGGGATCTATAACAAATATAAAATGTTATAGATTCCCGCTTTCGCTGGAATGACACTTTTGAGGCATTATACCAATTACGTTAATTAATTGCACATTTTAAACTACGAAATAAATGCGTGTATTTATGTGTTCAGATTGTTTCTTGGGGACATACGAGATCCCGGGTCAAGCCCGGGGTCGGCTCATGCTACATGAGCCGATCTGGTAGGGGAATTCGGGGATAGTGGGAGTGCATCCTCGTAGGTTGGTAGTGTTCTTTACTACCAACCTACGAGGATGCACGTATGGTATTGTGTTAATGCCCGTTCGGAAAACACCACCAACCTCGTAGGATAGCGGCGTGAAGAGCCGCCGATAACCTACGAGGATGGTGGTGTCAGAGACTGGACGGAGGTGAATGTTAGTAAAAAACATTACAGCATGAGCCAGCCCTGGGGTCAAGCCCGGGATCTCTTCTCCTTTTGGGTAATTATTTTTTGTAATTGGTATTATGGGAAAAATAAAAGTTCTATTTGACATGCGTATTGCAATGTAGTACACTTAAGGCAAAGGGAGGGATGTGAAAAAATATCATTATCTGGATTGGGACAGAAAAAACATAGTCCACATTGCTAAGCATAGAATCACACCGGAAGAAGTAGAACAAGTTGTTTTTTCTACGCATTCCCTTAAGAGGAAGGGAAAAGGATCGAATGTTTATTATGTACTCGGACAAACTGACAATGGAAGATATTTGTTTGTTGTTTTAAGAGAGTTGAAAAAAAACTGTGCGTATGTAATTACCGCGCGAGAAATGAGCAATAGCGAGAAAAAATGGTTTAACAGGCATTAATTAAAGGAGCATTATGAAGAAGAAAATTCCTAAATTAAAAGAAGACGCGGAAATAGCCGCTTTTTGGGATACCCATGATCTTATTGATTATTTGGAAGATACCGAATCCGCGGATAATGTGGTATTTGAAAGGGAAAAGAAAGAAACAGTTTCTATTCGGTTAGAAAATAAACAAATAAAAGAATTAAAGAGAATAGCAAATAAGGTCGGATTAGGTTATACTTCACTGGTTAGATCTTGGATTATTGAGAAACTGGCAAAACTGCATCACGCGCGCGGATAAAAATATACCCCGCCCGATTTCATCAGAGTAGGTGGAGCTTGTTTTTGAATCAGTCAGAAAAAGACATGGAACAAGCCGCCCGTAACCTCCAATTCGAACGCGCGATATTATACCGCGACCAGATCACAAAACTAAAAAAAATGCTCCCGCCAACCTAATAGGGGACTGTCGCAAAATAGACTATATCTGTCATCCTTGCGACATCTGTCATCCTTGCGACATCTGTCATCCTCGCGACATCTGTCATCCTCGCGACATCTGTCATCCTCGCGAATGCGGGGATCTATAACAAATATAAAATGTTATGGATCCCCGCTTTCCAGACTGTGTCAAAAGTGGAATTTTGCGTTTCCTTTAAAAAATTTACTCCACATTTATATTATAGATCCCCGCATTCGCGAGGATGACAATTTTTTTTAGGTGTTCTTGTGGAGTTACCCTCCACCTTAAAAAGGGTCTCTGACTTTTGACACAGTTTGTTCGCGAGAATGACACTTTTGAGTCATTTTACGACAGACTCTTTATATCAAAAATATTAATAAATTGCCATACCTCCGAGCAGGAATAAATGACCACACATAGGAATGGCGTTAAAAATTAAAAAGCGTGTTTTCCAGCTGGATATTAGTTCACTAAAAAGGTATGCTATAAGTAATATAGATTAGAAGAGGATCTCCCAAAAATACCAACCTCGTAGGTTTCAGCCTCGTAGGTTGAAACCTACGAGGTTGGTATTTTGGGGCAGGAGGGATAGGGAAATTTAATGCGCAAACTTGTAAGTATTATTACTCTTATTTGTTTTTTTCTGACTTCATGCTTGGGTGAGGTGTTTGTCGGAGTGTGTCAGGCCGAGGGACTGGCGCGTTCGGTGATCGCGCCTGTGTCCGCGTATGAACAGTTCGGCATTGAGACTTTTACCTTGCCGCGGAATCTTGGGGAAATTAAGGATACATGGAAAAGTGTCGATTTGTCTCGTGCTCAAGGTCGCGCTATTATTCATATCCAAGACGCGCATTGCAATTATGACGCCCAAAAGAAAATCTCGGACATTATTGAATATCTGCATAACAATTACGGAGTGAACACGATCAATCTTGAAGGCGGGGAAGGCGCGTATAATCTCTCGACGTTTACCGGTATTAAGGACAAAACTGTAAGAGAAAAAGTTGCCGATTATTTTGTTCGGCAGGGGCTCGTGAACGGCGCTGAATATTACGCGATCAATAATGAAGCGAATGGGGTAAATCTTTGGGGGATAGAAGACACCAATCTATACCTTGAAAACCTTAATGTGTACAGGGATTTTTTAAAACATAAACAAGATTCGGAATTGTATCTAAAGCAGATTGAAAGCGTTTTGAACTCTCTTAAAAAGAATATCTATTCGGACGAGCTTTTAGAATTTGACGAGCAATATGCTCAATATAAGGAAAACGATCTGGAACTAAAAGACTATATCGCCTATTTATCCCGAGAAGCGCGGAAAAAAGACATAGATACAAAAGCTTTCCCGAATGTGTATCTTTTAGCCAAATCTCTTGAAGAAGAAGAAAATATCGATTTTAAAAGAGCGGAAAAAGAAAGAGAGATCCTGATAGACGAGCTTGCCAAACATCTTTCCAAAAATTCTCTAACGGAACTTATTAAAAAAACAGCCGAGTTCAAAAAAGAAGAAGAACCCGATGAATTGTTTTATAATTTTTTGATTCAAAAAGCCAAAACGGTAAACCTAAGCATGAAAAGGTTTCCCGAGCTAAAGAAATACGTAAGGTATATCACTTTCTATAACGCTATGGATAAGACATGCCTTTTTGAGGAAATAGAGCGTTTAGAGGACGGGATAAAAGAGTCCATGTATGAGACGGACGGGCAGAGAGAACTTAACCAGTTGTCAAAAACGCTTGTTCTAACAAAAAATCTATTTAATATCCAACTTTCAAAAAAAGATTACGAATATTACAAAACCCACCAAGCCGACTTTAAAGTAGAGAAGTATCTTTCATTTATAAAAAGGGAAGCCGCACCAAACAAAATAAACGCTAAACTTAGTCCGAATTTACATAAACTCGACAAGTGGCGTGAAAACCTTTCCCAATTTTATGAATGTTCCACGAAACGAGACCGGGCTTTTATTCGGAATTTGGCACTAAACCCTGTCGTTCAACCTCGTAGGATGGAAAGAGCCCAACCTACGAGGATGAACTCCCAAGCGCCATTTACTATCTTGATTACCGGAGGGTTTCACACCGAAAATCTTTCCGCGCTCTTTAAGAGAAACAACATTTCCTACGTCACCATCATGCCGAACTTTAAGAACGGCAAAGATTACGAGTCTCAATATTTTAACCTGTTATCTGGTAAACAGCTTGAAACATTTAAGGCTCTGGTTGCGGAAACCTCAAACCTGGCTCTCTACACAGATTTTTGTGAACACGTGGTTAAAGTCTATTCCATAGACGAAAGAGAGGCAAAAGCCCTCTGGCGCAATTTAGCGCAAGCAATGTTCGAAGAAAAAAAAGATATTATCATACATAACAGACACTATTCTTTTCAGCCAATGGATGGCGCGCAGACTATCGAAGGACTAAAAATAGACGGAAAACAGGTTTATACGAAGAATCTTGGAGCTGTTGTTTCCAAGAAAGAAGTGCTTGGCAAAGGGGTTATACGGGGGTGGACAGAAAAGACCTTTTTGAGGATGTTTGGCGCGCGCGCAAAGAGTTTATATGAAAACTTTATAGCTCCCTTGTTGGAAGAAGGAGTGTATTTTGCTCTCTTTCCTTCAATAATATGTTCGATTTCTCCATTGGCATTTACTTATGCGTTGATACTGTCGAGGATATTTTTTGTAGGCCGCCATTATTTCAACGAAGGGACTGACGAAAAATTTACAATTCCTATATTAATATCAACTTTTGTAAGCCTATTTGCCGCTCCATGGGGGCCGAGCGCGGCAGGGTTTATGACAGCGGCAGGTATTCATATCTTCTTTAACGTGATAACTCCACTAGTGAACCGGTTTCTTGAAAAACGAGGTATTGATCTACGATTTGGAAAAGGTGTGGTTAAAGACGCGCAGGATCCGATAGAAAAATTAGTAAGATATCCTGATTATTTGCCGCAGGGGATATGGCGGGTTTATCTAAAAAGACTGAATGATTTTACAGGATTTACAGGGCATAAACAGGGATGGAAAATACATGTCGCCGCGACAGTTGACGATGCCGAGGAAATAGCAAAACTTGTTAAACCTATTCTTCACCGCCATAATGTTATGCATAAATTCGCGGGTAATTTGGCTGATTTGGAGTGGTTGAATAACCCGGCGCGAGAGGAAGATAAGACCCAAATAGGAAAATTTATAGCAATTTATACTGATTCAAAAGAACAAGCAGATTTATTAGTAAGTGAATTAGATTCGGTTTTAAACGGACGTGGTTTCAAAATACCTGCAGGGATAATCTGGGATGCGGAGGGTAAAAAAGCGGATAAATGGGCAAAAAGGGGCAAATCCGGCCTGGTAGGTTATCGTTATGGATCCTATAATGATGGGAAATTAATTCTGCCCGATGGAAGGATAACCAACGATATAAGAGCTGGATATAAGCATCCGGCAATAAAGGAAACTTTGAGTGGCATAAAAGAATCTGAGGATACTGATTTGAATATTATGGAAAGTATTCTCCGACATAATCTGGACAGGATATCTTTAGATAAACTTTATGGGATTTTGATGAATACTGCACAAGGCGGGGGCAGTTATGATGTTGATGGAACTCCGCAAAGGGCTGTTCCGGTTTATCTCGATGGCCAAGGCAGGATAGTAGCGGTTGGAGTTAAAGAAGGTTTGGACATTATGAACAATAACAAGTGGAGCAAACCTGGAGAATTATATGGTGCATATTTACTATTTAACTCGGTGTTCGGCGAGAGAGAAAAACCCTGGATAGGCGGAGTTCTTTGGGAGCAGGACCCGGTTTCGATATGGATCCACCGAGTAATAGACGATACGATACAAAGAGTAAACAAAAGAGTAGAAAGACTGTTCTCAAAAGTAGAATCAGGACAGAAAAAAGAAGACAAAGAAGAGATTTGTCTCGAAGATGTAAAGGAAAGAAGACTTATCTACGCAATGATATTGGCTTTTTCAAATAAGCGTAATAGTATTTACAATGCTTCAAATATTCTGGTTGGTTTAGCCGCTGATAATGTAGTGCCTGAAGTGACGCCGGATGCCGCTATGGTATATCTCAATTATCGGGAAAAAGATATAAATTTTTTTAGGGCAAAGGAGCAGGAGATTATCGAAGAATTGATAAAAAAAGGAAGAAAAGATATCGCCATAGAGTATTTTGGGTCTAATAAAAATTCTGTCATGAATTGTTTAGCAAGGGATGAGGAAACGGTAAGAAAAATTGCAAATCTGTCTGATAAAAGTTCTTCAAAAACCGCTCATGTCGAAGGCATGCCGTTTGAGAATTCTCAGCCGATTTCTAAGAATGGGATTAGGGACATAGGTGGGATTAAAGACGGGGTTAAGCTTAATTCCTTTGTTATTTCAAATTTATTGTCATCCCTGCGAAGCTTGTCCCCGCAAGCTCTAAGCGGGGAGCAGGGATCTCAACTTACTGTTTATATTGACAATGACCTTATTAGTCAACATAAAGCCTTTGGGTTTGAGAATCAAAAGGCATTTACGGAATTTCTTAATAAATTTTTAGCCGAGGAAATTTCAGCCCGGCCGATAAAACAAAAAGAATTAACGATCGCGGTGTTGGACACGGCGGAATATCTTTTTGAAGACCATTTGGCAAACGGGTTTATTGGTGTTCACCGGTCATTATTTGAAAAACTTGGCTCTAGTCCCAACACGGCTCAAAAACTCCTAAAAGTCGGGCTTAGACATGAACTTTCGCATGAGGCGTTATTTATGGAAAGGGAAGTGCTTATCGCGAATTCTTTGAATGCTGACGAATTTATTGGCCTTAATCGTGCTGATATCAAAAAAGCCATGCAGGGAATAGGGCTCTGGAATGAAGTGGAAAAGAGAATGCTTAAGAAGGATGTAAAAAACGCTGAAGACATGGCGCTTGATGTACAAGAGATCATTGCAAGCGGGCTTTTATCTGAATCGGCGCCTTTTGTGGCGGGAATGGTTGGAGGACGTTTTCAAAGCGAAGAGATCGATAAGGAATCTTTACAAAAACCACCGCCGGGGACGGACGGGGAGATCGAACAGGCACTTATTGATCCGGCGGAAGTTGTTCGGGGCGATGGCTGGAGGCCATTGGAGAATACGGTGTCTTTTGTTCGGGATGTACTAAATTCTTTGCTTAAATCCGAATTCGGGAATGAAGAATATTTAAAATTGTGTGAGAACAAAGCCTTTCAGAAGACAGCTCAGAATGTTTTCGAAGGCAGAAAAATGATACCCTCGCGTATTGATACCTATATATTCAATCAGTCACCGTACATAGAACAGGCGTTGGTGGAACTTATTGCGAATGCCCAGGACGCCTCTGGTGAAGAAAAATCTATCGGAAGATTCGGAGCAGGGTTTTACCAGATATTTCAGGAAGTGTACAAAGCGGCTGGAAGTTCGGTAGTTGTTACAACATCAAATGATGGGATAAATGCGTTAAGAGTGGAATTCAGACTGGTTGACGGCGAAGTGTGCTATAGGGAACCTGAGATAATAAGAGAGAATGTTGCGAGGGGGACCAGGATAGAGGTTAATAGGCCTCTTTCATCCGAGGAAATAGACGAGCGGATTAAATATGCGAAATCTCATTTGAAGGCGAATACACGTGGAAAAATAATGATAAATGGACATTGGATAAATGATGTCAGTAAATACAGATATATCAACGGAGATAAACTGGTTATTCTGCCGGATGTTCCTCCTGTCGAAGTGGAAATAAACGAAACAGGTTACGTAATAACGGATACGGGACGCGGGATAAGCGCTAAGTGTATGTTTGAAAAATTATTAACGCCTAAAGAATCGGTGAACGCGATGGAAGGCGCGCCGAAAGAAAGAAGTTCTGAGGTGAGGGAAGAGACGAAAATATTTTATTCGGATATTTTAAAAGGTGAAGGTGAAGGCATTGTTTCCATACAAGTGAGCGGTGTAATTAATGTTGACATCCCGGTTTTCGGGATGAATATACCGCGAGAGATGATAATAGAACTTCCGCATGATACGTGGCTTCCCGAATCAAGAGATGACATTGCTCTTGATGAAATGACAAAAGAAGGGCTCATTGCGGCGATGAAAAAAATAACGGATTTGAACCGTGATATTAAAGACAGATATTCTCTTTTGAACGCTCTCGCGGTTTTAGTCCGGGAACTTACGAAAGACACCGAAGACAAAACCTTGCTTTATGAGCTTAAAAAGTTATGCGGTGTGCTTATTGAGAAGGAAAGGGCGGCCGGCAAAATAATACTGCCTAATAAAAAAGAATTCACGGTGCTTATCCTGTCGCCGGATAAGAAAGACACTGTTATTTATTTGGATGAGGGATTATATGAATTCCGACCGGGAATTCTCCCCGGCGCGGAAAGGATAAAAAACTTTTCTTCCAAGACGCACGCGTTGTATACGGCGAACCTGGATATCTCAGGCGATAACGATATATATTTAGAAGGCAAATATGCCAATGAAAAGGGTTGGATTATTGTAGACAAAACTATATGGGAGAGGGATAAAAAAGACCCTGCTTTGATCAATCTTCTGCTTAATTTAGATATTTCGTACGGGGATAAGGGGCGTGATTTAGGGAAGGTGAATGCCGAGATAGATAAAAAAACAGTTAAAGATGCGGACACGGCTAAGTTTACCGCGTCCGCACCGTTTATCCGGGACGATGTAAATGAAAAGAAGGTTGCCGAGATCATGAAAAATATTTTTTCGAAAGAAATAGAAACAATCCTCGACACATTTGACGAAGACGATCGGCGATTTATCCGGCAAAAGGCGGCCGAAGCTGTCAGAGCCGGAATAATAACGGAAGAGAATATTTCCGAGACAGTTTCGAATTTTGAAGCATGGCTTGATCTTGTGGTGAAACTAAAAGACGTGATATCGAATTTTTCCATAAGCGCTCTCAGGGACAGTTGGATCGCGAAAGAGTTTTTCTGCGGAGAAGTTGACATATTTAAAGGTGATTTGCCTTTAAATATCAAAAAAGTAGGAAACAAAATTTATTTTTGGTATACAAATACCCCTGATATAGAAAGAAAAAAGTTATTTGTAATGGATTTAAACGGTAAAATCACGCTTCTTGGAGAGAAAATGATTCCGGTTTTTGTAGGAAGTGACGTATATTTCTACGCGTGGGATGAAGAAAGAGAGGCATTTCAACTTAGAAATAGAGAAAATAAAGCAATACTGTATGATGTGGTAACACTTGACGTGTCAACGGATATGAGTGAAATAATAGCTGTAACTTTAAATAAAGATGATCGGATAGAGTTTAACACTATACGAGAAGGAGAAATTTCCAAATTTTGTGAAATGGAAAGATTACAAGCTAAAGATTTTCTACGGGAAGGATTTCAACCAAACATTTTGAAAAGTGGAGAGTATATTTTTGTGGGTGAAGACGCAAAGTCCGCAAATAATCTCTATAGAATAGATTCCGAAGGGCATGTCGTGAAGGTGGGCTGGAAAGATAGTTTGATGGCAGATTTAGGAACAATATCGGATATCAAAGTCGCGGAAAACGGCAGTTTTATGGTTTTGGGAAAATTTCTAAATAATATTGCATTCTTTCTTAAAAAGAAAATTACACGAGAATTCGGCATGTTTCTTTTTGATGCTAACGGAGTTTTGATCGAACAACCAACGGGAGTAGCCGATTCGATAAACCCTCAAGGGGAAATAGTAAAAGAACATGGAGGATATATTTATTTCGTGGAGTTTGGTTTTCTCAAAAGATGGAAAGGCGGAAAGGATGTAGAAATATTTGTGGAGAATCGGGGGTTTATGACGGTGAATATGGATGAGGCTCGTACGCTTCAACCACCATTACTTCCGTTACAGCCTATGCAGGGTGAAATAATGGACATACAGTTTTCAGGGAACTACGCATATATCAAGGAAAAAATACGAAAGATGACGTCAACATTTCCTTCTCCTGTTGAAGACAAAAGAGTAATAAAATGCTCATTAAAAGACGGGCAGTGCCGCGTAATTGGCACATGTACGGGATTATCGTGGACCAAAAAGGAAATCCGGGTGGGTGATAAATTATGTTATCATTTGGAAGGTACGGATGCTTTTGAATCACGGGTTGTTCTGATTGGTGCCGATGACGATATAACACAAGTTGATTTCAAAAATAAAATTACAGATATTCGGGTAATTGATAACCTGCTTTATGTAACAGAAAGAACCGAGTTTAAAATGCCATCCCGGGTTTTTTGTTCCAAGAATATAATTTATAGAATTACCGCGGAAGGTCGGAAAGAACCGATTTATGAAGTTACAGGGCGTTCGTTGAACATCCTAAGCCCAGATAACGTAGAAGCAGATTCGCGATTTATTTTTAACAGACTGGATGAATATTTACTAAATAAGGAAAGAGTGTTAACTTCTGAAACCGTTATATTTGATGCGGCAACCGGGAAAGAAAGCAGAATACGAGGGTTTCATATGAATGATAAAGACGCGCTAATAAACAATAGCATTGTCCACATCGATAACGCAAAAATTACACTTCGCCCGACGTTCAATTCTGTTATTAACAATCGGGAATTATTCAGTCGGAATCTCGAAAAACTGAAAAAATCAATACCTCAAATCGGTAAGTTTGCGGCAGAATTGAGAGAAAACGAAATTTCACATTTGATAAATACAATACAAACATGTGAAAACTGGATGCCGGCATATATCTTTTTGCATAAGTCTCTTGACAAAAATGGAGTGGATAAGTGTGAGAACGTATTTAATGAAATCTTTCAAAAAACAAAAAGTATTAAGGAAATAAGGACGATATTTTCGTTTGTTAATGATGTTCTTTGGAATGTGGACGATAGAGATGCGGCTTCACGTGTCTTGGAAAGATGGATGCGGATTTTTTCCTGTAACCGAGAACTTGCTGATATTGTTTATGAAAAAATGGAGGAAGAATATGCAATAAACTTTGATGGAAAAACGACCCAATATTCGCCGTTAAAGATTTATTATAATTTTCCGGACAAAATCAATCAACTTCCTCAAGATGTCCAATTTTTTCTTAACTTTTTGGTAAACGACAAAGTAACCGCGCCGAAAGTTATTGAATCCGATCATTTTAAAGGTGAAAAAATTGAAGGGGAAATTCTGAAGAATCGACCTTTGGCGGCGCTTATAAGGCTCAGACAAAAAGCTCCGGAAAGCATTATGCGGTGTGATGTTAAGTGGAAGACTGTAACAGATAAGATTGAGGAGATTAAGGACGAGGAGCTCGGCGGCATAAAGCGTGAAATTGCGGGCGCTGTTAACGGTCAGGATAAAAAACAGATGTTTTTCCTCCGGGAATTCGCTCAGAACGCGCGTGACGCGATTAGAAGTATGTTGGGGATAAAGGTCAAAAGCGGATTTTTGGGGCACGGATTTTATACGGGGTTTGCCGGAAAATGTGATGAAATAAGGATAGTGACAGGGAACGGCAAAGAGACTTATGAACTTGTGCTTATTCCGGAATATGACGCTAAAGAGGATCTTACGGATGTTGAAATCAAAACAATGACAAAGTATCTTTCAAGTTACAAAGGAACGCGTATTGAAAAAGCCGAATTTTTTGAGAGTCAGGCGGATATGGACGCTATGATTAAAATTATGTATTCGAACTATCAGGCAAAGAAGTTTCTTGGCGCGGTTCCTTCCATGGGAGAGGATGGCGTAACTTTTCTTTTTAATAATGAGGTGATAAATGAGGACGGATATCTGAATGAAGATCCTAACCGGATTGTAAAAATAACAAGCGGTATGACAGAGGAAGTTAATGACAAGGGCTATTATGAATGGATCGCGTCTTGCGAAGATCCTGTAGGGATGGATCTTTTTACGATTCTTAATAAACTGCTCCCGCCGGATGTTTCAGGAAAACCGTCTCAGGAAAAAATAGGCGCGGCGGATATTGGGAAAGGCATAAAATCAAGTTTCAGCAAATATGGGACAACCCGGGTAAATGTGGACGGTCTCTATGTGGACAAAATTGACAGTAAATATACGCGTCTTGTTCCGGAATCAGTTAAGAAAATACTGCTCAAAAAAGGCTGGAATATAGAATTTCCCGCGGGTACGCCAGTTCCAAGAACTCGAAACGGTGTGATGAATCCAAAGCAATATGAAAAATGGATCGCGGTCTCAGCGTTTAAAGCGCTTGTCGAATTGTACATTAAGAATAAGGATGTTGAGATTCCGCTTCTTCCAAAAGACTACATATATTCGAAAAGAAGCATTACCGAACCCGCGCGAGATATCGCCAGAGACGCCGAGATGATAAGAAATGATTATCCTGATGGTGTGGTTTTTGAAAAATATCTGAAAGATTCGTTTGCTTTAGCTCAGCTTTTAACGGTTATCGGGGTGACTTACGACGGCAAGGAGTTTTCACTTAACAAAGTTAAAGAAAAAGTGTTAAAGGAATATGAAAAGAAAAATGCTTCAGAAGTAAGTTTAAAAGATGTATTGCCTACGGGTATGGAAGATCAGGAGAAAAGAGCCGAAAACCATATCCGAGGAAAGGTTTCCGCCATAGAGGCAAATATCGATGATTTGTTGGATGAACCTGTAATATGTGTTTTTAGAGATTTTTTTCGTAAACTAAACCGGTTGATAGGAGCGGAAGATAATGCTTGCCTGTTCGAATGTGTCTATAACGCGACGAAGATTGCCTCCGCTGAAAGAGTTAGCGGTAATGTGTGGTGGAATCTGGCTCATCATTCCAAGATTCTATCTCCCTTTCTTGATTTTATTGTTAGCGGCGACACCGGCGGGAAATTTCAGGAGTTTATCAATATCTACATTCACGAATCCGCGCACACAAAAGAATATCTTGCTGTTTCGAAATATAAGCAGGATTCTACACATGAGGCGGAACAGGACGTGAAAGACTCTTTCGGTTGGATAATGAAACAGCTTTTAACCAAAATGATAAAGGAGATAAAACCTTTAAAAGAGTTTCGTCAAGAATTCCGTGCGTCTATATCGCATTTGGATGAAGAATTAAAAGCATCCTGCGACAGGGTTAGTGAAGAAATAAAGAAAAGGAAGCCGACATCTCCCATCACCGGCAACATTAGTAAAGGTTTTACTCCAGAAGAAGAGGGGTTGCTTCGCGCGGAAATAATGGCGAATAGCGGTGCGGTTATGGATGCGAATATGGATATTGTTGATATTGTGGATAAAAGGTGCCGTAGGCTTTTGGAGTTTGGCGGGAACATAGAGTTCTTGTTAAGAGAAAGAGGTGTTCCGGAAAATCAGATTTACCGGGTTATTTCTGCTTTGAAAGTGCCTCATGAGTCATTTCAATGGTTCAATGCTATTATTAAGAATGAAAACAAGTATCTTTTGGGGCATGAAAGCGCTTTAGCTGTCAATCTCATAAGGTATCTTTTGGTGCAGGAAAAACTGCGGGGGGTCGATAACCTTGTTGATGAATATATTCTGCATGAAGTGTTGGAAAATACAAAGTGGAATCATTATGAAATTATTGCATTTACGAGTGGATATCTCAGGCAAAAAGAATACATAGCTCACGATCAAACATTGTTGGGTGATATTGTGGGGGAATTTATAGATGTTTCTGTCCGGAATATTGGAAAGGTTAATAGCACGTTAAGGGTGCCACTTGCTAATGTTACGCCTCCGGAGCCTGTTAAGGTAATTCAAAGCGCCGAGTCCAAACCATTGATGCAGTCTGTTTCTGCCGGATCCGGAGGGGAATCGGCAGAATTTAAACCGTTATGGTTTGAGTCTAAAAAACCGGCTGAATTTGAAGAGTTATTTCCCAAGTCTCCCATACCGCGATTTGAAACCACAACTTTTGAAAAATATGATAAAGCCAAGGATCGTAAGGCGGCTACCATTAAGGCGTTTAATAGTGAATCGAAGCCTGAAACGCGTGATCCGATGGCTATAGTTGGACTTCCCGCGTGGATGGAAGGCGAGGCTAAGCTTCTTCAGGGGTTGAAGAGAGAGATAAGCCGCGGGCTGGGGCGAGCGGGGCGCGGCGAGGCGAATGATCCGCATAAGGTTGATTTCTTTTTTATGGGTAAAGATAAGATGGAAGAGACAAAAACGAGCATATCAAATGTTTTGCGCGCATATAAAAACAGGAAACTTGTTTTATTTCTGCCTGAGATGCCGGACGCGGGACTTAAAATAAAGTCTGATACAGAGTATGTAAAAAGTTTGAAAAAGGAGTTTAAAGAATTTAATGGGGCGCTTACGAAAGATTTACTTACGATAGTGGCTGACACGTATACTGACCTTGATTTTTCCGCGGAAGGGAAAAGGTTTGTGGATATTGACGCGCGTATCGCGATAACGCGTTTGGTCGGATATTATAAAGAAGCTGAGGGGTATGATGCTTCCTGCAGGCTGGAAGCGCAGAGTGAGGCGATGGCGGCGTTAACGGAATATCTCGCAAAAATTACCGGGGAGGATATCAAAGAGAAAAAAGATTTGAATAAACTGCTTGAAAATCTGCTCCTAAAGATAAGACCTGTGGATTACAGCGGCGATATAGAAAAGTGGGAAGAAGCTCAAAAGGCTCTTGCTATATCGCTGTAAATGAAGAAAATGGGAAAATATGTAATTTACACTTTGACATATTTACATATTTACATATTTATGATATACTTATGGTGTTGCAATAGTAAGGTAATGTCAAAGAAGACATGATAAAAAAAAGAAGAAGACCTCACACAAAGCCGCAGAGACACAAAGGAAGAGAAAAAATGTTATGAATCCCAAAAGTATAGTTTATCTGTTGAGTGGCAAGTGCCGAGACAAATAGGATAAAAGAGAGTTAATTGAGGTCTTTGTGCCTTTGCGGCTTTGTGTGAGAATTTATATGATGAGACGCGGGTATTGTTGAAACCAAACTAAAATTAACCTCGAAGGTTTGTGGTGACGCGAAATCCCCCCAGCCCACTTTTCCTACGGGGGGAGGCAAGTCAAATAAGTGAAACTCGTTGCAAATAAACGTGATAAATAGATTCTGTATAGAAACTTTTGACAATACCGATTACCCGGAAAGGAGACAGATCCCGGCTCAAGGCCGGGATAGCAAATGTGAATGAAATAATAATCGTAGGGGCGGATCCAAGTGTCCGCCCTTAAATGCTCAATTATCCGAGGTGACAATACCCAATAGTAAACAAAGGAGGTGAATTATGACCTTAGAAACCATAAGTAAAATTTCAAGAAACGGACATCTGACTATTCCCATAAGAATAAGACGCTTTTTACATCTGAAAGACGGTGATGTTGTAAGAATTGGAGTCAAGGAGAATCAAATAGTTGTTTTGCCCGGAGAGATCATTGATAAAGGTCAAGCATATATTTTTACTGAAAAAAATCAGAAAAAAATCAAACAGGCGGAAAAAGATTTTCGTAAAGGTGATTATAGTTCTTATGACTCTGTCGCGGACTTAAGAAAGGATGCAGTCGAGAGTGATTAGAAAAATACATATTCCGGATTCTCTCAAGAAGAAACTGCGGGAAAAGAAAAAGAAGAAATTGCCTCGACAGGTAATAGACAAATTTTATTAGTGTTTAGATCAACTATTGAAAAATCCAAAATATCCCTCTTTACGTCACAAGCCTGTTCAGGGGACTGAAGATATGTGGGAATTCAGTATTACTATGAATTATCGATGTATCTATCGGAAAAGAGCAGATGAGGCGTTTATTCTGCTAATAGCGAAGCACGAAGATGTTTTCTAATCGAAAAAAGTTCTTGCCGCGTCGCTGTAAGATTTCAGGTTTGACAAACATAAACGAATAGTGTAGTTTTATAGCTGAAGAGACGAAAAGGAGTTATTATGAAGATAGATATAAACAGAATAAAACGTAAAATTCTCCCAATTTTGCAGAATTACGGAACTCGAAAAGCGGCGCTTTTTGGTTCATGTGTTCGAGGTGACATGAAAAAAGATAGTGATATTGATGTTTTGGTGGAAATTGAAAGTGATATTAGTTTGCTTGGTTTTGTAGATTTAAAACAGAAAATTGAGGAAGCGTTAGGACGAAAAGTAGACTTAGTGGAGTATGACACACTCAAACCTCTTCTCAGGGAAAAAATTTTAAAAGAACAAGTGGTGATTTTATAAAACGGGATGTAAGGGTATATAGGGGCTGTCGCAAAATACCCCCCCCCATCTGTCATCCTCGCGAATGCGGGGATCTATAACATTTTATAGCTGTTGAAGTTACAGATCCCCGCATTCGCGAGGATGACAGATGGGGACTATTTTGCGACAGCCCCTTGTTATGTTCTCCAAAATAGGCTGAACACGCAAATATGATCAAAGTTGATGCTCGTGAAGATAGTTCTAAAATCGGTGAGATTCTCGCGCGGGAATATGGGGTAAACGCGGTGCGGGAGACGTTGAGGGTTGGAGACTATGTTATTAATGGTGAAATTGTTGTCGAACGAAAGACTACGGTTGATTTTGTCAGGTCAATTATTGACGGCAGGCTTTTTAAACAAGTTGCGGGAATGAAACGGTTTTTTGATTTCGTGTTTTTTATTATAGAGGGAAAGGAATTGTATAATACCGGAATTAATATTCATCCTCACGCGATAAAAGGAGCGCTTGTGAGTCTTGCCTTGGCATGGCAAGCGCAAGTTTTTTTTACCGAAAGCGCGAAAGAAACCGCGTTATTTTTATCTTTGATTGATAGACAAAAAGCGCTGGTTCCTAACGAATATATAAAACGCCCGGGCAGGCGGCCGAAGAGGCAGAGGAAAAGACAGCTTTATATTTTACAGTCCCTTCCGGCAATAGGTCCGAAATTGGCGATAGAGCTTTTAAATTATTTTGGAAGTGTGGAAGCGGTTTTTACAGCGGAAGTTGATAAGTTAACGGAAATCTCCGGGTTAGGCAAGATTACAGCTGAGAAGATTAAAAAAGTGGTATCAAAGAATTGTGTGTGAGTTTACGGAAAGACTTAAGGTTAATGAATATATTTTCACTGGTATTCGGTAAGGATTACGAGAATCTTCCGGAAAAGTTTAAAAATTTTGAATCCCGTCCGCAACAAATAGAGATGGTTAAAGCTGTGCGGAATTCTCTTCTTTCGAAGCGGCATTTATTGGTTGAGGCCGGAACGGGTGTGGGCAAGAGTTTGGCGTATCTTCTGCCTCTTATAAAGTGGACTAATGAACATGGCAAAAAAGTTGTGATTTCCACTTATACGAAAACTCTTCAAAGGCAACTCGTTGAAAAGGATCTTCCCGCGCTTAAGAGCATCTTAGGGCTTGATTTTAGTTTCGCGTTATGCGTGGGGGCGCGGAATTATCTTTGTTTAAGAAGGTTAAACAAAAACAGCCGGCACGGTTTATTTGAATCGGAAGCGGAAAAAAAGGAACTCGTCCAAATATTGGAATGGGCGAGAACGGCAAAAACAGGTTTGCGTTCAAATTTTAAACTTGTAATGGCGGAAACAATGTGGAGCAGAATATGCAGGGAAAGCGATCTTTGCTTAGGGAAAAAATGTCTTTTCAGGAAAGAATGTTTTTATGCCAAAGCGCGGCTTGAAGAATATAAAGCGAGTATTTTAATAACCAACCATCATCTTTTTTTCGCGCATATAGCGTCCGACGGGAATGTCCTTCCTCGTTTTGATACGGTTATTTTTGATGAAGCGCATACGCTGGAAGACATCGCTACAAGTTATTTAGGGACGTCAATATCGAATTTTCAGATAAAACATTTTTGCGATTCGCTGTTTAACCCGGAGTCGGGAAAAGGTTTTTTGCGTGGAATAAAAGGTGTTCCCAAAAAGAAAGTGGAATCGGCGAGAGAAAAATTGGATGAAGTGAGAAATCTTTCTTTGTTATTTTTTTCCGGTGTAGAATCAAAATTTGGTACGTTGTCCGGTACGATTCGAATAAGAGAAAAAGGATTGATCGCGAATTATCTTGATGAACCATTATCAAATCTTGCTTTTTCATTGAAAGAGCTTCTCTCCTTCGCGCGGAATGATGAAGACAAGATTGAAATTAAAGCGTTTATATCCCGCGCGCGATTGTTTAATACCACCTTAAACACGATTTTATATACGCGGCAGAAAGAATATGTATACTGGGTAGAAATTCTGAACCGTCCGAGAGGAGTAAAATATACGTTTTTTGCCGCGCCCATAAATATAGCCGATGAATTTAAAACAAAAATTCTTGACGACATAAGACCGGTTATGTTGACATCGGCGACGATTTCTGTAGGCGGAAGTTTTGAATTTATAAAAAAGAATTTGGGTATGGGAAAGGATAGTGACAGTTTGATTTTAGATTCTTCTTTCGATTACAGAAAAAACGCGCTTCTGTATCTCTCAGATAATTTGCCGGATCCGAGTTCGGGATATGATTTTTATGAACAAAAAGCGGTTGAAGAAATTAAAAAAATCATTTCTTTTATGCAAGGCCGGACATTTGTATTGTTTACCAGTTTCAAAATGATGGATAAAGTGTATGCCGTGCTAAAAAAAGAGTTGGATGGTATTCAATTTTTACGGCAAGGCGATGCCGAGCGTTATCAATTGCTACAGCGTTTCAAGCGCGCTCGGAATGCTGTTCTTTTGGGAACGACCACATTCTGGCAAGGTATTGATGTCCCCGGCAGGGCCTTAGAATGCGTAATTATCAGCAAACTTCCTTTCGCGGTTCCGGATGAACCGGTCGCGGAGGCGAAAATGGAACAGCTTGTTTCAGAGAACAAAAATCCTTTCACATATTACCAGATGCCGCGCGCGGTTATCATGTTTCGGCAAGGGTTCGGCCGGCTCATACGGACAGAGACCGATAGAGGCATGGTCGCGGTAATTGACCCCAGGATAAAAACGCGCGCTTACGGCAAAACTTTCCTGTCGGCTCTTCCTGAATGCAGAAAAATAACTGATTTAAATGATGCTGAAAAGTTCTTTTCCTGAAGAATGAGGGTATTCCTTGTATCTCTTTTATTAGAAAGAAGTTGCAGGTAAAGCACAATTTTTTGGCGGAGATGAATAGTGAGAGTTCATCCTCGTAGGTTGGTAGTAGGGGCACATTGCATGTGCCCGCATTATACCATCCTACGAGGTTGAACTTGGGGTATTTAGTTAATGGTGACCGCGCGGAAACACCACCAACCTACACCACCAACCTCGTAGGATAGTGGTGTGAAGAGCCACCACTAACCTACGAGGATGGTGGTGTGAAGAGCCACCACTAACCTACGAGGATGGTGGTGCGCGGAGCCATCACTAACCTACGAGGATGGTGGTGCGCGGAGTTATCACTAACCTGTGAGGTTGTTTTTTTGATATGGAATTTGTGTTGATAAATGGGGGTAAATAGTGTACATTTGAACAAAAACAAAAAGGGGATTTTATGCCGTATATATGCATTGAACTTGTCGGGCTTATCGCGGGGATATGCACAACAGTCGCGTTTTTGCCGCAGATCATTAAAATATTTAAAACGAAGCATGTCAAAGATATTTCGCTTGGGATGTATGTCATAATGACGAGCGGTATTTTTTTGTGGATGGTTTATGGTATCCTGTTAGGGAGGATTCCCATTATTTTCGCGAACGGGATATCTTTTGTTTTGTGTTTTATGGTGATAGTCGCAAAAATAAGATACGAAGGATAATATGTCAAGACGAGTAATACTTGTTACTGGCGCGACAGGGTTTATTGGAAAAAGTCTGGTGAGGCGATTATTGCCGGACGAAAGATATAAAACAATATGTTTGGTCAGGAAAACAAGTAAGATAGATTTTTTGATAAAAATGGGAGTGGAGACAATTGTCGGTGACATCTGTGATTTTGCCGGCATGGAAAGGGTTTTTAAAGAAGTAAGGCCTGATATTATTGTTCACGCGGCGGCAAAAGTTTCCGAAACGAATGAAAAAGAGCTTTACAGCCATAACGTAGAGGGTACACGCAATATCTGTGAGCTATGTTTCGTATATAATGTCGAGAGGCTTATTTATTTGAGTTCCGTATCTGTTCTCAGTGGAAACGGCGATGTGCCGCTTACCGAAAGCCTGCCGTATAAAGCCTCCAATCATTATGGGAAAAGCAAAATAGAAGCGGAACGAGTTGTTCTTGATTACAGAAAAAAAGGGCTTCCGGTTTCCATTTTAAGGCCGTGTATGGTTTATGGTGAAGATGAGCCGCACGCTTTGGATAAGATATTTCGCTTGGCGGAAAAACGGCGTATTCCTATATTGAATATTCCCGAAATGGATTCAAAGTTGCATTTGGTATATGTCGAAAATGTTACGGACGCGTTAATTCTCGCGATTGAAAAGGAAGAGGCGCTCACCGGCACGTTTATGATAGCCGATAAAGAAGTTATAACTTTAAGAAAGTTTTTGGAAATAATTTATGACGCGCTGGAAAAAGGGACTCCTCCGGTAATGCCGCGATGGCTTGTAAGGAGTCTTATGATATTTTCGCCTTTTCACTCGCGAATTCGCGGAATTTTTAAGGACAGAGTTTATGATATAACGCGCGCGGAGGATGAGCTGGGATACGAGCCCGCGATATCAACGGAAGAAGGGCTCCGCCGGACGGTACGGTATTGGAGGGAAGCGGAACATGTCAAAAATTAAAGTTACAATGCTTGGAACGACCGCGGCGGTGCCGACCGCCGAAAGAGGTCATCCCGCGGTGCATATTAGTTTTCGGGATGAGAAAGAGGAGTGTTTTCTTTTTGATTGCGGGGAAGGAACCCAGCGGCAGTTAATAAGCGCGCGTCTCAGTTTAAGAAAAATAGAAAAAGTTTTTATTACGCATTGGCACGGAGATCATTCTTTGGGGCTTCCGGGTATGGTTGATACGATGGGGTTTGAGGGGAGGAAGACGCCGCTCGAAATATACGCTCCCAAAGCGCGGAATATAAAAAAGATTCTTAAGTTCAGCCACTCTTTCGGCGAGTTTAAAGTGGTTTCTCGTAACGTGCGGGCAAAAGGGAAAAAAATAGCTGAAGTCACAAAAGGGGTCTCTTACAGCGTGTTATCTTCTCCTGTCAAGCACAGCGCGCCGACTGTTGCCTACGCGTTTTTAGAAAATGATAAAATTTGTATTGATCCTGAAAAGGCGATGAAATACGGGCTTCCGGAAAAAGGACGAATATATCGAAAATTGAAAGATACGGGCGTTGTTACCGTAAGAGGGCAGAGAGTAAAATTCGAAGATATCGCGGTTATAAAAAAAGGTAAAAAAATAGTTTATTCGGGAGATACGGAAATTTGTGAAAATTTGAGAAAATTGGCGCATGGGGCTGATTTGCTTATTCAGGACTGCACTTATTTTGACAGCCCGGATCCCGGTAAAAATTATCAGCACGCGGCGCTTCCCGAAATTATTGAGATGGCTTCGACTGAACACATTAAAAAAACAATTTTGACGCATATCAGCAGGAGATATAAAACTTTGGGATGGCTGAAAGATTTGATTAAAAATTATCCGGGTTTTGAGGTCGCGGAAGATTTTATGGAGATTGAGGTATAGTTAGTCGCACCACCAACCTCGTAGGATAGTGGTGTGAGGAGCCACCACTAACCTACGAGGATGGTGGTGTGAGGAGCCGCCACTAACCTACGAGGATGGTGGTGTGAGGAGCCGCCACTAACCTACGAGGATGGTGGTGTGAGGAGCTATCACTAACCTGAGAGGTTGGAGGTGATACCGAATATTATGAAAATTTTACTTCACATATGCTGTGGGGTGTGCGCGGCGCCGGCGGTTGAATGGCTGATGGCGGAGGGACATGTTGTGACAGGTTTTTTTTATAATCCGAATATTCATCCCGCCCCGGAATATGAAAAGCGGCTGATGGCGGCAAAAAAAGCGGCGAGTGAACTTGGATTTAAGCTGGAAGAAGGTCTTTATGACAGAGAGGTGTGGTTCGAGGCGGTAAATGGAACAGAACATGTTTCTGAAGGGGGAAAGCGTTGCGGAATATGTTTTGAGATGAGGTTAAGAAAAACGTATGAACGTATGAAAAAAAATATGTGTAACGCTTTCACTACAACGTTATCTGTGAGCCCGCATAAGAACGTCTCTGAGATAAACGCGATAGGCCGAGCCATCGGCGGAGAACGGTTTATTTCTGCCGATTTTAAAAGAAGGGGTGGTTTTCAGAGAGCCGGGGTTCTCGCGAAAGAATGGGGACTTTATCGTCAGAATTATTGCGGATGCATTTATAGTTTGGAAGAGCGTCTTCGTAAAGACGCCTCAAGTCAAGGATGATAACAATGAGTGAGAAACAAAAATTATCATATTCCGCTTTTTTAAAACGGATCAAGGATACAATAAAGCGGAATGATATGCTGAATGAAGGAGATAGGGTTCTCGCGGCGGTTTCCGGGGGACCGGATTCCGTGTGTCTTTTGGAAGTGCTTTGCCGGATACGCAAAACTTTCCAAACGGAAATTATCGTTGCTAACATGGATCATTGTCTCAGGGGGGAGCAGTCGGAAAAAGATTCTGAGTTTGTAGAAAAATTATCTCGGAAATTAAAACTTGGATTTCTGCATAAAAAAGTGAAGATCAGATCTCTCGGCGCGAAAGGTGTTTCTCTGGAGGAATCGGCGCGCGGTGAGAGATATAAGTTTTTAAAAGAAGCGGCGTTAAGAGAAAACTGTAATGTTATCGCGACCGGTCACACTATGGACGACCAGTCCGAAACGGTTTTGATGAGAATGATCCATGGAGCTGGTCTCGCGGGACTATCAGGGATACCTCCGGTGAGATATGAGGGGAACATTAAAATTATCCGGCCCTTGATCAGGATCGAAAAGCGTGACATTTTAGAATTTTTGAAAAAAGAAAAAATATGTTTTGTTCAGGATAAGAGTAATTTGGACCTAAAGTTTGTAAGGAATTACGCGCGGCATAAAATATTGCCTTTTCTTGAGGAGAGTAATCCTAAAATTAGACGAACACTGGCAAATTTAGCGGATTCGCTTCGGGAAGATTATATGTTTCTATCCGCTGAAAGAGAAAAGATCATTGGGAAATATAGAAAAAGCGCCCGTGGAATTAACTCGATCAAAATCAAGGATATGATTCTTCAACCGAAAGCGGTAAGGAAAGAGATCTTTAAAGAGCTCATAACAAAAGCCGGCGGTAACATAAAGAAGCTTACATATCGTCATTGGATGGATATGAACTATTTTTTAATTTCCGCGCGCCGCGGAAAATCCCTGAATCTACCCGGCGGAGTGAAAATAATTAAAAAAAACGACGAAATCATTTTTAAAAAATAGGTAGTAGGGGCACATTGCATGTGCCCGCATTATACCATCCTACGAGGTTGATGGTGTCACGTACGCAATATGTAGAGGAAAGGGCGGACACATGGGTCCGCCCCTACGAAGTTGGCGGTGCAAAATGGATTGTAAAACGGGTCGTTTGTGAGGAATTATCAATACCGTAGGGGCACATTGCATGTGCCCTTATGCTGTTTGAATTGATGTGCGATCGAAGAGTAAGTGCGGGTTTAGAACCCGCCCCTACGAATTTGACGAAGAGAGAAAATCCGGGGGAAGTTTTTTTCATTTGTTTTTGTTAGTGTGTCCATAACCCTTAAAACCACTTTTTTGTTTAAAAATTTGACCGTGTCTAACTGGTATGCTACAATACGAAACAGTTAGCTGAATAATGGTAGAGGCATAACGCCGGAAGGTAAAAGAAGAAGCAAAAAATGGCTGATAATAAAAAAATTGATAATAAGTTCAAAAAAAAGTTAAACAGTTCCAAAGAACCTTCCAAAAAAAATATTCAAAAGTTTCCGGATAAATTCAGTTGGATATTTATTATCGTCGGGTTGTTTCTGGTTTTTCAATGGGTATTCTCCTCTTACGACCAAACCACGCGGGATATAACCTACAAAACGTTTTATGAGATGGTTGAGTCCAATAATGAAACGAGTGATATCTTATCGGCGGTTAAAATAAACAATCGTGTTTCCGGACGGTTAAGTGACGGCAAAACTTTTATTGTGAATATCCCCGAAGACGACTCCGGTATTATCGAGCTTTTACGGGTAAATGTGCCTGAGTTTGACATAAGCCCTCCGCAGACTTTCTTGTCGAATTTGTTCTATTCTTTGGGTCCGATGCTTATTTTCATACTTTTTCTCTGGTTTTTTATTTACCGGGGCGCGTCCGGCGGCGGCGGTAAACTTATGTCTTTTGGTAAGTCGCGCGCGCGTCTGGCAACTAAAGAAAAAATGAAAGTGACTTTTGGTGATGTTGCCGGTATTGAGGAAGCAAAAGAAGAGCTGAAAGAAGTTATTGAATTTCTTAAAGAACCGCGCAAGTTTCAGAAACTCGGCGGAAAGATGCCCAAAGGGGTGCTTCTTATGGGCCCTCCGGGTACAGGTAAAACTCTTTTGGCTAAAGCGGTCGCGGGTGAGGCGGGGGTTCCTTTTTTCAGTATTACGGGTTCGGATTTTGTGGAGATGTTTGTCGGAGTCGGCGCTTCACGCGTCAGAGATCTTTTTGAACAGGCCAAAAAGTCGGTTAAACTCAGCCAAAAAGGATGCATTATTTTTATCGATGAAATTGATGCTGTGGGAAGGCAGAGGTTTTCCGGGATAGGCGGCGGGCACGATGAACGAGAGCAGACGCTTAACGCGCTTCTTTCTGAAATGGACGGGTTTGATACTGTAGGCGGTGTGATTTTGATAGCGGCTACCAATCGTCCCGATGTGCTCGATAGCGCGCTTTTAAGACCGGGACGGTTTGACAGGCAGATAGTGGTGGATCAGCCGGATATTGTGGGACGCGACGCGATTCTCAGAGTTCACGCGAAACACATAAAAGTGAAAAAGGATCTTGATCTGTATAAAATAGCACAGCAAACCGCGGGGTTTTCAGGAGCGGATCTGGCTAATATTATCAACGAAGCGGCGCTTCTCGGCGCCAGACGAAACAAGGAATCGGTTGGCAGTGAAGAGCTTCAGGAGGCTATGGAACGGGTGATAGCCGGGCCTCAACGGAAATCTCGAAAAATAAACGCGGAAGAAAAAAAGATTATCGCGTATCATGAATCCGGTCACGCGCTTATGTCGTATCTTATAGACGGGGCGGATCCTTTGCATAAAGTTACGATTGTTTCCAGGGGGATGGCTCTCGGATATACAATGCAGATTCCGCGTGAAGATAAATATTTGTACCGGAAAAAACAGTTTCTCGGAAAGATCGCGGGTATGCTTGGGGGCCGAGCCAGTGAGGAAGTAAAGTTTGGCGAGATTTCAACCGGCGCGCATGATGACATAAAAAAGGCGACTCAATTAGCTCGGGACATGGTTACACAATACGGCATGAGTGACAGATTGGGGCACTTGACGGTTGGCAGGCGGCACGCGCAGATATTTCTCGGACGGGATATTTCTGAAGAAAGAAATTATAGCGAAGAAACGGCTAAGATCATTGACGAAGAAGTGAAAAAAATTGTTCATGAGTGTTATAACACCGCTAAAACAAAACTGCTTGAAAACAAGGATAAGCTTGACCTTTTGGCGGAGAAACTTATAGAAAAAGAAACCATGGATGAAGACGAAGTAAGAAAACTTATAGGGTTAAAGAAAACGACGGAATGACATAAAAACTAAAAAATATGTGCTTTAAAGATTATACTTTGCCGATTCATCAGCGTACGTGCATAATGGGAATACTGAATGTTACGCCCGATTCTTTTTCCCGGGATGGTATATACAAAGATCCGTCAAAGGCTCTATGGCGGGCGGAACAAATGGTATCTGAAGGCGCCGACATAATAGATGTGGGCGGAGAATCTTCCCGCCCCGGAGCGGAACGCCTTTCAGAAAAAGAAGAGATAGCGAGAGTTGTTCCTGTTATAAAAGCGTTAAAGCGTTCTTTAAAAACCGTGCCGGTTTCGATCGATACATATAAAAGCAAAGTGGCGCTAGCGGCGCTCGCGGAAGGCGCGGATATTATTAACGATATTACGGCGTTAAAAGGCTCTTTTGATATGGCGCGGATAGCGGCCGAATTTAACGCGGGAGTTATTCTTATGCATATGAAAGGAAACCCGCGTACAATGCAGGAAGCGCCGTCATATGACAATGTTGTCGAAGAAATTTATTCTTATCTTGCGGAATCTATTTCTTTGGCGGAGTCCGCGGGTGTGAGGCGGGAAAAAATTATTATTGATCCCGGAATAGGTTTCGGGAAAACGCATCAGCATAACATTGAAATTTTACGCGCGCTGAAAAAGTTTAAAGAACTCAAAAAACCCGTTTTGGCAGGCACGAGCCGCAAATCTTTTATAGGCGCGCTTACTGGCAGAGACGTAGAGGAAAGAGGCTTCGGTGACTCCGCGGTTTTCGCTCTGGCGATAATGAATGGCGCGGATATTTTACGCGCGCATAATGTCTCGGCGGCGCGTGACGCCTCGCGGGTAACGGATGCTATAGTAAGGTGAATTATGGGATTTTTATTGGGATATTGGGAAATAACGCTCGAAATACTGATCCTTTGGGGTGTGTATTACCTCATTTATCTTCTGCTTAAAGAAACCGCGGCAGAGCAGGTCTTAAAAGGGATCGTTATTATCACGGTAGTTGTTATACTGACGCGCGGGTTCAATCTGGTAATAATTAACTGGCTTCTGACAAGATTTTTAGCTATTTCCGTTATCGCGTTTCTTATTATTCTTCAGCCGGAAATAAGGCGGGTGTTAGCCAATCTCGGCCGGTTTGGTATCTACTCCGCCGAGAAAGAAACTATCGGAGAGATCGCGAAAGCCGCGAAGGTGCTCTCAAAAAAGAAAATAGGCGCTTTGATGGCGATCTCAAGGGAAAGCGGTCTGCGCCGGTATGTTGAAAGCGGAGTCAGTATCGACAGCAGAGTTACGAGTGAACTCATCAACACAATATTCGCTCCGGGGGCGTCTTTACATGACGGGGGTATTATTATTTCCGATCAGCGCATAGAAGCGGCGGCGTGTTTATTCCCGCTTACGCAAAATCCGAATATTTCAAAAACAATGGGTACTCGGCATAGGGCCGCTTTAGGTCTTAGCGAGGAAACTGATGCCGTTGTTCTTGTGGTTAGCGAGGAGACCGGAGGCTTATCATTAGCGGCTTCCGGGAAAATAACCGAGAATATCGACCCCAAAGATATAGCGAAAATCCTGGAAAGGGTCTATATCCCGAAAATAAACAAAAAATCTTTTTCTTCGGTTGCAAAAAACATATTTAAAAAACGTAACGTGAAACAGGTGTAGGCTATGAAGTGGGGAACTGTTATTTTTAACAATTTTTTGGCGAAAATCGTTTCGCTCATACTCGCGGCTCTTACGTGGTTTTATGTTTTTGATTTGATCAATAGCGATCCTTTTCTTCAAAAAAAAGAATCGGTTGAAGATGTTTTTTCCCGGTATAAGTTTATTGTCAAAGAAGTTCCGGTAAACCCGGTTTTTACCGGTAAAGCCAGAGAGGGATACAGGATAAACTTTGAAGGCGTAAAAATAGAACCTTCGAAAATAGCTATCTTCGGGCCCGAAGAAGCTATCGCGGGAGTTAAGGAACTAAGGACAGATAAGATCAATCTTGGGGAATATACCAAAAATACAAATCTGCGGTTGGGGTTTGATTCCGATACGAGTTTTTTAAAGATAAAAAGTAACGCTGTAGCTGTGTATCTTCCCGTAGAAGTTATAAAACCGGAAAATGGCAGGACAAGTTAAATAATCCGAAATAGCCGCAATAAAACCTTCGATTGCCGCGCGCTTAAAAGAAATAGTGAAGCAGTGTTCTCCTTAAAAAAAAGGGCGATAGCGTGTTTAAATGATGAAACTTGGAGTAAACATAGACCATGTCGCGACCATAAGAGAGGCGCGCAAAACCTTTGAACCTGATCCTGTTCAAGCGGCGCTTTTGTGTGAAAAGGCGGGGGCGGATGGAATAGTGTGTCATCTTCGCAAAGACAGGCGTCACATAAACGACGATGATCTGAATGAACTTAAAAGATCCGTTACGACGAGATTAAATATGGAAATGTCGACGGACGAAGAAATAGTGCGGATTGCCTGCCGTGTAAAACCTCGTCAGACGACACTTGTCCCGGAAAACCGGCAGGAAATTACAACGGAAGGCGGGCTTGATGTAGTCCGTAATTTTGACAGGATCAAAGAAGTTGTAGAGAGGCTTTTGGCGGAGGGAATAGAGGTAAGTTTATTTATTGATCCGGAAAAAGAGCAGATTGAAAAAACAGTTCTGACCGGAGCGAAAAAACTTGAATTTCATACGGGCCGATATGCCGAAGCCTTTAATTCACGCGGTATTTACCGGAAAGAACTTGAAAATCTCGAAAAAATGGTAAAGTTCGGCAAAAGCGTCGGGCTTTCGGTTAGTGCCGGTCACGGGCTTAACTATCTTAATACAAAACCGGTGGCCAGTATCGCCGGCATATATGAGTTGAATATAGGCCACTCAATAATCTCAAAAGCCGTGTTCAAAGGGATAACTGCCGCCGTTAAACAAATGAAGGAACTGATCGCGTGAATGTTACAGGTATAGGGATAGATGCCGTTGAAATCGAAAGATTCAAAAAAGCTTTGGATCAATGGGGCGAAAATTTTCTAAAAAAGATATTCACACAAAAAGAATTGGAATACGCGGGCACAAAAAAAAGTTATTCCATGCATATGGCCGGTAAATTCGCGGCGAAAGAAGCCGTAAAAAAAACTCTTCCGAACGGCGCGGAAATAGGTCTTAATTGGTCGGATATAGAAATATTGAACGGGGAAGACGGTAAGCCTTACGCGTGTTTGCACGGTCGCGCGGCGAGTCTTATGAAAAAATTCAATTTATCTCGAGTTTATGTCAGCATTTCGCATACTGAAAAACTTGCGATAGCAAACGCGATAGGAGTAAAAAATGATGCGTGAACATATCTCAAAAATACCCGGACGAATAGAAAATGCCCATAAAGGAGATTATGGCAGGATCTTGATTCTTGCCGGTTCCCGAGGCATGACGGGAGCCGCGTTCTTGTCGTCTGAAGGCGCGCTTTTAACCGGAAGCGGACTCATAACAAACGGTATCCCCGAATCACTGAACTGTGTTATGGAAGTAAAACTTACTGAAGTTATGACACTTCCTTTGCCCGAAACCAAAGACGCGACTTTAAGCTTAAAAGCGAAATCCCAAATTTTAAGTTTTTCCGAGAAATGTGATGCGGTCGCGATTGGTCCCGGACTGGGACGAAATGAAGAGACAAAAAAACTTGTAAAAGAGCTGATGGTGGAAATAGAAAAACCGATAGTGTTAGACGCCGATGGAATAAACGCGCTTGATGGGAATCTCGAAATAATAAAGAACCGCGCGGGTGTGACTGTTATAACTCCGCATCCGGGTGAAATGGCGCGTTTAACAGGCAAGAGCATAAGCGAAATTCAGTCAAAAAGAAAAGATATTGCTAAGAGCGTCGCAAAACTCACAGGGGCAGTTATCTGCCTGAAAGGCCATAGGACAGTCGTCGCGGATTCTTCCGGGTTTGTGTATGTCAATGAAACCGGCAATTCAGGTATGGCTACAGGTGGTACAGGCGACATATTAACAGGTATGATCACGTCATTCATCGGACAGAAGATATCCGCCTCAAGTGCCGCGATTATCTCAGTTTATCTGCACGGCATGGCCGGAGACATAGCCGCCGAAAAAAAAGGTCAGTTCAGCACAAGAGCAAAAGACGTCATAGAAAGCATCCCCGAAGCATTTGGAAAAGCCGGTATTTAGGACGTAAGATTTTAAAAAAGCAGGCAAGCTTTATTTGAAAGTGGCATGGAGTTGTTTTGTATTGATACTTGCCCCCCGTTTGATTCCTTTACTATAGAGGTTCGAGCGGGGTTATTTTTTTAGAGAATTTAGTTAGATACGAATCTGCACTTGAGATTAGAAATTGTGAATGTTTTCTACTTCCGAAGGTAGCCTCTGTAAAGGTCTATGTTAGAAGTTTTTCAGAAAAAGAGGTTGATCAATGAAGCTTAAAGTTGTTATTCATCAGGCAGAAGAAGGGGGATATTGGGCTGGAATACCAGCTATTCAGGGTTGTGCCACACAAGGAGAAACATTCGGAGAACTCCTCACTAACATCTATGAAGCCGTAGAAGCTTGTTTATCGGTTGATATGAAAGATATAACGATTACTGACAAAGATGAAATTCTGGAGGTTGCCGTATGAAAACCGTCCCAGGCAATGTGTCAAAACAAGGTTTGACGGAGTATTGTCTGGAAATTTCCCCTTGGGTTTCGACCCAAGGCGCGGGGCTGTCTTTGACAGCTCCTGCTTATTTGAGGATAGATCCCCTAAAAGCCGGGGATTTAGTAGACACAATAATATAGTAGGGGCACATTGCATGTGCCCGCATTAACCTGCGAGGTTGGTTTTCCGGACCGTTCACATATAAATTGTGAGTAAAAACAATTATGGGTATCTACCAAAAAACCGCCAGCACGAAATTTACCCCCTATGGTGGTCGGGTTTATCCGACGATTTACAAGGCGATGTTAAAAAATTAACTAATTGAGAGGTCGGGGAGTTTCGCCCACTTTAATACCGTAGGGGCGCACCTGTGTGTGCGCCCTTATAATTCGATAAAGAAAAAAGAAAAGGGCGGACAAGCTGGTCCGCCCTTACGATCTCTTGCGCATTAAAACAACCTCACCACCAACCTACGAGGTTGGTGTTTTAGTATTCTTATCATTACCGAAGAAGTGGCGGCAAGTTATTGTTGATATGTTGGAGGATTCAAAAAAAGAACTGATCTTATATGTTAACGAGATAAATGATCTGGAACGTACACTACAAATTGAAAATAAAAAATAATGTAGTGTAAATTAACGATGCAAATGTACAACGCATTTTAAGGTATGTTTTTTGACAAAAAGCTTCTTTACAGCGTTAAAAAAGTCCGGTACAGTTGATTTTAAATTCCACGATTTACGACATACTTTCGCGAGTCAATTAGTGATGTCCGGTGTGGATTTAAGAACAGTTATGGAATTAATGGGGCATAAAAGTTTTGGGGTAAAGGGATGGACACCTATATGGATACCTGATGTTGCTATGGAGTTTTGACTTAGGTGTTCTTGTTTTATAACCCTCTCGAATTCGAGGGGGTTAGATAGAAATCAGGGTTGTTCCCCGGTATATTCGGACTGAGTGGGAATAACGGATCTAAATACGCAACTAAAGGGTTCATAATATTTGTTGACAATAAAACTTTTTTTGATACACTTTACATATCACCCCAGTAAGGCGAATGTCTTATTGCCCCCGGACTCTTGAGGGTCCGGGTTTTTTTTAATAAGGCGTTGTCCCTGTTTTTTTTATTACAAGTGGTAAGTTCTTTGGATATAAATAGATATAATAAAGTTGCCGGCGTAGCTCAGAGGTAGAGCAGGGGTTTTGTAAACCTCTGGTCGGGGGTTCAATTCCCTTCGCCGGCTCCAGCCTTTGCCAAGTTATAAATTATTTGTTCTTTACAAATGAAACGTGATTTCATACAATACGTTTTGACATATTCTTTTGGGGAGATAGCGAAGTGGCTAAACGCAACAGACTGTAAATCTGTCGGCTCTGCCTTCGAAGGTTCGAATCCTTCTCTCCCCACCATAAAAAAAACAGGGACGTCACCCAATTAACAAATCAATTAATTGAGTGACGTCCCTGTTTTTTTTTATAGGGATTTCTGCTTTATATTAACTCTCGATATGTTATAATCAGCAATTGTGGAGAGATGAAGCAATATTTTGAAAAATGTTGATAATAAGTTCAAAAATTTTGTAAAGTTATCTGATAGATTGTTTTGTTGTGAAGGGAAAAAATATGCAGGGAGGATGTTATGACTAAAGGATTAATAAAATGCCCGGAATGCGGAGCTGAATTTGAGCTATCGCAGGCTGTATCGCGTGATATAGAAGTAGAAGTAGCAAAGAAATATCAGAAACAGCTAAAGGATCTTGAAGAGAAATCTCGCAAGGAATCCGAAGCGACAGAACAAGATCTGAGCAAGCGGCTAAAAGAGGAAAAAGAAAAGTTTAATAAAAAGGAAAAAGAGCTATCAGATCAGATAGAAGCAGTACGCAAAGAAGCCGAAGATAAAGCAAAGAAGAAAGCTGAATCATTCATTAAGCTGGAACTGGAAGATCTTAAAGCGCAAATACAGGAAAAAGATGAAAAGTTAATAGAAGGACAGAAGCAAGAGCTGGAGCTTCGAAAAAAACAGCGAGAATTAGAGGAAAGACAAAAATCCGCCGAACTTGAAATGGCAAGAAAACTTGATGAAGAAAGATCTAAGATTAAGGAAAACACACTTAAGTCTTATGAAGAGGAACACCGTCTCAAAGACGCGGAAAAAAATAAACAACTTGCTGATATGCGCAAACAGATAGATGATCTAAAAAGAAAAGCGGAACAAGGATCACAGAAAATGCAGGGGGAAATTCTTGAACTTGCATTGGAAGAAATGCTAAAAGAAGAGTTTCCGTTTGATGAAATTGAATCCGTATCTTCAGGAGTCAAAGGTGCTGACGTAATACAAACAGTTAAAACTCAATCAGGTAAAATCTGCGGTAAAATATTATGGGAAACCAAGCGGACAAAAACATGGAGCGATAAATGGCTTCAGAAACTCAAAGATGATCAGCGAGACGCTAAAGCGGATGTCGCGGTAATAGTATCCGAAGTCCTTCCCCAAGGGCTGACGCATTTTCGACAAATTGAAGGGGTGTGGGTAGCTTCAATATCTTCAGCAAATAGTCTTGCGCTGGCTTTACGGGTTATCTTGACCAAAGTAGCCGTGGAAAAAAGTCTGCAGGAGGGAAAAGCCGAAAAGAAAGAGCTGGTGTACAATTATCTTACAGGTCAGGAGTTTAGGCATAGAGTTGAAGCTATTGTTGAGTCTTTTGTCGGCATGAAGGAGGATCTTGATCGGGAGAAACGAGCCATGAATAAGATCTGGGATAAAAGGGCGAAACAAATAGAAAGAGTCGTCTTAAACATAGGCGGCATGCAGGGAGATGTTGAAGGGTTGGCAGGCATGTCATTGCCAAAGGTAGAAATATTGGAATTGCCAGAGGATGAGGGATGTTAAAAGAATAGTTTTAAATGAGCCATAGCAATTTAAATCCAGAAATGTAGCAAATGTAGCATAAGGAGCAATGGAGACAAGAGGGTCAGGGCTTGACATTTGACATTTTTTTTGATAACCCTGCATCCTCATGTTTTGTCAAATGTCAAGCCCTGACCCTATAAAGTTTGCAACCGTCTCCATTGGTTTGTTTAAAATAAAAAAAGAGGTTTTTATGGCATATAAAGAAACTGAAACAGTTGAATTTAAAAAGTCCACTTCTGAGCTTAAGAGCGGAGTTGTGTCAATTGCGGCTATTCTTAATAAGCATGGTCAGGGTAAGCTGTATTTTGGTATTAAAGATGATGGAATGGTTGTTGGGCAAATGGTTGGCCGGAACACCATTAAGGAAGTTACACAGACGATTGTGGATAATATAGAACCGAAGATTTATCCTAAAATTGAGATGAAGAAGATTAAGAATAAGGAATGTATTGTTGTTGAATTTCAAGGAGTGGATGCTCCTTATTTTGCTTATGGCCGGGCATATATGCGTGTCGGAGAATCAGATAAGCAGATGACTGCCAAACAGATCGAGGAACAGATTCGTAAAAACAAATTTTCCTGGGAAAAAGAGATTTCAGAAAAGTCCATTAAGGATGTTAACGCGGAAACTGTTAAAACGTATATGCGCACTGCTAAAAAAGCCAAGCGTGTTGACTTTGATTTTGTTGATTCCAAGACGACATTACACAAATTGCACCTATTGCGTGAAAAAAATATGACGCAGGCCGCTGAGGTCTTATTTTGTGATGATAATTCAATGGAAATTCAAGCCGCGATTTTTGCCGGAACTGACAAATTGACATTCCTGGATATTAAATCGTTTAAAGGAAATCTTTTCAGTCTGCGGGAACAAGCGGAGGTTTACGCTTTTGAGCATATCAGATGGCGGGTGGAAATAAAAACGGGGCCTCGTAAAGAAATACCAGAGATTCCGGTTGAAGCAATTCGGGAGGCTATCGGAAATTCTTTATGTCATCGTGATTATTCAAATCCTAAAGGTAATGAGGTTGCTATCTTTAAAGATCGAGTTGAGATATATAATCCGGGATTTTTCCCCGATGAGATTGATCCAGAGGATTTCTTTTCCGGACACGAGCATTCTATTCTACGCAATCCATTGATAGCTGAAACAATGTATAAATCCAAAGACATTGAGCGATGGGGAAGCGGGATTAAGCGTATTCATGACGAGTGTATCGCCACAGGTATTCAGGTTGATTTTAAACGGCTCAAAACGGGATTTGTGGTAGTCTTTTATCGTCCTAAATGGGAAGAAGGCGAGGGGATGGAAAAGGGTGGTCAGAAAACTGTGGAGAAAACTGTGGAGAAAACTGTGGAGAAAATCTTAGCTTTGATCAAAGCTAATCCGCATATTACTCAGAAACAGATTGCAGATGAAACGGGACTAACCCGACGAGGTGTGGAATGGAATTTGAAGAAATTAAAAAACGAAGGACGTCTTAAACGCGTTGGTCCTGCTAAAGGCGGACATTGGGAAGTTTAGGATTAATACCAATTACGTTAATTAATTGCACAAAAAAAAGGGCGCTTCACGAAGCGCCCCTACGGAATTTGTGTGAACGCGAGGAAAAATATTCGTAGAGGCGCCCTATGTGGAGTCTCACAGCATGAGCCAGCCCTGGGGTCCCTTCGACAGGCTCCTCTCGACTCCGCTCGAGACAGGCAGGACAGGCAAGACCGGGATAGCAATGTTTTTGTGATTATGGTTTTAGGGAATAAACTTTTTGGAGGTATTATGCGGAAGATTTTTTTAACTTTAATACTTGTATCGTCTTTTTTTGTTCCTATGGTTCTATCCCAGGAAGAGCCCAAGATAATTATTACGACAAGTATTGATGATACGCAGGAAGAAAAGGCCAATGCAGGTGCCAGAACTTTAGTGGCGGCTAAAAATGAACAGATCAATATTGAAAAGGCATCGGAACAATTAGATAAAGACCAAGAAGAAATAGAAAGTAAAAAAGCCACGCTTATCAGCAACGGTTCCGGTTCGTCCGCCTTAGACTCTGATGTAAAAAAAGAGATAAAACTTCTTGAGAAGCAGAGTCAGTTTATAGAAGCCAAGAAGATGGCAATAGAGGAAAGAATACAAGCGACAGAAAAGGCAGTCGCTTTGATAGAAGCGAAAATATATATTATCAACAGTGATGATCTTACCATAAATGAAATCAGACGTGAATCCCGGAAGATGTACAAGGCTTTAAGCGAAGATAAGAAGGAAAAGGCCGATCTTAAAGCGAATATCCCGCTAATCGATCTTGAAATAAAAGCTATAGAAAAAGAGATAGAAGGACAAAAAATACTTCTGGAGCTTAAAGAGCAAGATAGAGAGGTCATAAGAGATTCAATAAAAGCCAATGCCGTACGTCTTGAAACGGCCGCTACAGAGAGAGCGCTTATTGATGAAAGAATTGCTTTTATTGATGTTCAGATAGAAACAGAAAAAAACTATATAAGCGTTTTGGCGGAAAAACGCCTTGAGGTTCTAAAGAGTGAACTGTTAGTTTTAAGGGCATACTCTTTTCATCCTACAGATGCAGTGCTGTTAATCGTTTTGTTTGCTTACCTTCTTTTTGTGATCATTAGAAAGCGTAAAATCAACTCGGGTGAAATTCAAGAAAAAGAAATCATTCCTTATGTTGGATTTTTGATGAAGCCTCTAAAGAAAATTTTATTAGGATGCGCGGTATTTGTGGGAGCTTATTTCACCTTATCCCTTATAGGATATCATCAGCTATGCGTATATCTTTTTCATTTGGTAGCTATCCTTGGATCTACGATACTTATACTTGCGGGAGCTCAACGTTTAATAACAATGCTCTTCAAAAAAATACTGTCTGTCAAAAAAGAAGGTACCAAGGAAAGGATCATGCTAAAGACTTTTCTGGACATGGCGAGTACGCTTTTAAGATGGGCATTATTTTTTCTGGGGATTTTTCTTGTTGTTGAAATTTTAGGAGTAAGGCACGAGGTTATAGACTTTCTTATTGAAACAGCGCGGAAGCCGTTTTTTGTACTGGGAAATGTAAGCCTTTCGGTATGGCTGCTCTTTAAGGTTGCGGTCATACTGTGGATGTTTATTGTCGGATCTAACCTTTTAGATGGATTTCTTCGCAATAATGTGTATAAAAAAATGTATTTGGACGAAAGCGTACAGTATACATTTTCAGTGACAATAAAATATTTCATGCTTATTATCGGTATGTTTGTGGGATTGACCGCTCTTGGGGTGGAACTTGCCGCGCTTACAGTTTTTGCCGGTACCGTTGGCATTGGAATAGGATTTGGACTCCAGGATATAGCTAAGAATTTCGTAAGCGGAATAGTTATGCTGGTAGAGAGACCGGTAAAAGTGGGGGATTATATAGAAGTTAATAATCTTCCCGGCAAGGTAAGAGCTATAAAAGCAAGAAGCACTGTGGTGGATACTTTTGACAACATATCCGTTATTGTCCCAAACGCGGACTTTATGAACCAGAAGGTAATAAACTGGAGCTATAGTGACAAGATAACAAGGGTGAAAATCTCCGTTGGGGTTGTCTACGGATCAGATACGGAACTTGTGAAAGATTCTCTGATGGAAGCGGCAAAAAGTCACGGAAGGGTCTTACTCAATCCGGAACCCTATGTATGGTTCGAAAATTTTGGAGATAGTTCACTGAATTTTAAACTTCATATCTGGACTGATGAACCGGAGAACAGATTTACACTGAAAAGCGATTTGCACTATATGATAGATAAGGTGTTTAGGGAAAGGAAGATTACGATAGCGTTTCCGCAAAGGGATGTTCATTTTAAATCTTCAGATGTGCCGTTTAAGTAAACGGAGCATTTATGAAGTGCTACACTGTTGGGATATGTTATGAAAAAATAGGGACGTCACCCAATTGATCAATTGGGTGACGTCCCTATTTTTGTATGAGCACATTGATAGTCTGCTTGTGTTCTTTTTTTAACGTATAATATGCGTGTGAAATGTGGTTAACCGGTTAATTGGTAAACCAATTTTATTTATGCGTAAAATTGTATTTCCAGTATTCTACTTTAGGTCCGAGTTTTAACAATCCGAGTTCGTGTCCTATCTCTAAGAAAAGAAAAATACAAAAAACTATCAGGACAATGACTCCGAGTATTTTGAATATTTTGTTCGGGCGGAGTATCGCGATTAGGCAGGGAAGTATTCCGAAAAGTATTACGAGGCCTATCCCTCCGACAATATCGAGCATTTTAAGGAAGATGTTCGGATAAAGTATTGATATAAGGAGAGGCGGGCCGAAACAAAGAAGCGCGTTCGCGAATATATTTGACTTTTTTGTAAACTTTAAATGATTTACTAAAAGATCATTGATAAATCCCATCAGACCTTTTCCGTTAGATAGGAAAGAAGTCATAATCGCGAGAACGGCAAAGATAAGTGAATATGTGGTGAACATCGGCGAGTTTACTTTTTGAGCCAAAGGTACGGTCGCGGGGTAATTGTTTTGAAGAGCGGATGCTATGCTGATCTCATCTCCGCCCAAAGGAAGGCTCCCTAAACTGACCTGCATCCATACGGTATTAAGCACGTATCCGATAAATAATCCCATGAGTATTGTTTTCCACGCCGCCGAGGCATTCCATTTAAGGTCTTTGCATATCAGGGGGATAATATTGTAAAAGTTTAGAGACATAATTATTATAGGAAAGGTAGAGGGTAAAAAAGACCAGTCCTGATGCGTGAGACGTGTTGGGTCTACGAGTTTTTCAGCCATTGTGACAATGACAGCGAACGCGGCAAGCATCAGTATGACCAACAGCGCGTTATAACGGCGCAATGTTTCCATATTTGTCATGGCAAGAGCAGACATTGTTACGCAAAAAATTATTAATATCCAGGTAGTTGATAGATGTGGATGGAAAAGTTCGATGATGATAGTTGTTATTCCGCTAAGGTATGCTGTCAGCGTGCCGTAAAATATTATGAGGTAAGCTGTAATGGCCGCCCATTTGCCAATACTTCCCAGATATTTGTGATAGAGCGAAGGGTAATGGAAATTATCTTTATGTGTTCTCGAGGCTTCATTGCTTAACACAACTGAAGTAAAAAACATTACCACGGTTATAAAAAACATTCCCAAAAGTGAAGGATAAAAACCGGCAAGCCCGGTTTGTATCGGAATGCCTAAAATTCCCGCACCGATAATGTTGCCCGTGAGTAGTAAAAGTATGCCTATGAATACTGTAAGAGTGACTTTTTTTTGCATAAATGATTACCTTTTATGAAAAAACATGTATCGGTAAAATGTATTAAATTAATGTTTCAAAGTATACCTTGTGAACTCAGGAATCTCAAATGGCAGACTATAAAACATAATATGCTAAGACTATCAAGCTTTGATTTTTGACGATCGCATTTTTATTTTTGTACGGTTAAGATCAACCCAAATAAATACGCTTTTTTTAGTTATACTAATTACATAAAAATAGTTATCCAAAAAGAGTAGAGATCCCGGGCTTGACCCCAAGGCTGACTCATGCTGTAATGTTTTTTACTAACATTCACCTCCGTCCAGTCTCTGACACCACCATCCTCGTAGGTTAGCGGCGGCTCTTCACGCCGCTAACCTACGAGGTTGGTGGTGTTTTCCGAACGGACACCATTAACACAATACCATACGTGCAACCTCGTAGGATGGTAGTAAAGAACACTACCAACCTACGAGGATGCACTCCCACTATCCCCGAATTTCCCTACCAGATCGGCTCATGTAGCATGAGCCAGCCCTGGGCTTGACCCGGGATCTCGTATGTTCCCAAAAATAGTCTAAACACATAAATGTACGCGTACATTTCGTAGTCTGAAATGTGTAGTTATACTAATATAATTGGTAGTAGCGTCTTGCATGTGTCTTCTTGGTTGGGTAGACTTAAAGGACAGTTTAGGAAGGGGTATAGATGAAACATTCGATGGGTAGTGACAGGATGATAGCTATGGGTATCAAAATAGCTGATTCTAAGATGCATAGGGAAAACAAAATTTGGTCGCGATATAGTAACGACAAGGTGGATATTGGTGAAGAACTCGCGAAGGTTATTAGAACATTAACAAAAGAGGTTCCTTTAAATAAACCTTTGAGAGCGCTTTCAATCGGGTCGAGTGCTGAACCTCAGTTTCGGATTTTGGAAACTACTTTCAGGGGCGGGTTATATTTAATGGATGTGGAAAAAGAAGCGCTTAACGTTGTAGAGGAGAGAGTGTGCCGGCAATATACGAATCATGTCAGAACTATTTGTAAGGACTACAATGGAATATTTCTTAGTTCGGAAAACACGCGAAAATTTTTAAAAAACAAATTGAACAACAAAAAAGTTGATCTTATTATTCTGCATCATTCGTTGTACTACTCTGATGAAAGAAAGTGGAGTGAGATCATCAGTAACCTGTACCGTAAAATTTTAGCGCCTAAGGGGGCGGTACATATTGTTCTTATGTCCGCGGAAAGTGATAACACGCGAACTACTACATGGCTCTATAATCATTTTACACGAAAATATTTCGGATCCCGAAATGATCAAAATTTAATTCAGCTTCATCGTGAACTGAAAGAATCCAAACTTTTTGAGAAAGCGCAGGTTTTGTTGAAAACAACAGATGTTTGGTTCAACTTGAATGATTTTGAAAAGTTTATGGCTGTAGTCTGGATGATAATGCTTTACCCTGCAGTGCATAACTATAGTCCGCAGCAAAAGAGAGAAATAACCGAGTTTGTTTATGACAATTTTTGGAGAAAAAAACAACCTTTGGTACAAGCGCAGGACCATTTGGCTATTTATCGCGGGATGAGTTTGAAGGGAATTCTTTAGCGCGTCTAAAAAAGGAGGAGGAGCAATATGAAACTGAACGTAAAAGCGTTTGCTTTGGCGGGTGGTATTTTGTGGGCGATTTCCGTATTTGTGATGACGTGGTGGATCATGATATTTACCGGAAATACGGGAGACCCTACGATTGTCGGTAAAATGTATTATATAGGATATTCAATCAGTCCTATCGGAAGCGTTATAGGCGCGGTTTACGGTTTTTTTGACATGGGTATAGCTTGCGCTATTTTCGTGCTTTTGTATAACAAACTTGCCGGAAAATAATTGTACTAACGATTATTTTTTTTATTGCGAAAAAACATAGGGGAAAAGATGAACAAGTTTGCAAGTGTGTGTTTTACTCTAATGTTAACGGCTGTTTTTTTATGTAGTCATTCATCCGCGGATGGTGAACGTGAAGAAAATCAGTCATTCGGCGGCGGGGATTATATGTCGGAAAAAGGTGTAAGAGCTTCGAATCAGGATTTTACCGGCGGAGATTATATCTCAGAAAACGGCGAAAGAGCTCCTGATCAGGATTTAAGCGGTGGAGATTATATGTCGGAGAGAGGAGTAAGAGCGCCAGGGCAGGATTTAGAGGGAGGAGATTACATGTCCGAGCAAGGCACAATGGCTAATGCCCAGGGTTTGGCCGGCGGAGATTATTTTTCCGAGCGCGGTACGCGCGCGGGCATAGGGCCGGAACAAAAAAAGAAACCAAGCAATATCGTTGACAAAAGAGGCGATATGCTTGTGTCATAAATTGTTTAGGGTGAAACTTTCGCCACCAACCTCGTAGGATGGTAGTAAAGAGCACTACCAACCTACGAGGATGTTGGCGGGGTTTGTTGGTTCTTCGTAGGGGCGGACCCGTGTGTCCGCCCGTAAATCGTTAATGGTGAATTGTTAATAGTTAATGAGAGGCGAAACGGAGGTTTTGGTACTATATGGGAGTTGGGAAGGGAACTGATCTTAGAAAAAAAATAGCCGGTGTTTTAATCGGCATTTTTATCGCGGTGGCGGTGTTTTTCGCGGTTAAGGATACGTTAATTAAAATTGCGGTTGAGGTGAGTGTACAGCATGTTACCGGAATGAAGCTGAGAATGTCGAAGTTAAAGGTCGGCATTTTAAAACCCGCGGTTAAAATAGACGGCTTGAAATTGTTTAATCCGGAAGGATACAATGATAAAATTCTGATTGATATGCCCGAAATTTTTATTAATTATGATCCCGATTCATTTTTTAAAGGTGAAGTGCATCTTATTGAAATGAGGATAAATCTTAAGGAATTTGTTGTGGTGAAAAACCGCGAAGGGAAAGTGAATCTTGATGAGCTTAAAATGATAGAAGATAACGGAAATAAAAAAGTTCCGAAAGAAAAAAACAAAAGTGTGCCGGGACTAAGGATAGACATTCTCAAATTAAAGGCGGATAAGGCGTACTATAAGGACTATTCAGGAGGCGCCGCGCCGGTTGTCAAAGAGTTTGATATCAACATTAACGAAACATACAGGAACATAGAAGACCTGAGCGCGCTTGTAAGTCTTCTTGTGGTGCAGACACTTGCGAAAACAACGATAACAGGTATGGCGAATCTTGAAATTAATAAACTGAAAAGTAATTTGAAAAATGTAATAATGGATCCATCGAAAATTTTTTCCGGTGAAAAAATATCCGGTATGAAAGAAATTCTTAAAGATGTGACCTCATCTTTTGGCGAATCGCTGATAAATTCACTTGAAGTGAAAGAAAATAAAGAAGAGAGGGAATAAACGTCTTATCGCGCGATTTTTTTGTTCGATGGTTAAAGAATAAATTAAAATCGGGAATGGGAATTTTATTAGAATCCACTAACTTCCTTTGACAAAGGGGGGATTTGAGCGTTTTTTTACCCCAAAATCGATATGGGATGTACGAATATGAACTAAACCGGCAAGATATTTGTTGACAAGAACCCCAATACTGTATACTATTTCCCTTATAAAATATTCAATTCCGAAAAGGCGAGCGTAGCACAGTGGTAGTGCAGAAGCCTTCCAAGCTTCCTACGTGGGTTCGATCCCCATCGCTCGCTCCATTTTTTTTGTAAGGGTATTTGTTACAAGCCCTCGCGGCGGGTTTTTTTTGACAAAAATGCAGGGTGAAAGATTTCTTCAGGAGTGTTAAACATTTTTAATAAAAAGTTAGATTTGTTCTTGACATAAAAGACTTTTTTGGTAGAATCTATATTCCGACATCACCAGGTTAATCAAAAAGAACTATAGTAAAGACCCTTATACCTGCGCTGGCAATAGGAGTGAGAATGTCAAGTGGGAGGTGGAGGTTTAGTGTCATTTTTAGACGGACGGGGTTAAATTATTTTCTATTTTTACGCGAAAAAGGTGGCCCATGTAGCTCAGCTGGTAGAGCACATCCATGGTAAGGATGGGGTCGCCGGTTCGATTCCGGCCGTGGGCTCCACGAGGAACGGTAGATGAGATATTGGGTATGAAAAAAAGTATTTCATCGAATTTAAAATAAAAAATATATGACGGAAGTTTTATTTCGTAACACAATGTAACGTAATCCTGAGGAGGGAACTCATGGCGAAAAAGAAATTTGAGAGAACAAAGCCGCATTTGAACATAGGAACGATAGGGCATGTGGACCACGGAAAGACGACACTGACGGCGGCGATAACGATGTATCTTTCGCATAAAGGTCAGGCGGAAATCAGGGCGTTTGATACAATAGACAAAGCGCCGGAAGAAAAAGAACGGGGAATAACAATAGCGGTAGCGCATGTTGAGTATGAGACACCGGAGAGACATTACGCGCACATAGACTGTCCCGGACACGCAGACTACATAAAGAATATGATAACGGGAGCGGCGCAGATGGACGGAGCGATATTGGTAGTGTCGGCGGCGGATGGTCCGATGCCGCAGACGAGAGAACACATATTGTTGGCAAGACAGGTAAATGTGCCGGCGATAGTGGTGTGTTTAAATAAAGTAGACATGGTGGATGACGAAGAATTGCTGGATTTGGTGGAGCTTGAAGTGAGGGAACTGTTAAGCAAATATAATTTTCCCGGAGATGACACGCCGATAATAAAAGGAAGCGCGCTGAAAGCGATGGAAGCGGGCGGAGCGTTGGATAATCCTGATTGCAAGTTCATCGAGGACTTGATGAAAGCGGTAGATACGTTTATCCCGACGCCGAAAAGAGACATAGACAAACCGTTTTTGATGCCGATAGAAGATGTGTTCAGCATAACGGGAAGAGGAACGGTAGGCACGGGAAGAATAGAACGAGGTCAGGTAAAGGTGGGAGAAGAAATAGAGATAGTGGGATTGGGAGACACGAAGAAGAGGACAGTGACGGGAGTGGAGATGTTTCGGAAACTGCTGGATTCGGGACAGGCGGGAGACAACGTAGGGATATTGCTGAGGGGAGTGGAGAAAAAAGATTTAGAGAAGGGTCAGGTATTGGCGGCGCCGGGATCAATAACTCCGCATACAAAGTTTACGGCGGAGGTCTACATATTGAGCAAAGAAGAAGGTGGGAGACACACGCCGTTTTTTAACGGATACAGGCCGCAATTTTTCATAAGGACGACGGACGTGACGGGAGTGGTGAAGTTGGCTGAAGGCGTGGAGATGGTAATGCCGGGAGATAACGTAACGGTGGAAGTGGAATTAATAGCGCCGGTGGCGCTGGAGAAAGAACTCAGATTCGCGATAAGAGAAGGCGGCCGCACAGTGGGAGCGGGAGTTATATCGGAAATAAAAGAATAAAGAAGGGTTTCAGGTTACACGCCGCGCGCTTTTAAAAACGTGTAACGTGAAGCGTGCAACGTATAAATGGAGACATAATGGCAAAGAATTTAAAAGCGGCAAAAATAAGATTGAGTCTAAAGTCCTTCGATCACAAGTTGCTTGACATGTCGATGGAAGAAATCGTTGAGACTGTAAAAAAAACCGGCG
>Ga0265594_1000259_pt1 | contig 43439 bp, 31 predicted proteins | sample saktaG_11_FD_190147 | JGI IMG/M metagenome (GOLD analysis project Ga0265594, IMG submission 190147) | Saline water microbial communities from Sakinaw Lake, British Columbia, Canada - sak_2011_5_24_80m | ecosystem: Environmental > Aquatic > Non-marine Saline and Alkaline > Saline ... | reverse complement strand
GTTGATCGAAGTGATCCAGCGGTTGATTATCCCGGAGCTGGTTGAAAATGATCCCGGCAATGTCGTCCACCGTGCGGGTCCGCAAGGTCAGCAACGATATTTTCCGGGCTTTGGCTTTATTCAATTCTTCTTCCGTGATACCCTCTTTCTGGACATTTTCAATCTCTGCCAAAATGCCCTGAATCATTTTTACTATATTCCCTTTGTCCAACTCGGTACGAATGTTCCAGTAACCGCCGTGGTCCCGAATCCAGAGTGTGCTTTTAATGCCGTAACTCAGCCCCTGTTTATCGCGCAATTCCACTCCCATCCGTGAAGTCAGTGAACTGCCGCAGAGAATATGCTCCAGTATTTTCAGCGTTTCATAATCTTCTATATCCGTGGTAATGCCGCCATCGATCGGATTAAATGCCATATCCAGGCGACACTGTTTGTATTCAGGGTTGTTAAATATATAGACATATTTCCCCTGAATTGGCTTAATTTTAGTAAAACCGACATTCTCATCGCCTGAAGGATGCTCCCATCTGCCGTATGTGTTATTCAGTTTTTTCTGAATCCATCCCTTGTCAAAATCGCCGACAACCACCATTTTCAGGCGATCGGGGCTGTAATATTTGTTATAAAAACGAATCAAATCGTCACGGGTTGTATTTTCAAATGTTACCACTGTCCCGGCATAGGGCAAGGCATACTGGTGACCTTCGAACACCTGCTCAAACATGGTGTAAAAGGCTTTCATAGTTTCTGTTTTCTTAAAATTTTTAGCGTTGGAAATCAGACGCGGATGAACTTTGTCCATTTCTTCTTCGGGAAATATCGGTTCCGACAGAATCTCACAGGATTCCTGCAGCATTTTATCCGCATCCTGTTTCAGGGAATACCCGGTAAATACAATCTTATTCCAGGACTGACCAAAATCAAACTGGTAAGGCGTAAATGAACGCTCTTCCAGCAATTCTTCATAGGTATGTTTGGCGGTTCCTCTGGCCAACATCGAATTCGTAAAAATGCGGATACCAGGATTCTCAGCATCTTCCGGCAACCGGCCGGTTTCAATAAATCCCATAATATAAACTGTGGGAAAATCGTGATTCTCGATCGTATACACTGGAACACCGTTATCAAGTTTAAACGAATCAACCAGGCCGGCGATCGGACTCGGCGCCAGAACCTCGCTCAGGCGCGGCTTATACAGTTCCCGCACATTCTCTTTACTGCCAAACAATCGCGAGAGCAGCCCACTTTTAGAAGCAACGTCGTCATCAAAGTCAATTTCCGGTGCGGCAATATTACCTGTGTCATGAGCTGAATCCTCGATTTCTTCATCCCCGTACTTTTCCAGTCTGCTGTCCGAGACTTTCGCGCTGGAATCCGGCAATGAATAGCAGACGACCAGTCTGTCCTCATCAAAATATTTGTTGGCCACCCGCATGATATCTTCTTGAGTGACCGCCGCAACCATATCATCCCACTGATTAATGTGTTGCCAACTGACATAATTATCATAAGTAGCTATGCGGTTGCCCACATCGCTGATATACTGATCGCCGGTGAGTTCCTTAAAAGCGAGTTTGTTTTTTATTTTTTGCAAATCATAATCGGCAACCAGGTGGTTTTTCAGGCTGTCAATCTCTTCCCAGATGATGGCTTTCACATCTTTCAGAGAGGCGTCGGGCAGAAGACTGGCATAGATTGAAAAGGGACGTGGATCTTTGCTGAAGCCAAGTCCGCCGCCGGTGTTCTTACACAGCTTTTCCTGCCGAACCAGGCGTTTATTCAGACGCGAGGTTGCACTGCGTGAACAGAGAATGTTACCCAGGACATACAGAGCTGCGCCATCCTCCCGGAAGCGGGTCGGCGCCGCAAAATACATGGAAATACTCTCGTTCAGAATATCGGGATGCTTGAATTCCAGAATTTTTTTACCATCCTGCTCCACATTGAAAAAGCGCGGTTGCTCCAGTCCCGGTCCTTTTGGTGCTTTTCCGAAATATTTCTCAACCGTTTTTATTATCTCAGCGGTATCAAAATCACCGGTCAACACCAGCGTGGCATTATTGGGCGTATAGTATTTTTTGTAATGCGCAAACGCCTGATCGCGGGTAATATTCTCAATGTCCTCCATCCAGCCGATCACCGGGTTGCGATAGGGGTGGCTTTTATAGAGAAGGGTATTCAGTTCTTCCCGCTTTTTTCCGGCAGCCTGGTTTTCAGTACGCTGCTTGCGTTCTTCCATGATGACCTTGATTTCCGATTCAAATTCAGCCGGATCAAACTCACATTTATACATGCGCTGTGATTCGATATCAAAGGCCAGCTCGATTTTATTCTTGGGTAACAGTTCATAATAGACCGTAACGTCATTGGATGTAAAGGCATTAAACACACCGCCATTTGCGGAAATTAATTCGGCAATCGTCCCTTTGGGAAAGCGTCTGGTGCCCTTGAACATCATATGTTCAACTATATGAGAAATACCGGTCTGACCATGGGGCTCATATTTTGAACCAACATTATAAGTTAATCTGGAATAAATGACGGGAGCCGTGTGCATCTCATATGTAATAACCCGTAAGCCATTATCTAAAACATATTCATTGACCTTAGCGTCCTCAATTCCCGATAACGGCAGCCATAGACAAACCAACAGTAACACCAATAGCGGCAAAAAACTTTTCCGTTTCATTCTACTTTTACCTTTTCTGTAAATTAATTGAATTCCTATTGTTTTTGAACAGCCCCCTACATATAAAATTAGTTCAATCTTTGTGCCAAAAAAATAGATCCCTTGAAATGCAGGGAAAAGCGTCTATCATCTACCGCTAAAAGCTGACAATATTGTCAGCAGAAGCTACATTATTGTTGCCTGTCGGGCGATTTAACCGTAATTTTCCTACGCCCAAACAGAGATAATGGGTCTGCCGCTGGCGGCATGGCATTGCTTTTGCTTATAGATATTAACTGCAAAATTGAAGACATGATTACTCTAATTAACTAACAAACCGGAAAGCAACAGATTATGGATAATGTTATTGAATGTGTTAATCTGACACACTGTTACGGCAAAAAGTTGATTTATAAGGATTTGAATTTTTCCGTCCAGCGCGGCAAAATCTTTGGTATTCTCGGAAAAAACGGGACGGGGAAAACCACAACCATTAACATTTTAATGGGTTTCCTGAGACCTACAAGCGGTAAATGCTACATTTTGGGTGAGGAATCCCACAACCTCTTCCCGCAAACCCGCGCCAAAATCGGGCTCTTGCATGAAAGTCACGTTTGCTACGAATTTATGACCGTCGCCCAGGTGGAAAAATTCTACAGTCGTTTTTTCCTGAAATGGAAAAAGGACTTGTACTATGGTCTCATAGATCGGCTGGGAGTAAGTTACGATCATAAAATATCGCATATGTCCTGTGGACAAAGATCACAGGTGGCGTTAGGATTGATTATGGCACAGAATCCCGAGCTGATGATTTTGGACGATTACTCCATGGGACTGGACGCGGGCTATCGCATGCTGTTTATTGACTACCTGACTGATTATGTTCGTGAAAATAATAAAACCGTTTTTATGACATCCCATATCATACAGGACCTGGAACAGGTAATCGATGACGCTATTATCATCGGACGCCAAAAAATTCTGCTGCAGATGCCGATAAAAGAATTTTTAAGTACTTTTCATCAATATCACTTCAATGTTGAGGGACGACTTCCCGATCTGGATTTCGATGATACCATTGCAAATTGGGAAAGTCTTAAAAATCATTACACGGTATATTCCTTCAAAGCCGAAAAAGATGTAAAAACGTATCTGGAAAATAAAGGCATCTCAATTCAGGATTTCCATGAAATATCCATGAATCTGGAACATGCGTTCATCGGACTAACCGGAAAATATTAGGAGAGTGCAAAATGTATAAAGCGATACTGTATAAAGAGTGGCTGAAAATCCGCTGGGTTGTATTGGGATCCGTGCTCGTCATTTTAGGATTCCTGATGTATATCGGACTGAATGTGCGTCAGTATTTTGAAATGAACGATCCAATTAAAGTCTGGATTTATTTGATTCAGAAGAAGGTTCTCTATTATTCTCTGTTAAAGTTCATCCCGATATTTACTGCGATCGTACTGGCTATAGTTCAGTTCACACCGGAAATGGCTAAGAAGCGTTATCGGTTAACATTTCACCTGCCGTTCAGTGAAACCAAATCACTGCTCTTCATGTCCGGTATCGGGTTGGCATTTATTCTACTTATTGCCATCATTCTTCTGGTAGGCTTGGCGATTATCGGATCGATCTATTTACCGGCAGAAGTCACAATTAGTTCACTGATCAGTGTGCTACCATGGCTGTTAGCCGGATTTGTCAGTTACCTGGCAACGTCGGCAATTGTACTCGATCCATCCTGGAAATACCGGCTATTGTTTGTATTGTTTTTTGCACCGTTTATCCAGAGTTTATTCCTGGAAAACGGCTACTATGAATATAAATATTCAATTGGGATTTATTTCCTCATCTCACTCCTGTTCGGGATAATCATACTATTCCCGGGATACCGTTTACGGAAAGGAAGCGTAAAATGACCGCAAAAATATCACGCTATTCAATAATCATCCTGGTGACTGTATCACTGTCAATTCTATTGCCCAATTTATACTGGATGATTTTCGACAAACCCATCCGAACACCGCAAGTATCTTTCAGCCCGATTATTAAGGATTTTGTCTTCACTCAAACAAAAAATAATAACGATGATAAAATATATCTGGACACTCAGGGCAATTCCTATGATCGCAAAAGTTATCAAGCCCTCTTACCTTTCTCATACTACTATAACCTGGAGAGATGGGGCGTTCTTCCCGACACTATCGAAGGAATTCCCATAAGTATCTCCTATATCCGCCGCAATACTCAGTTTGTCCGGCTTCGAAGCTATTATTTTCACACTCCAATGATTCAATTGTACCCTCTTTTTGAATCCCAATCCGACTTTGCCCGTCTGGAAATGCCAAATGAAATGTTCCGTATTACGAATAGAATTGAATTCCTGGATGCCCGCACCAACAGTGTCGTGGATTCGCTTTCGGAAATCTACAATCTCGCTTTAGTTGAACAGGGATTTCAGTTCCCGGCACGTTATATCGCCGGTAATCCGACCACCCGGAAAGCCTTTGATGAAGGCTATTTCATTATCGATGCCGCCAACAGCGTTTTTCATCTGAAACAGATCAAGGGAAAACCCTATTGCGTAAATACCGGCATTCCAGCTAATCTGAATATCCGCTATATCACCGTTCAGGAAAATTCCCGGCGGGAATTCTACGCTCTCATGGTTACCCGGGAAAATGAAATCTTATTAATCAGTTACGACAACTATAAACTCATTCGTCTTCCTGTTGACGATTTTATCGCCGACGAAATGGACCTCTTGTTTACCATTGATCCGATTTACAGAACGATCAAGTATTTTAACGATCAGGAGCTAAAATGCATCGTAATCGATAAGGATTACAATATTATCGACACTTACGAGACCATCTGGCTTCCAAAAACCGAATGGACCAGCAGCAAAATTGCAGCATCTCTGTTTCCTTTTCAGGTAGAGCGGGAAAATGCCCGAACCGATTATGTTCTTTTCAATCTTAAATTCAACGGCTGGCTGGCGCTCATTGGCATATTCCTTGCCCTGGGCATTACCGTGATAGTAAAAACAGTGGTTTACCGGGAAAATCTAAAGGAAAACCGGTTTGACTTACTGATTGTTGCGGTAACAGGCTTATACGGTGCTTTGGCCGTGCTTCTGATTCGTCCGGAACCCTGGGATTAAAATTACAGCACTAAACGTCTCCTTTCGTGACGTAACCGGATAGCACGCCTCTCCTCGCTATCCGGTTTTTCTATCATCGAGATTTAACTTCATTATTTTTTTTGTCAACCCTATATTTATAGGTATGAGTTATTGAAGGTTCAGTTGAAAGCACACTTAACACGTTTAAAAAACATCATCACCACCAAAACACTGATCTCGGTGTTTATCCTTCTCTTTCTGATTCTCAGCATTTCCGCGGTTATTGATTATCTTTCACGCCGGAAAACTGTTATTGATAATATGACTCACTTTACACAGTTGCTGGCAAATACGATCCAAAAATCTACCGCAAATTCCATAGACATTTATAATTTAACGGAGCATTACATTGAAGGCCGGCTTATTTCTAATTTGAAACTGCTCAATAACCTTGAATTAACCAGAACATTAGACAATGAATATCTGAAACGTTTTGCGGCGGAATCCTTTATTTTCCACATTAATGTCTATAATCAGAGAGGTGAACGAGAATATTCCAGCCACAACGACCGTCAATGCGTTAACATAGAAAAATTGATTGAACCAATCCTCAAGGAGCAAAAGGACAAGTTAGTGCTGGGAATTCAGTCTTTACGAAACCAGGCGGATAAAACCCATGTTATTGCAATATCACGGATAAAAGGCGGTGCAATCGTTGGATCGATTAAAGCCCGAAAATTATTATCTATCCAGAAGTATATTGGTATTGAAAAATATTTAAACTCAATCGCCTCGGACTCTTCAATAATCTATATTGCCATCCAGGATTCCAACGGCGTCACTTCCGGAACGGAAAATCTGGATTCACTCTCAGGATTTGCTTCTGATAAACTGCTCAGGGATGTATATAAAGACAATCAATTCCATTGGAGAATTTCAAAATTCAAGAATATTAAAATTTTTGAAGCGTTACTGCCGCTATATGTTTCTGGTAAATCATACGGAATTATCCGCATCGGTCTGGACTATTCCCCGGTACAAAAAATGCAAAGAGATGTGTTGCGACATGTGCTGATCCGGTTAACAGTACTTTTGATTATCAGTTTTATTTTATTTTCCTATTCCATATCCATCCAAAACATCCGGCTTCTGGAAAAAGAAAAAGATAAAATTACCAATGAAGTTTATATGCTTCAACACGATTTACGGCAAAAAGAAAAAATGAGCGCCATCGGTGAGTTTGCCGCCGGCATAGCCCACGAAATTCGCAATCCCCTGAGCGCCATCTCTATAACAATTCAAAGGCTCGGACGTGAATTTAAGCCGGTCGAAGAAGACCGGGAATTGCAAAAATTGTTCGGCATTCTTTACAAGGAAATTGCTCATATCCGCAACTCGATTGACAACCTGCTCCAATTTTCCAAACCGGCGCCGCTGCAGAAATCCCGCAGCCGCATCGACCGGATCATAACGAAGATTTACCGGCTTTATGAAACAAAGGCGAGTGAGCAGAACATCTCTCTCGTCTGGCAAAATCGGGAACCGCTCGAAGCCGTCGTTGACCCGACCAAAATCGAAGAATGTCTGATCAATATACTTGAAAACGCCCTAACTGCCACCCCGGCAAACGGCAGCATAACTATAAGCGCGCAGCAGAAGAAAAACATACTGGTCATCACGATTTGTGACACCGGCGGGGGCATCCCTGAAGAAAATATATCCAAAATATTTAATCTGTATTTCACGACCAAAGCCAACGGAACCGGATTAGGACTGGCGCACGCCCACCAGATCATCGCCGAGCACGGCGGTGAAATAAACGTGAAGAGTGTAGTCGATAAAGGCACATGTTTTACAATAAAGTTACCCAACCGGAAAGAAAAATGAATCCATTAACCCTCTCAGCATTGGTCATTGACGACGACGATTCCCACCGCGAAGTACTAAGCGGCTTTCTGAAAAAACTGGGCTGTCAGGTCGCCAGCTACGAATCCGGCGAAAAAGGTATCGCGGCATTAAAACACAACTATTTCGACGTCGTGATTACCGACTTCCGCATGTCCGGCATGAACGGTCTGGAAGTACTCAAACAGGTGAAAGCAATTAATTCCGAAATCCAGGTAATTATCCTGACCGCCTATGGCACTGTGGAGGATTCCGTAGCAGCCATGAAAAACGGCGCCTGGGACTATGTGACCAAACCCGTAGATGTAGATGAACTGGAACTCAATCTGCGCAAAGTCGCCGAGCACAATATCTTAAAAAAAGAAAATGAAATTCTGCATATTCAACAACCCCAGGTTAACGTCGCTTCCGATATCGTCTATAAGAGCAAATTAATGAGCAATGCACTCAATCTGGTCGCCCGTGTCAGCAACAGTCAATCCGCCATCCTTATACTGGGTGAAAGCGGGACCGGCAAGGAGATGATCGCCAAAGCCATCCATCAAACCTCACCGCGCAATGACCGGGCCTTCGTCGTGGTCAATTGCGCCGCCATACCGGAGACCCTATTGGAAAGCGAACTCTTCGGACGCGAAAAAGGCGCCTTCACCGGCGCTCATGAGAGATTCAAAGGTTACTTCGAAATCGCCGACGGCGGAACCTTGTTCATCGATGAAGTCGCCGACATTCCCTACAATATTCAGATCAAATTACTGCGCTTCTTACAGGAAAAGGAATTTCAGCGTCTGGGTTCGACCCAGGTGATCAAATCCGACGTGCGAATTATCTCCGCCACAAATAAAGACATTCATAAAATGGTGAAAGAAAACAAGTTCCGCTCCGACCTCTTTTTTCGCCTGAACGTCATCCCAATACAGTTGCCACCCCTGCGCAAGCGCAAGGAAGATATTCCGCTTCTGGTCCGGCATTTTATCAAGAAACACGCCAGCCTGAACAAGAGCCGGGTTCAGGAAATTTCCAACGAGGGACTGGATCTTCTCATGCGCTACGATTATCCGGGAAATGTGCGAGAGTTGGAAAACATTGTCGAGCGCGCAGTGGTTTTAACCCGCGGTTCGATCATTACCCGGGATGACCTGCCTCTGGATACATCAATCAGCCTGGGCGAGTCGCTTTCCCGTAGCCTCACCGACCAGGTCGGAGAACTGGAAAAAGCCCTGATCCGAAAAGCCTTACAACATGCCGACGGCATCCGCGCCCGGGCGGCAACCTTACTGGGCATCACCGAACGTATGCTGCACTATAAAATGAAAAAATATAACATTTAGTAGCAGGCTTTAAGCGCGTTTCCGGGGTTGGTCAAATTATTAGTCTGAATTATTCATAGCCACTAAGGCACTAAGACACAAAGTGATATTTAATATAAAAATAAGGACTAATGGAACAAAATAGCTGCTGATATCTTTCACTTTCTCGTTCCGGGGCTCTGCTCCGGAACGTATTCGTAGAGGCTACGGAGTGTAACCCCGTAGCCAGAAAAGTCTTTCTTTATTTTACCCACTGAATTTGAGAAGGAACCATTTTATTAGTCGTCGTTCACGGCTTGAAACTTGTGCCGAAGGCACCTCTTTGGGGAAATTGGTTGCGCAAACTCATTAGAAGAAAAGTATTATCTGAGTCAAACGCAAAGGCTAAGCGATTTTTTCTTTTAAAATTGTGACGACATTGTCCCCGGGAATTCGAATCTGTTCCAGAGTATCGCGCTCCCGCAAAGTCACCGTTCCATCTTCCAGGGTCTGGGAATCAACCGTAATACCAAAGGGTGTTCCGGCTTCATCCTGGCGGCGATAACGTCTCCCGATTGAGCCGCCCTGATCGAAAAAAGCCGCCATGTGCTTCTTAACATCGTGGAAAATATTCTCCGCTATATCCGGCATCCCGTCACGATTAACCAGCGGTAAAATAGCGACTTTTATCGGCGCAAGTTGGGGGTTCAGGCGCAGTACGACGCGATTATGCTCATCATCTTCCCAGTATGCATCGGCTAAAATCGTCAGAATCGTGCGATCCACCCCGGCTGAACTTTCCACGACTGCCGGAACGATACGAGTGTTGGTTTCCGTCTCGAAATAGCTGAGTTTCTTGCCACTAGCTTTGATATGCTGATCCAGGTCAAAGGTCTGCCGGTCGGCAATTCCTTCCAATTCAGACCATCCAAAGGGAAATTTGTATTCAACATCGGTGCAACCCTTGGCGTAATGAGCCAGTTCCTCTTTTTCATGAGGTCTCAGGCGCAGGTTTTCCGCCCGAACACCCAATTTTTTATACCAGTTAAAACGTTCATTAACCCAGTATTCATACCATTTCTGGCTCTCTTCGGGTTTCACAAAATATTCCAGCTCCATCTGTTCAAATTCGCGGGACCGGAAAATAAAATTACCCGTCGTTATTTCATTGCGAAAGGCTTTTCCGATCTGCCCGATTCCAAAAGGCAGCTTGATGCGCGCCGTATTGATGACATTATCAAAATTGACGAAAATACCCTGTGCCGTCTCGGGGCGAAGATAAATTTCACTGGCCGAATCCTCGGAAGCGCCGAAATGAGTTTTAAACATCAGATTAAATTGCCGGGCATCGGACAAATCGGCACTGCCGCACTTTGGACAGGCTAATATTTCGGCGTCAACCGTTCCCTTTCCGCCACAGTGAGGGCAATCGGAGCTCTTATAGTGATCCGGTTCCTCGGCAAAGAGTTCAGCGTCAAAATATTTTTTAAACTCATCCTTCATTTCAAGAAATCCGTTATTCACCCGAAAATTCAAATTACATTCGGAACACTTGAAATAAAAAGTACCTTTATCGGCCCGAAAACGGGTTTTGCAATTTTTACAATCAATCAGAGGATCGTGGAAGTTCTCAACATGACCGGAGGCTTCCCAGACTTTGGGGTGCATCAGAATACTGGCGTCCATACCGACGACATCTTCGCGGCTGACGACTAAATCCTGCCACCAGAGGTTTTTGACATGGCGCTTTAATTCTACACCTAGCGGACCAAAATCCCAGGTACTGGCAAGACCGCCGTATATCTCACTGGATTGAAAAATAAATCCTCTGCGTTTACAAAGAGAACTTAGCTTATCCATCTGCTCGTTCTTCACCTGTTTTGCCATAAAGTCCTCAAAATCCTTCTATTTCTTTAACTGTTCATCCTGTTCTTCAAATTCGGTCTTGCATTTCGGGCAAATGATAAGAGAGCCCTTACTCCGGCTTTCTTTACGCTCTAAAAACCCAAAATTACAGGATGGACATGCCGTTGCTACCGGTTCGTTCCAGGTGGCAAATTTACAATTAGGGTAAGCGCTGCACCCGTAAAAGGTCTTGCCTTTGCGGGTTTTCTTCTCAACGAGTTTGCCCTCGCAACCGGGCTCCGGGCAGGAAATATTCAGTGTAAACGGTTCGGTGGTTTTACATTTCGGGTAATTGGAACAGGCCCAGAATTTACCGTATCGGCCCTGTTTAACAATCATTTTTCCTTCGCAATTGGGACATGTTTTTTCCGGTAAATTCTCTGCCGGCGTATCTAAAATCGGTTTGGTATTGCGGCATTCCGGAAATCCGGAACATGCCATAAATTTTCCATTCCGGCTCCATTTGATAACCATCTCCGATCCACACAGTTCACATTTTTCACCGGTCTTTTCGTGCAGATTTGCCTTAATCTGCTTGCGCTGGGTATCAAAAGAATCCAAAGACTCTTTGAAAGGTTTATAAAATTCCCGGATAACATCGAGCCAGGCTTTTTTATTGCCTTCAACATCATCCAGATTCTCTTCCATATCAGCGGTAAATTTTGTATTAAAGATATTCGGCATATTCCGAACCAGTATCTTGTTCACGGTTTTACCCAGATCGGTCGGCATAAGCGTCCCGGTTTTCCGTTCCACATATTTCCGGGTTAATATCGTCGAAACAATGGAGGCGTAGGTGCTTGGACGACCGATTCCGAGATTGTCCAGTTCCTTAATCAGCGTTCCTTCACTAAATCGTGAGGGCGGTTCGGTAAATTTTTGTTCGGTGTTTAATTTAACCAATGACACCTCTTCGCCCTGAGCCAGTTTCTCCGGGATTTTTCCGGGGACTTCTTCTTTCTTTTCTTCCCGCCAGGTTCTAAGAAAACCGTCAAATACAAGATCATTGCTGACGGTCCTGAAAAGATAGACATCAGCTTTTACATCAACGGTTTTTTGCCGGTAACGGGCGGGCGCCATCTGGCTGGCGGCAAAACGGTTCCAGATCAACTGGTAGATTTTTTTCTGATCCGGTGTCAAATTCTCCGATATTTGTTCCGGCGGAAGGTCAAATCTTGTGGGACGGATACCTTCGTGAGCATCCTGGATGTTCTTTTTCTTGGTCTTAAAATATCTGGGGTTGGTTGGCAAATATTCCGGCCCAAATCGCTTTGCCACAAAATCACGCACTCCGTTAATGGCGTCTTTGGATATGCGCACTGAATCGGTTCGCATATAGGTAATCAAACCCACCCGTTCGCCACCAATGTCGATCCCCTCATAGAGCTGCTGGGCGATCTTCATCGTCTTCGTCGCCGGGTAACGAAATCGCCTTGTTGTTTCCTGCTGGAGCGTACTGGTTATAAAGGGCGGCGACGGTGATTTTGAAACATCTTTTTCCTTTACGGAATCAATGATATATGTCGCATTTTTTAAAACTGTTTCATGCCGGCGAACTGTTTTTTCATCGGGAATATCCGGCTTTTTCCCGGCAATTTTAACACATTTAGCGGTAAACTGCTGGTTTTCTGTGGCTTCAAGATCGACCGTCAGATCCCAGAATTCCCGGGCAACAAAATTGTCAATCTCGGCTTCCCGTTCACAGATAATCCGCAGAGCTACGGATTGAACCCGCCCGGCGCTAAGCCCGCGATACAGGGTTTTCCATAAAACCGGGCTTACCTGATAGCCGACCAGTCGGTCAACGACCCGCCGGGCTTGCTGGGCATTCACCAGGCTCATGTCAATTTTACGGGGATGTTTAATGCCATACTGAATACCGCTATATGTTATTTCATTAAACAGCACTCTCTGGAAACGATCTTCAGGAACTTTCAGGGCATTGGCGATATGCCAGGCTATGGCTTCACCTTCGCGGTCGGGATCCGGCGCCAGATAAATTGTGGAAACCTCTTTCGCAGCGGTTTTTAACTGCTGAATGATCTTGGTCTTACCCTTAATGGTCACATATTTGGGTTTGAAATCGCGGGCAATGTCAATCCCCAATTCCTTTTCCGGCAGATCTTTGATATGTCCAACGGAAGAGAGCACGTGAAAATCTTTTCCAAGATACTTCTTGATGGTTCGGGCTTTTGACGGTGATTCTACTATTAATAAATATTTAGTCATATTGTTTTCCTTATGGCGGGGAAATTTACAAAGTATATCCGTAATTCCAATAATTTTTGCGAAAAATCTCTCTATCCAAATTGCACGGATGTTCCTTTCTTGATCAAGTGTTTACACGTAGCCTAAAACTTTCCATGTTTCGGAAACCTGGGTGTCAAGGCGGGAGTGTGGGCACCAGTGAAAAATACGAATAAATAGAGTTTGTCTATAATGTCTTGATATTAGAATTATTTTGAATATCGAATAAAGATTAACGATTTCAGATTTTCAACCACTGCGCAAATCGTTAATCGGTGTTCCTTGTTCTTAAATCAATTTTTTTCAACTTTATAGATAGACTCTAAATAAACTAACCATTAATCAAACAGTTCTTCCCGGAAGGCTTCCTTGAGTTCTTCCTGCATTGGGAAGATCACAATATCCCGTGACTGATCGGGTGTAATGCTTTTTTCAAGAATATCATTGATTTCACGAGCAGTGTGACTGTAGAGCCGGCAAAAAATCGTTGCCCGGCGAAGTTCGTCCGGTCCACCCATTTTCATATTCACTGCTAATTCCAGATTTTCCATGTCATTATCCCGGCACAAAAAGAGAATTGCATTCTTTTTACTGTCACGAATTATACGCGCCAGTATCTCCCACATGTCCGAGGTATGAACATCACCTTCAATGGGATTATGTATAAAACATCCCATGGCGGCATGCTCTTGCGCCCACTGAAATTTGCGTTTCTTCAGATCAATATTCAACCGCCGGGTTACAACAACAATGTCATCATGGGTTTGACGATCCTTATCATTTGACAGATGATTAAATAGCATTTGACCAAATTGTCCATAACCCAGAATGATTAATATATTACCTCCGGAATCCAGATACTTACGTTCAAGCACCCAACGCCTGTACAGTCGCCGTGTCACCACCTGATAGCCATTGAAGATTTTTAATCCGGCATATATAGGATCCTTTAGAAAACTCTGCTGCCAAATATCGTGCAGACTGAGATTGCCAAGATGAAAATAGGTTTTAAGGTCTCTGCGACGATCCTGCATACCCTGGATTATTATTAATGTATTAAGATTCGTAAGATCTAAGTTGGTTGTAATATAAACCCTCTTTGCTTTGTGAACACTGGCTCGCCGTAACACCGGTAAAAGGGTGAAATCGTCCTTCAGCCACCAGGTTGTCAGGCTTTTGCTCAAATAGACACTTCGCGGATTGTTTTCGTCTTTTTCAATTACAACAATGCGGTGATTTTTTGATTCGTGTTCTTTGATCAGATCATAAATCAGTTTTCCATTTCTTCCCAGCCCACAAACGACCGAATGATTTTTAAACCGCGGAGCAAAACGGCTTAATACCTTTTCCTGAATCACTTGATACACTACGCTTAAGGTCACTAACGGCGCTAAAAAATAGCAAATCCACAAGAGCGTCAGCGTTGTTGTAGATCCGCCGGAGGGCAATCCAATGTCCAAACCACCAATGATAAATAACGAAAGAGAATAATAGAATGCTTCAAAATATCTGGCAATACCTGCTTCGGAAACCATTCCTGTTTGCAAAAAAGACAGCCCGGCTGTCCCTACAAGAAGGACAAATAAAGAATATTTCCAGTATTTTAAAATCAGTCGGTAAATACAAAATCCTCTTTGTTATACCGTAAATTAATCACTTTCCGTGAGAGCGCCAACAATTTCAATATACACAATTAATTATTTCTAAATGCTCCAGTTTACCTTTTACTCGTCTCACCGTTTCTGCGGTAAGACAGTGGGAATGCAGATTAATGGTCAGTAGGCGGAAACCTGGGTGTCAATGCGGAAGCGTAGGCACCTGTTAAAAATACGAATAAAATTTTACTCAAGATTAGCCCAATTTTCTCAAGTTGTCTCAAAATCCATATATAAAATCGTTTAACGGTTTTTTTGATTAATTCAGTATAGTCAATTTGACATGGTACTCTAAAGGTATAAAACACTAAAAAATCTATCTGCTGTTTAAAAAGTGTAACTCTTTTCGGATAATCAGTATAAATTCTTTTGCCGCCATTCTTCCGCCAATCGACGAAAACGCGGATCGGCATATTCCTGAAACATTATTACCGATTCACAAAAATAATTCATCCCTTCTGTTCGCATGTCCCGGGTTCGGTCTTTCGGACAGCCGCCAAAACAGAAAGAAAACCAGGGGCAGTCCCGGCACTTTTTCGGAAGTTCCGCCTTTTGGTTCCCGAACGCCCGCTGCCGGGGTGAATTCAACAGGTCAATCAAGCGGTCTTCCAGGATATTACCGAGTTTCCAGGCCGGTTCAACAAAAAAATCGCAGGCATAGACATCTCCGTTGTGCTCCACAACCACATAGGTTCCGCAGCGTTCCATCAATATACAGTCCGGCGGCTGCATATTCACGTAGCGGTAAAAGAGAGACTCAAAATAGCGAATTGACGTCGTCGGTTCGCCGTTCTGAAAGTCCGCCAGCCAGCGATCAAACAGCTGTTTTAGAAACTCACCGTAATCCCGCGGCGCCACCGAAAACGGGGCCACGCCGCTGCCATCTTCTGAAGTCTCTACAATTGGGATAAATTGCATGTAACGGAAACCCAGCGCTTTCAGATAGTCATAAATCTCATCGGGAAAGTTGACGGAATAGGCGTTTACCGTTGACAGGGCATTCACCGCCACTTCGTTTTCAAGCATAAGGACAGCAGCGTCGGCGACTCTTTCCCAGCTGCCCCTGCCGCTCCGGTCTTTGCGGTAATCGTCGTGAATGTGTTGCGGGCCGTCGATTGACAGTCCAACCAGGAAATTATTTCCACGCAAAAATGCAATCCATCGGTCATCAATCAGCAAGCCGTTTGTCTGAAGGGCATTTCCGATTATCTTACCTGCGGCATACTGTTTCTGAAATTCGACCGCTTTCCGGAAAAAATCTACTCCCATCAACGTCGGCTCACCGCCCTGCCAGGCGATGGATAACTGCTGCGTTCCCTGCTGAAGCAGCTGCCGCATCAATTCCTGCAGGATGGCTTCGTTCATCCTGTGTTTGGATTCTTCCGAAAACAACTCCGTTTTATTCAGGTAAAAACAGTAATCACAGGCCAGGTTGCAGTCGGGACCAGCCGGCTTGATCAGGATATTGGACAGCGGTTTGATATTTTCCAAATCAATTAATCAGAGAAATTTCCTTAATACAGTGATGTTTTCGATTTTTGAATCCGTTGCGGAACCGGCTTCTCAACCTTATAGTAGGCCTGCAGCGTATAGAGTTCTTCTTTCAGCTGCCTGATTCGGTCCTGGTATTCCGGTACACTGTAACGGTTATCCATTTCACGGGGATCTTCTTGCAGGTCAAAGAATTCCCATTCATCGGTGTAGCCGTAATAGTGAATCAGTTTGTACCGGTGGCTGCGGATACCGTAGTGGGCATCTACCATATGCCAGGCCGGGTATTCATAGTAATGATAATAGGCGGACTGCCGCCAGTTTTTCGGTGTCCGGCCCCGCAGAATTTTCCGAAAACTTTCACCCTGAATATTATCCGGAATGTCCACACCGGCAAAATCCAGGAAAGTCGGCGCGAAATCTATATTCAACACCATATCTTCACTCACCTGACCCTTCGGAACGACTCCCGGGTAACGGATAATCAGCGGCATTCTGAACGATTCTTCATACATAAAGCGTTTGTCGAACCAGCCGTGATCGCCCAGGAAAAAGCCCTGATCCGAAGTGTAAACCACGATCGTATTATCCTCAAGCCCGCTCTTTTTCAGGAAGTCCAGAATTCGTCCGATATTGTCATCAATCGAGGCAATGCAAGCCAAATAATTCCGCATATAGTGCTGATAGCGCCACCGGACCAGGTCTTTCCCTTTTAGATGCTCCGGCGCCGTTAGCCAACCGGTGTCCATAGGATGCATGTGACGTTCCAGGGTCATCTCCGCATTCTTAACGGCTTCCGCTTTGCCCTCATAATTGTCAAACAGAGTCGGCGGTTCGGGAATCTCCCGGTCTTTGAATTGTTCCCAGTGTTTTGCGTCGGGCTGCCAGGGACGATGCGGCGCTTTATGATGACACATCAGCAGAAACGGCTGATCAGTAATAGCATTTTGCATAAACCGGATCGCCTCATCGGTAATGATATCGGTGGCATATCCTTTTTTCTCGACAGTTTCCGGCCAGCTGCCTTTTACCCGGAACAGCGGATCGAAATATTTACCCTGATCGGGAAGAACTTTATAATAATCAAAGCCCGTCGGCTCACTTTTTAAATGCCACTTTCCGATCATCGCCGTCTGATACTCCGCCGGTTTCAGCAATTTGGGTAGCGTCGGCTGTCCACCGTCGAATTCCAGTTTGTTGTCCAGCATACCGTTCAGATGATTGTACTTGCCGGTCAGGATGGATGCCCGGCTGGGGGCGCAAATACCGTTGGTGCAGAAACAGTTATCAAACCGCATTCCTTCACTGGCGAGCCGGTCCAGATGGGGAGTTTGATTGATCCGGCTGCCGTAACAACTGATTGCGTGAGCCGCATGATCGTCGCTCATGATAAACAGGATATTCGGTCTCTTTTTACCCGATGTACAGGAGTAGATCCATGACGGCAACGAAGCTACCACAGCGCCGGCGCCAAGGGTTTTGATAAAATCCCGTCGTGTTGTAATCTCCATAAACACCGCCTCTCTAATTGTCTGATGGTTTATTCATTAAATGAAATATACTTGTTTTTAGGGAAATCAGAAACCTATTCTTGATTTATTAATTTTAAAACTTAATGATTTCGTAAAAGTAATTTGATCAAAGAATTCCTCCAGGCTTGACTCGGGGTTACCTTTTATAAGGAAGAGTATGAGAAACCTTGGTGTCTTATATATGAATATTACCGAAAAGACACCACGCTGCTTGCGGCAGGATAGTTCATTTCTAAACGACTGCCTGACGTCAGGCAGGAAGTGAAGAATCTCTTTAGGTTATTTGTGTTATAACCCTAATCTTTATTCTGCACCGATGGTTTTTTAATAGATGTCTGATCATCAGTCTGCGAAACCGGTTTATCCGTTTTTTCAGGCTCTTGCTTTAAAGTCTTCTTCGTTCTTGAAGATTTTACTTTCTTTGTTTCTGTGGACTTGGGTATCTGTTTCGGCTTGGGCGTTTTTTTCTGAGGACCTACGACCGGTTTTCTTTGGGTGGATGATGGTGTTTTCATCTTCCGGGTATCTATATTTTTATTCTCTTGGGAATTAATTACATCCGGTTTTGGAGTTGGCTTTTTGCCTTCCCTAATGACTTCTTTCCGGGGACCTGGTGACGGAGTGGGTTTTGGCGTTATGGGCGGGTCCGGCAAGGGCGAGGGAGTAGGTCTGGGTTTCAGTTCAGGAATAACTTCTTTTTCCGATGGGTCTGTATCCGGTTTTACCGGTTTTTCAAATAATTTGAATTCTTCTTTTCCTTTTCCAAGCTGGTACAGGTCGTACTTTGCCGCTTTTTGAGTAGCCCGGATTTCCTCCATGGTATTATTATCAAAATCATTTAAAGTCTTTTTTGCCCATTGTTTTCCCCCGGATTTTCTATCTGCATCATCCAGGATTTGAGTATATTTATGAATTGTCAAAATCTGCTTTTTGAGAGCCGGACTTTTATATTGTTGCGCGGAACCGGATACCAGAGCCAATTGTTTTCCTAATTCTTTGCGGGTATCATCAATATTTCCATCGTCGATCTTTTGAATCGCACTCTGAATCTGCTGAGCTGAATATAACAGTGTAACCTGCGCACTCACATTGGGATTCAAATAATTATCCCTTTCGTCCGGAGTAGTCGTTCCATAGATGTAAACCGGAGCGCCGGTCTTGATTCGGTCACCGTTATTAATTACATCATCATAAGACAATGAAACCTTCGCTAATTGCAGGGAATCCCCGATATTCGTCGGTAAGCTCAGCTTAAAAGTAACAGTATAGTGATCATTGGAGAATACATCGCCTAATGAAACTTCAGTCCGGTTTTGTCGGGTATCCGGTAAATAGCCAAATACCTTTTCCACTTTAACTTTGGGCGCTGTCTCAACCGCGATTCTGACATTCTGAGCAGCCACTGCCAGCAGACCGGTCATTTCTCTTGAAAAGATCGTGGGGATCTGATCCGGCGAGCCGATAAAATAATAATTCCCATTGCCATGTTCCGCCAGATTCAACATCAGGTCTTCATCAAAATCCGCCCCGACACCAAAGGTCGAAATTGACATCCCCGTCGATATTTTATCCCGGCATATCGCCTGTAATTTTTCTGATTTTGTGATCCCCTGGTTGGCTAAACCATCGGATAATAATAACACCCTGTTTACCTGACCGGTTTTCCAATGTTTGGCTGTTTGTGAATAGCCCTCCAGCATTCCTCCGCTGAGATTGGTTGATCCGCCGGTATTAATGCCCTTTATTATTGATAAGATATTACGCTTATTTTGGACTGCTTGAGCAGGAACAACTACCTGAACCTGCGATTCATAAGTCACAAGTGATAGAACATCTTCACGATCCAGGTTCCGTACCACAAATTCCGCCGCCTGTTTGGCATAGTCCAGTTTCCGTTCCGACGCCATGCTTCCGCTGCGGTCAATGACAAGGGCAATATTCAATGGAATCCGTTCCCGGCGGGATACTTCCTTTGAATAAATATCCACCTGCAGGTAAACCGGTTCGCCGCTCCCATTCAGCCAGACCGGTTTGTCCAGCGCCGTTTCCATCGTCAACACCCGGTCTTCATAATAGGTCAGCGGTTCATAAGAAAAATCGGAACTCATATCGACGAACTCACCGGTTAACCGAAGAATGATTGTCTCGGCAAGTTCATCGGTAGCCCGGATAATTTCATCCTCGGACAGCCAGTCCTTTTTTTCTGTTAGAAGCACTTCAGCCGTGGCGACATCAACCAGCCGGGAATCGATCCGGTATACTTCACCCCCCACAGTAATACTTCCCACTAAAATGGCATTCGCCCCCGCCATCGTCCCAATTTCCACTGCCGTCCCTTCATCAATCACACCGGACAGGCCAAGTTGCATCTCATCTAAAATATCCTGCATCCGTGATCGTTCAACAATAGTGATTTTATCACAGAGCATCAGATCAGTAATTAAAATCTGCGGGATTGCTTTTTCGAGAAAATTCATCTCCTCGCGGCCGGTCAGATTCTGAAAATCCAGAACCGCAATCCGGAGATTCGCCTGGGCGCTCAGCTGGCATAGCAACGCCACTGCAGTGAAGGCTAATCGTAACGTAAAATGCCCTTTAGCAGACATACTTCCTCCTGTAGATATGGCAATCATAGTAAGCATCTGTTAATTATAGACGTCAAAATTGCGAATAAGTTCCAAATAGTCAATGAAAATTGATTCTCGAAAGAAATTAAAACAATCATGCCATGATAGCAACTGTATTGATACAGTAACGTGACTGCAATGAAATGATAGAAGAAAGAAATTAATCTGAAAATATGATCACTTATATAAAACCGATTCTCTGAAGTTCACTGAATTATGGCTCATTTTCTTGAGTAGTTCCAGAACCCGGGTTCGTTCTTCAGGGGCAAATTCAGCAGTGAGAATTTGAGACCATTTTGCCGAAGTTCTGGCAAGGATTGGTTTCAGCGACAGACCCTTTTCGGTTAGGTGGAGTCGGTACGCCCGCCGGTCTTTTGGATCCTGTTTGCGGATTACATATCCCAGCGACATTAACCGTTTGATTGCGCGGGCTGTTGTGGCTTTATCTATGTTCAAAATCCGGCTCAATTCTTCCTGGTGAATACCGTCGTTGCGGAATAAAGTCATCAGAAAAGAAAGCGATCCGTAACCCAAACCGTAATCGCGCAGCTGTCGATCAAGGTACATCCGGGTATGTCGATAGAGACAAGAAAGATAGCGACCGATTGATTCGTGATGTCCCCGCATAATTCCTATACCTTTGCTATCTTAGTGTCAAACTCGCGCATCTGAGCCAGATAAAAAGCCAGAGTCACAAAGAAAAACACAACATCGGTTATCGGAAATGTTAACCAAACACCATTCAGTTGCAACAATCGGGGTAAAATCAAGACCATTAAGGCAACAAAAAGTTGTTTCCCGACCGTCAATCCTAAGGCCTGTTTGGCTTTGCCAAGAGCCTGGAAAAGGGTGGAACCGATGACCTGAAATCCGAATAAGGGGAAAGCGAGGATATAAATACGCAGCGCATTACTGCCAAGGTCAAGCAGTTCCTGATTGTTGGTAAATATTGTTAACAGAGGGCGAGTAAAGGCGATTAAAATCAGGGTTCCGCATAGTCCCATAATAGTAGAAGCCCTGATTGCCAATGTCAGGCCCCGCCGGACTTTATCATAACGTCCGGCGCCATAGTTAAAACCGGTAATCGGCTGTAAACCCTGTGCAATTCCGAAGATCGGCATCGCCACAAACATCAGTAAACGATGCATAATTCCAAAAGCCGCTATGGACAAATCGCCGCCATAAACTTTCAGGGTATTGTTCATAATGATAATTAGAATACTGCCGGAAATTTGCCGGAAAAACGACGCCGAGCCAATTGCAAAGGTCTCCAGAATAATTCTTTTATCAGGCTGTAAGTCGCCGACCCGAATTTTCAGGCTGCTTTTACCGGTAAAAAAGTAATGTACCAGATATATTACCGTAACAATTTGGGAAATAACAGTAGCCAGAGCCGCCCCGCGCACCCCCATTTTTAGACCAAAAATAAATATCGGATCAAGAATAATATTCAAAATTGCCGAGATTAACATGGTCATCATGGCTATTTTGGCGCGACCCTCCGAGCGCACGATATTGTTGCTTGCCATGGCAAAAGAGTGAAAAACTGTGCCGTAAAGTATAATAGAGGCGTAATCCCGGGCAAATGGCAGGATGTTTCCGCTGGCCCCGAAAATTCGTAAAAGATCATCCAAGAAAATATTCCCCAGTGTCGCCATGAGCAAACCGAAACCGATTACTAATACGATGATATTACCGAGTGTTTTATTGGCTTTTTCATAATCTCCAGCGCCCAGCGCCCGCGAGATGATTGAAGCGCTGCCAATTCCCAGCATCATCGCGATTGCCATGACTACCATTTGGATCGGGAAAACGATTGTAATGCCGGCAATCGCCAAAGGACCTACGCCGCGTCCGATATATATCGTATCTACCATGTTGTAAAGCGCCATCACAAACATTGCCAGCATTGCCGGTGTGGATAATTTGACCAATAAACGACCAACCCGTTCATCAGCCAGTATATGATTATTGTTTTTCAATAATTTCAATCTTTTATTTTCAAAATTAAACCGGTCACAAATATACTGAAATATAGTTGCGCATGCAACCAATATTGAGGAGATTTACCGGTATTTATTACGCGATATTTTTAAAGGGAATAGTAGATAGGATGAATGAAAAAGAAAAGAATCAAAAAAAAGTTTGACTTACAGGAACGGTTTACCACACTCATTCCCAAGCCCCAGCTTGGGAATGTTTACAACTGAGCCTCCGGTGTTTCGTCTTTGGGGATACTCTTTATTCACATTCAATCCCTTGCGGGATTATCCAATTTCTATTCAAAGTTCTAAACCCTGCAAGTACAACCGGGTGTATCGCAGCTGACTGGGAAATAATTAGAACAGAAATAATGAACATTGATTAACGATTTATGATTTTAGAAGTTTATAATGCTATATAAGGATGATATTTCCGTTAATTGTTAGTTTTCTTTATTCACCGGAATCAGGATAGCAAATACTATCGCCCCGCAGCCGCAAATTACCGCCGAGAGAATGATGGGAACCGTATAAGATTGCATGACGTCAAAAAGCCAGCCGCCAACCGACGGACCAATGATGCCGGCAAGTCCGTAGGATAAAAAGACATAGGGGTAAATTACACCTAACCTGCCGACGCCATAAAGATGGGATACTTCAGTAGCAAACAGGACAAAATTTGCTCCAAAACCCAAACCTACAAGAAAGGGAAGAAACAGAAAAGCTATATTACTCTGTGCTCCCGGAAGCAGCATAATTGTAAAAAAGGAGAGCAGGAGCAGCGCAATAATGATTGACCTTCTGCCGCCTAATTTATCAGAGATATATCCCCAAAATACTCTTCCTGTCATGTTGCCGATTGCCAGGAAACTTATTGCAGTAGTTGCATAGGCTTCATTTACACCATAAAACAACCCAATTGGCTTTAGATTTCCGATAACAAGAAGACCGGCGAAGGTGCCGGCAAACATGGCTAAAAAGAGCGCCCATAGTTTTGAATCACTGATTAATCCCGTGATACTTTGAGATGTGCCAATTGGTTCTCTCTTTAATATTTCAGGAACAGAAAACATAAGAGCGCTAAGGAAAACCACCACGCCATAACCGATTCCCACTATACGAAATATCGTCAACACGGGTAATCCGTTACCAAGAAAATATTTTACCAGAAAGGAAAGTAAGATGGCGCCGCCCCCGAAACCGGCAACTGACAACCCCGTGATCAGTCCCTTATAACGGGGAAACCATTTGATAGGAGTCGCCAGTGAACATACATATCCGAAAGAAATCCCCGCTCCCGACAAAAAGCCGATACCAATAAGGAGCATCAATACCTGGCCTTTGGAAAACGACGCAAATAAATATCCTATGCTAAAAAGAAAAGCTCCGATAAGAGATGTAATCTTTGGCCCGTGTTTTTTTTCGATTTTTCCGGCGAAAATCATCGCAATGGCGAACATGGCGATGGTAAAACCAAATATCAACTGGGTCTGCGCCGTTGTGAGACCGTGCTCCGCTTTCAAGGGCGGAACAAAAATACTCCATGCATAAACGCCGCCAATACAGATCATTGTGAGAAATGATGCCAGAGCAACTAAATATTTTTTCATTTTTTTCTCGTTTCTTTACAACTTAATATAATCTGGATTTAGTTATTCGAATTCAATGCTTTGACATAGCAGCGCCGGCGTTTATGTTGTCTTCGCTCAAAAAATTTCCACTGGGCCTGTACTTTAGTGTTCATTTCCAGTTCGGGATTGGATTCGGCGTACCCGATCCTTTTCTCGAGAAACACGTGTCCCAGCTTATTCAGGATCAGGGCGGGGATGCCTTTGCCCTGCAGCTCCGGTTTGACGCCAATCAGGTAAAAATCCACCACTTCGCAATGCTTCATGGCCCACATCAGATGCCACCAGCCCAAGGGAAGCAGCCGACCTCGGGCTTTTTGCAATGCTTTTGACAACGACGGCATGGTAATCCCAAAAGCCACAAGTTTGCCGTTTTTACCTGCGACGAGAGCAACATATTCGTGGTGAATAAAACTGAAGTATTTCTGAACGACATCATCCACCTGTTTTTCACTAAGCGGAACGAACCCATACAGCGCCTTGTAAGTTTCCTGGAAAAGATCAAAAATCTCACGTGCATGTTTCAGAAGATCAGCTTTATCATTGGTTTCGATGATATGCACTTCCTGCTGACGGGCGATTCGGGTTGCATAATCGTCGATTTGAGGTGGAATTTCTTTGGGCGTTTGTATCTGGTATTCGACCCAGTCGACATCCTTCACGTAACCGAATTTTTCCAGGTGGCGCGGGTAGTAGGGGAAATTGTAGATCGTCGCCATTGTCGATAGTTCTTCGAAACCTTCAACCAGCATCCCCGACTGATCGAGATCATTGAAACCGAGAGGACCATGCAGCGACTCAGCGCCATTATCTTTTGCCCATTGCTCAACGGTTTTAAATAATTTCTCCGACACATCCGGATCATCGATAAAATCTGCCCAGCCAAACCGGGCCTGTTTCCTGCCGGTATAATCGTTATGCCGGTGATTGATAATTCCAGCGATACGCCCAACAATTCTCCCGTTCTTATAGGCCAGCCACAATTCCGTATCACAGGTTTCAAAAGCCGGATTTTTTTGTCTGTTCAGGGTTTCCAAAATTCCCTTTCTAAAAGGCGGCACCCAATAGGGATTTTTTCTGTAGAGTTTAAACGGAAAATCGACGAACGTTTTCAAATCCCGCTTAGTTTGAACCGGTCGCGTAATCACAGCCATATTTTCTCCAGAATTCTAAGGAACTTGCCTTATGCCGCTACTGCGACATGAGTTAAGTTCCTTTCCACAATTCCAACTTTAACAAATCCGTTCCCAAATCCGCCTTAACTCATCCCGCCCGTGGCGGGATAAGTCAAGTCTGCCTTTTCCCTTCCGCCACATTATCATAGAATCGCGTTGTCGGATAGGCAAAATCAATATCCTTTGCTTTGCTGAACTCATCCAGCACATCCTCCCAAACTGCATGTCGGGTGCCGCGCCGCTTTCTCGGTTCGCACAAATAGCGAATTGCCAGTTGTACGCCGGAATCTTTCACCGATGTATAAACAGTTGGCGTCAGATTTTTGTAAAAGATCATATATTTTTCACCGGCTTCCTTGACTTTTCGCTCGGCGGATTTGCTCAAATGCTCGGCATGTTTATTGGCAATTTCCAACAATATCTCTTGCGCCTTTTTCCAGTTACTTTCGAAAGTAATTAGAATATTAAGCTCATCCCAGATATACTGAAATCCTTTGCTGTAATTAGCAAGCGGATGAGTAAATATCTGTCCGTTAGGAATGTGAATAATGCGTCCCGTACTCTGATCGGCGTCAACCCAGTTTCCGATTTCCAGTAAAATAAACTGGAACAGGCGAATATCAATGACGTCGCCGGCCTGTTCACCAATCTGGACCCGGTCACCGACAGTAAAAGATCGCCGAAACATGATAAATATCCAGCCGGCGATATTGGTTATCGGTTCTTTCAGAGCAATGGCAAGTCCGGCGGACAACAACCCTAAATAGGTCCCCAATCCCTTAAATCCACTAAACCATACGCTGCCGATCATAATAAAGCCGAGCAGTACCGTAACATAAGTAAGTGTTTTCCGCCAAATATACCGGAACCTGACATCTTCCGATCTACGATAGATCAGCCGGCGAAAAACAAACCGGATGATCCATAAGATGAAAATGATAATGATGGAATTAAGTATTTTCAACTGTGTATCCCGGCTGATTCCAAGCGCGTTTTCGATAATTTCAAAGATGGTTCCCATATCCCCACTCCTGCTATATATTATTGTTGGTCAAGGAAAATATCCCCGTCAAATTATGATAAAATTTTGCCGCCTTGTGTTCGCGTTCAAGGACAAAATCCGGAATACCGTTAAATTTTTCTCCATTCATTAGTTTCTTTCCTGGCATTTCCGGTACATATCGATTAGAATTTATATTAATTAAACCGGGAATGGAATAATTTTGAGAATATCGGAGAGATAATTAGAGTCTCTCAATAAACTTGAAAAACTGATGAATCAGTTAAATATTATTGACGGTTAAGTTCACCTGAATAAATTCAGGTGTTATCTCAATATCTTGATAATATTACAGCTGAGGCAACACCATAATTTATTATGGTGATAAAAATATTCTTTTTATCAAATAACCACTTCTCCCGCAAGGGATGCCTACGGCAAGTGGTTTATACTTTATGGACGGACACTAATCAGGCGCAGTTCTTTCTGACGATATTACAAAAATTAAACGCGATGATAGAGGCGGCAACGAATATCATCCCGATAATCGTAAAAAATTCAGGTTGCTCATCGGGCAGCATAGTCCAGGCCAGCACGGCGCCGAAAACCGGGATGATGAACTTCCAGAGATTCAAAGACGACACCTTCACGCCCGTTTTTTTAAGCAGAAAGAACCAGATCGAAATTGATACCGCCGAAACCAGAGACAGCCAGAACAGGGCAATATAATACTCACCGGGATAATTAAAGCGCGGTATGCCTTCGACGGGGACCGATAGTAAGAGTAATAAAAACCCGCCGATGAAAATCTGGGAAGAATTGAGCCTCAGTGGTGCGATACCCCTGGAGTCCCGGGCTACCGCGACATTGGCAAAGGCTCCGGATAAACTGCTGGCCAGCAATATCAGCACACCGACAAACTCCCTGAAACCCGTCGATATCCAGGGCTGACGGCTGATCCCGATAATCGCCACGCCGGTCAAACCGAGCAACAGGCTAACGCTCTTTGGGATGCTCATTTCATCATCGGGCATGTTGAAATGGGCAATAATAGCGAAAATCAGCGGTGATGCGCCAATGATAATTGCCGCAAGCGACCCGGCAATTAGCGTCATGCCGGTATAAAACAGCGCATAGACAATGAATGTCTGCAGCAAAGCGACCTTTAAAACGAGATAAAAATGCTGTTTGACTGTTTTCAGGACAACAGGCAACGAACCGGCAAAGGGTAGCAGGATTAGTCCCGAGATCATGAAGCGAATCCCGGCAAAGGACAGCGGCTTGGAATATTGCAGCCCTATTTTCACGCCCACAAAGGTGGTTGACCAGAGCAGGCAGGCAAAAATAGCGAGAAGTGTATATTTTAAAGGTAATTTCAACATAATAATTCCTGATCGAACAGACTATTAATCAACGGCTTTAAAGAACTTGACTTATGCAGCTACTGCGGTATGAGTCAAGTTCCGTTCCACAAATCCGGGAAAGCGAATTTATCTCAGCATACCGGAAACAATCGACCACATGATCGTTGACAATGCCCGCCGCCTGCATGAAAGCGTAACAAATAGTCGGTCCGACAAAACTGAAGCCGCGCTTTTTCAGGTCGCTGCTCATGGCTTCGGCTTCTGCGGATTTGGCGGGAATCTCCGCCGTTGTCTCCCATTTGTTGACAATCGGTTTTCCACCTGCAAAATGCCAGATATACGCGTCAAAGGTTCCAAATTTCCTTTGCACTTCCTGAAACGCCCGGGCATTTTTCACCGTGGCATTGATCTTCGCTTTATTTCGAATAATTCCGGCATCGTTCAGTAAATCTTCGATTTTTTTAGCATCATATTGAGCAATACGTTGCGGATCGAAATTATCAAAGGCTTTGCGGAAATTCTCACGCTTCTTCAAAATTGTCGACCAGCTAAGTCCCGCCTGAAAAGCATCCAGCACCAGGAATTCAAACAGCTTCCGGTCGTCATGAACGGGCACACCCCACTCCGTATCGTGATATTCGATCATCAGCGGATCACTGGCAGTCCAGGCGCAGCGTTTGTTTTTCATCTTAAACCCTTTTAATAAATTTTCCAATACATCAAATTGCGCGGGAAATTTAACCCTAATCAAATCAAAATCATAAAAGGTTGTAACGCATTAAAAATTTTATTACATTCTCGTGTAATAGGAGGCGTCAATGAAGCGGTCTATCTTCCTGAAATCATTTCTCTTATTATTTTGTATCCTTTTTTCAATCTGTTTATTTGGTGATCCCGTCTGGCGAAAAATGAACCTGAGCGGCGGTACTGTACTCTCCATGCAGAGTTACCCGGATTCATCGCGAATCATGCTTTGCTGTGTTCAGAATGACGGTCTGTACCGCAGCGCTAACCGGGCAGGTTCCTGGACAAAAATAATATCTGAACCCTGCTTTAATATTGACGTTTTATCAAACGGGAAGGCATTTGTTTCCGGGCAAGACGGACTTTACCGCACATCGGATTACGGTGACAGCTGGGAAAAAGTCATTAACCGCGCAACCAACCAGGTTTTCGCTTCGGAAGACGGTTTTATTGCTGCTGATACGACAACCGGGTATTATTCAGGAATAAAAGGTCCCTGGATAATCAGCTTTGACTATGGGAATAACTGGCAGGTGTGGAATAATACTCAAATAGATCAAAAATATCCGTTCAATTGGGTCAATGACAGAAAACGAGGCAGTATTTTATTTAATGAGACCGGACAAATATTCAGAACTGAAAAGGGTTATTTCTACCGTACGCATAGGGATAGTCTCACCCAATGGACATTAATTGACTGCGTTCTTTTTGATTATGCCTGTATATACTTAAATACTTCCATCAGCAAGGAAGATACGCTTTGGGGTTATGCAAAATCATATGATTTTCATCCAATGGGAGGGCTAGCGGGAGGAGTTTATTATTGCATTGATGGGGGTTCGACCTGGACATCAGTTTCTAATAAATCAACAACATCTCTTGAAAAAACCGGACCTCTGCTATTTATTGGAACCGAATCGGGTGAACTGTATACATATAACTTAGAAACAAATATTAATATGCTCGTTGGTTCATTCGGAGGTCCGATAACGTCTATAGATATTCGAAAATGGGCGTCAAATGAAATAATAATCAGCACATACGGGGGAATATTTAAGACAATAAACGGAGGCGGTGATTGGATAAAAAGTGACACCGGAATATTCAGCAATCAGATTACAGCCGTTCAGGTTGTCCCGCTTAATGATAAAACCGAACGGATTCTTGCGGCAACCAGGTATAGTGGATTACTTTTAAGCGATGATGGAGGATGGACATGGCAATTAAGAATACCCGAAGTATATGTGGTTCCGGGTTTGTTGAAAAAAGCCCCGTCAAATTCGAACTATATCTATGCCGCCGGAGAATATATTTATTATTCAACCAATGCAGGAGATTCGTGGACAGCAATTTATCCAAAGGAAACTGATATTCCCGAACTGGTTTTTTATGGTGGGGACAGCCGGGCGCTAGACCTGGATGTGGATCCGTTCGATGAACAAAAGTTTTTTATGAGCTATTTTGATTGCTCCCTGGACATTATTATTGGAATTCACAATATCGAATCCGTCAAGATTGATACAAACGAGTGGTGCTGGACAGCCAAACATTGGAGCGGTTATGAATTCTCTGGGACACTAACCAATCAGTACGATCCATCCCGTCAATGTATCTGGATTACAAAAAAGGATTATGATTGGGGACAAATTCCTTCGCAAATCATGGGAGTCGATCCATTAAACGACAGTATAAAATATACAATTGATCTTCCAAACGAAGGTTATTCATCTAATTGGATAGTTATTGACAGTACAATTCTTTATGTGAACTGCGATTCTGCCTGTATCTATCGCTCCACTGATTTTGGCGAAAGCTGGCAATCAGTATCTTTGAGTCTTAAAAACACAATCTCTTATAATGATCGACATATCTACTCGATTCCGGCACAGTTTGTCTGGCATTCTGAAGAGAACAAACTGTATTTCCTGCATTGGGGTTCAGGAGTATTGGTTAGTAGAGATCTGGGCAAAACCTGGGAATCTCTTAATGATGGTCTGGAAAACCTTGCTGCATACCAGATTGAATTCTCCACACTAAATCTTTCGGTTGCATATCTGGCGACAGGCGATGGCTTGTATATTCGCGGAGAGATATCCGGTGTCAATCAAAGTCCCAATTCATCACTTGTTCCGGGCACTATCAAATTATATCAAAATTTCCCAAATCCTTTTAATGCGACTACTAATATCAGATATGAGATTTCCGAAAAAACTTTTATGAACCTTTCGGTATTTTCAATCTCCGGCACTCACATTCAGACTCTCGTTAACCAATCCCAGCCGGCAGGGAAATATACTATTCAATGGAATACAGAATTACTTCCTTCCGGTATATATTTTATCCGGTTGGAAAGTAACAATTTTGCCGAAACAAAAAAATGTATGCTGCTGAAATAATTTTTTCTTGCCAGCGGCAGCCGGTAATCGAATGACTGGCATTATTCACTTTTTAGTTAAGTGGGTGAGTATTATCGTCAACGACATTATTAATTATGGACTTGACTATTGAATAATTATTTATTAACGTAGTTTCAAATGGATCGATCACCGCAAAACCGGGTTGAAAGTTTGTTTGTAGAGGAACTATTTTGTTTCTTGATTAAGAAACCTTCTGAACAGGTTTCTGGATGGAGAAACCTGTTTTGAGGGTAAATGTGAAGGGTAAGCATAGGTTATACCTAAAAAAGGAATACAAAATGAAACTAAATGAAGATACTCTCGAAGAAATTTGTTATAAGCGTGATTTTTTAAAAAGTGTCATTGCACGAGTGGATTTTGTTAATCCTCTTGAAATAATTAATAAACAAGTTCCAAAAGACCTTGCTGATTTAATACTCCGAAATTTTCCTTTGTTAGAACCTAGAAAAGCATTTTCTCAAGAATTAAAAATATCACCTAAAGGTGGTGTTGATGATATTACAAAAAGTGAGTTTCAGGAATGGCATTTTCATGGAAAAAACAGGGAAAAAACATTAACATTAACTCATACTTCGATAATTATGAATTACAGAAAGTTCAATACCTATCGTCAAATGCGGAATGAGTTTTTTGATATCATTGAGTTATTTTTCAAGATTTTCAGTGATGTGCTTGGAAGTAGATTGGGACTTAGATATATAAATGAAATATCTTTATCTAATGGAAATCCATTTGAATGGGAAGGATACATCAATTCGAAATTATTAGGTCTATTTAATGTTTGTGAAGATAATAATTCACTTTCTCGAATTTTTCATAATTTGGAATATAACTATGGAGATTACAATCTTAAGTTTCAGTTCGGAATGCATAATCCTGACTATCCTGCAAATATCGTAAAAAAAGTATTTATACTTGATTATGATGCTTATTATCAAGGTGTACAAGTAAAAGAAGAGATATTATCGAACCTCGATAAATTTCATACAAAAATACAACAACTATTTGAATACTGTATTGATGAAAAATTAAGGAAGGTTATGTATAATGAATCAGTATGAAGTATTTAACGAAGAGTATGTGTCTAATTCACAAACCAAAAGTGATATAAAAGATGATGAAATCTCAAAACCGAGTGAACTTGAGATCGATTCAAAACATTATACTACAAGCAAGCCTAAACGTATTACAATAAGGGCAAAATTAATTCATGATAAGAGTTAAAACTTCACGTAAATCTCGTATCTCCCAAGGAGATATTTATAAAAACATTGAATATATTGAGTATGTTAGTGAGAAAAGTGGAAATTTAGAAATATCGAAAATTAATTTTCCATTAGTTATTATACTAACTCAAGATTGTGATTTAGTACAAGATTACACATATCGATGGTCTCGTCAACAAACTCAAAATAATGATAAATTATTATTATCAGTCTTGGTTGCTCCTTTATATAACGCTGAACATTTTTTCCAAGGAGAGCACTTAAGTGAGTTAGATATGCAAATGGAGAAAATCAGTAAAACAAGGTCTCCTGGTAAATATTTGAAGAAAAACGATAGACCTCGATATCACTATTTAGAATTTCCAAAAGCTATAGGCATTGTCCCCTCGGTTATAGATTTTAAACATTATTTTTCCGTTAATCTTAATTATCTGAGAAATATTAAAAAGTCAAATTTTGTATGTAGTATTTCTGAACTTTACAGGGAGGATATTACATCACGCTTTTCGAATTTTCTTGCAAGAATAGGATTACCCGAACAGAAGGTATAACGAACCTGTTTTGCACCTGACGCCATATGAAAAAAGTGATAACCGATAATCTTTAATTCGGCATGAGCATACGCACCGGGGAATTCTTCCGGTTAAAACGTAATATCCGCCAGAATAAACTCAATCACCCGATCGCCGTCCTCGACTCGGTAGGAGTAGCGGATTCCGGCGCCGATTTCGAGGTAGTAAAGGGTAAGCGGTGTGAAGTCGATCGTCAACTCAGCGCCAATTGAGCGGTGCAGGTCCGTGGCACAATTACCGATTCCAAAATCCCAGAACAGTCTTGTCCGCAAGCGCTTCAGGTATAGTAATGATCCAAGCGCCAGGTCGGGATATGCCAGCGGCAGGCAGTAGTCCACCGCTGCGTATTTGAATAATTCGTAATAAGTCTGTTTATATCCTCTCGGAAAGGGAATTTGACTCTGGAAAAACCCAAAATCGGAATCGCTGTGACTCTCTATGGCAAATGTAGCGCTAATACCATGATGTTTCAGTAATCCCGGAAAGTAGCTGCGGAACAATCCCGATAGACGTGATACTTGATCCGGAAATTCCGAATATCCCACGGATAAAGACACCTTAAAATCATTGCCGAAAACCGGCTGTAAGTCGCGGTAGGCTTGCCGGCGGTGCCGGGAGTGATTCAAATAAGGAGAAAGATATATTATCTCTTCATACGGACGGTCATCCATCCGCATGAATTCATGATCGGTTACCCTGGAATACCCGGCTGTCAGACCTATTTCAAAATTGGTTATATCAGGTCCCGCACTATTATCCACCGGCAACCGCAATGTGCCGGATATGCCGATTTCATTCCAGACATCGGTACTGTCTTGCCCGTGATAATCGTAGAGCGCCGCCCGCTTTCCAAAGCTGAGCTCCGTATCAATTATCGGGCGAATTCCGGCATAACTGGCGCTTAGAGAATACTTGCGGACATTTTCACCGAGATGATGGGCGACCTGCGCCCCTAACGCCAGGGTATTCAGCGGATCATTGGATATAAAGCCACAATACACATTCGGCGGCACAGGCAGCAGATACCAGCTATGCACATTCAGACTGTTTTTCAGCGGAGTATAATTTTCAACCTTATATTCTCTTGTCGGGATATCGTCCGCCGCGAAAATATTACAGCCCTGCTCCTGTTTAATTAACGGCTCAAAATACTTAACCGACCGCTGTTCGACTTTTTCCAGCGCTTTCCACTGATCCGGTTCCAGGGGCATTTGCACAATGTCCCGACCATTCAGCCCGTAATCGCAAAACAACAGCGTGTTATAATTAGTAATCGCCGGATGAAAAGCGCCGAATTTGCGAGACGTCACCTGGAATCGCGCCCCGGTAGTGGTGTGGACCGCGTAAATATTATCTATGCCGGAATATGAAGATTCATATAAAATATAATCTCCATAAAAAACCGGGCAGCCGATATCTTCTTCGCCCGCTGGCAATATATCTCTCTGTGCGCCGCTTTCAATATCCAGCATTGTCAGGGCTTCCCCGTGATATTTTTGCCTGATAAAAGCCAGACGCTTACCGTCATTCGACCAGGCCGGCGTCTTAATGAAAAAATTATCTGGATTTGGAAATTGGGTTAATTCCGCCCCGGTCTCAATATCCAAAATCACCAGGGAACATTGCCGTTCCGGGGTGAATTTGACTGCGGCAATTTGCTTTCCATCAGCGGACAAAGCCGGTGAAAAATATTTTCCTTCAGTGGTAATTTCGCTTCTCTGCTTTGTTTTGACATCATACACCACGACATCTGAAAAACTCTGGGCCCACCAGCGCCCGTCCGGATTATTGACCGCCCAGCATATTTTAGCGCCATTCACCGAAATGTGGTCTGTGGGAGCAATCTGAATAAGCCGTTTTTCGTTTCCATCCCGATCAATATGAACCAGCGTGTGTGGATCAGCCATTCCGGTCAGCAATGCGACGATACTACCGTCAAATAATGTCTGGGGAAACTTGTAATTGGTCCAGACCCGCTTTTTGCGGTTATTGAGTTTTTTCGCTGCGGTGAATTCAAGCCCTTCGATCTGCTGCTGCCAGAGCGAATCCAGTTCCGTCATAGTATCTTTATAAATTCCTTTAGCATTCCGCCCTGTTATTTTCTTCATCGACCGGGAAAAGGTAAACGGCCAGTACGAATATTTTGCAGAGCGGTTGATAACGTCATTCCATACCTCGGCGCCATACTGCCGGCGAGCGTGGGTCACCAGGTGATAACCCAGGTGATAAAAATTGGGATAGTAGTCTTTATATGAACCGAGATAAGCTTTGTAATAAGAATACTGTTGACCGGAAAGCAGCAATGTCCGCATTCCCATATCAAATTGAGGCATTCTGCCGCGACCGCTATTGGACAGCGCCGTTTCCATAGCCACGGCGTCGCCTTCCATAAACCACAACGGCGTCGCTAAAAATGAAAACGCGCCCTGCCCGAGTTCCCCGAAAAATATCCCCGCGAACCGGGTGAATCCCTGATTGAGTTTATCGAATTGCACCATATGCCGACCTTCGTGCACCGCCAGCAGCCGGTACCACTCGCCAGTTCCGCTGAAATTGTTCTGAGGCGGCGTGGCGAACCACTCGCTATGACGTGGGAAAAGGGTAACATGCCCGTTGGAAACGGCGCCGCGGTTGCTAAGCAAAACCTGCCATCTTCTCATCCGGACATCGAGACTTTTCTGAAGCGGATCACGCAGATATTCCAGCGTGTTGGCAACCCGCTGCCCTTCTTCGGTCAATTCCTCGGGAACAATCACATCAAAATGGTCGCTTTGGATCTTTTTCCATTTTATCCCGGGCGGGTTCTGATTGGGAGTCAACTGGGCGATCAACGCTGTTGGCGTGAATGCAAAAATCACCAATAAAAATAGAAGTAAAAAGTGTTTTATTACCTGAAACATAATTGACCTCATACGAAAGTGAATTTAACTTTTTTCGGTTAGGATAAAAAGTCGGCGGGTGCTGGTCGCTGGCTTCTGGGTCATTGGTCGTTGGTTATGGCTTATGGTAAATGGGTGATAGTTGCTGGCGGCTGGATGCTGGGTACTGGCGGCTGGTTACAGGGTCATTATTGGTCATTGGTTATGGCTTATGGTAAATGGTAAATGGTTGCTGGGTACTGGTTAACGTTTCCACTTTCATTCTTCGCCTAATCACTTTTCAAAGGTTAACCACCCAATTTATTGGGTGGATTCAGAGAGATACACACCCATCCCCCGCCTGTCCCTTTGGGAAATTCATTCGGGAGATTGACCGGCTACTCCGGGGAGTCCCTGTTGAAAGTCCAAAGTCGGGAACTGTGAGGGGAGGGATACCATGTACCACCGACTACTCCGGGAGTCCCCGTTGGGAAAGCCGCTGGTTAACGTTTTACCTGCGGAATTTTCCATTATCTCATCTCAAAGGGACAGGTTGGTTGATTTTGCTGCATCACTCCATTTCTCCATTACTCCATTACTCCGCATACCTCATCGAGTAAGAAAAAAGCATTGATATGGCGAAAAAGGAGCGATAACAGCAAAAATGCCTGGATATTGGATAAGAAAAAAATCCTTCCCCACCGGAAGGCAGAAAAGGATTTTTACGATTGGAAGAAAAAACAGACTATTTTTTCAGGTTCTTAATATACTCGGCGCCCCGCAGGATGGCTTTCTGATTCAGTTCCACCAGGTTTTTCCGTTTCAGGACGTCACCCAGAGATTCCAGAACAACTTCCTGAGACATCAGGTCTTTGTATTCAATCAGAGCGCCGACGATGATCATGTTGGCGGCTTTGGTGTTGCCCAGTTCATCTGCCAGTTTTGTTGCCGGAATCGCAATTACTTCAACATCGTCACGTACCGGTTTCCGGTCAATCAATGAATCGTCATAGATAATCAACCCGCCGGACATAACATCGTTTTCGAATTTATCCAGCGACGGACGGTTCATGGCGATCAGGATAGTAGGATTGGCTACCAGCGGCGAGCCGATTTTCTTCTGTGATATCTTGACGCTGCAATTAGCGGTGCCGCCGCGCATTTCGGGGCCGTAGGAAGGCAGCCAGCTGACCTGATAATCATGGCGCATGCCCATTTCCGACAGCACAGTACCGAGACTCAGCACACCCTGTCCACCGAAACCGGCAACCTTGATCTCTTCATTAATCGTCTTTTCCCGGTAAGGCGCAATTTTTTCGGAATCCACTTTTGTGGTTTCCAGATTCAGTGCATCATGCAGATCGGAATTTTTCACTACCGGGCGAGATAAATCTTTTCGTTCAAATTCCTCTGAAACATCTTTCTTGACTCCCAGAGGATAGTAATCTGCCAAAACTTCTTTGACCCACTGTTTGGAACGGCTGGGCGTCATCTTCATATTGGAGGGACAGGCTGAAAGAACTTCGATGAAAGAAAATGCATTCTTTTCAATCTGAAGTTTCAGGGCTTTGCGGACGGTCTGGCGAGTATGCAGCGTGGATTTGGTATCACCAATCATGACACGCTCGACAAACACGGGTGCTTTCAGCGTCGCGATAATTTCGCTCATGCAAATTGGAAATCCTTCATTTTTTACTGTCCTTCCGCGGGGAGATGTCATCGTTTTCTGACCAATCAACGTCGTCGGCGCCATCTGTCCGCCGGTCATGCCGTAGATAGCATTATTGACGAAGAATACCGTTATGCCTTCGCCGCGGTTGGCCGCATGCATAATTTCCGCTGTTCCAATGGCAGCCAGATCGCCATCACCCTGGTAACTGATTACCACACTGTCCGGATGGGCGCGTTTAATGCCGGTGGCAGCCGCCGGAGCTCTTCCATGAGCTACCTGAACATTGCCGGTATGAAAGTAGTAGTATGCAAAAACACTACAGCCTACCGGGCTGATAAAGATTGTCTTCTCACGAACGCCGAAATCATCGAGCGCTTCGGCAATAAGTTTGTGAAGGACGCCATGACCGCAGCCGGGGCAATAGGTCGTAGTGAGCTTATCGGCGCCGGGGCGGCGTTCGTAGACATCGTAAAAACTGTCAGACTTTTTTAATATAGTATTCATGATAACCTCATCAGTTTCATTACTTCATCATGAATTTCCTTTATGGACGGCACATTTCCTCCCATGCGATTATACAGGTAAACGGGAATTTTCCCTTCGACTTTCAGCCGGATATCATCAACCAATTGACCATTGCTCATTTCCACAGTCAGAAAGAATTTGGCGGATTTGGCTAATTTTGTTATGCTCTTTGTCGGAAAGGGGAATAATGTTATCGGTCTCAGCATTCCGACTTTGACGCCTTCCTCACGAAGGTTGTCAACAGCAGTCTGCAGAATCCGGGAAATGATGCCGTATCCAATCAGAATAATTTCAGCATCTTCGGTGCGGTATTCCTCGGCACGCTGTTCCTGTTCTTCCATAATCGCATATTTCTGCTGCAATTTCTGATTGTGACGCTCCAGATCGTCAGGATCGAGTTCGATTGAAGTGATCAGATTATCGGATGTTTCGTCATTGCCTTTGACTGCCCAGGATTTCTCCGGAATCTTCTCAATAGGCTCGGGGAATTCCACAGGCTCCATCATCTGTCCGATAAAGCCGTCGGTCAGAACGTAAACCGGATTGCGATATTTATCGGCAATATCAAATGCCAGCATACCGAAATCACACATTTCCTGCACGGAATTCGGAGCCAGGACAATACACTTATAATTGCCGTGTCCGCCGCCCTTGACAACCTGATTGTAATCACTCTGTTCCGGGGCAATATTGCCCAACCCGGGACCGCCACGAACGATATCCACAATCACGCAGGGAAGTTCGGCGCCGGCACAATAGGAAACGCCTTCCTGTTTCAGGCTGATGCCGGGACCGGACGAAGCGGTCATGACGCGTTCGCCGGCTGAAGCGGCGCCGTAAACCATATTGATTGCCGCCACTTCACTCTCCGCCTGAACAAATGTTCCGCCGGTCAGCGGCATATACATCGCGGCAGCATGAGCAATCTCACTGGCCGGAGTTATCGGATAGCCGTAATATGCCCGACAACCGGCCAGAATTGCGCCTTTCACCACGGCTTCATTACCTTTTAAAAATTGTTTCGCCATTACTACCTCGCTCTCTATCTAACGGTAATTTCTTTTTCTTGAAGGGGTTTCATACAATTGGTGCAGATCAGAATATGGGGTTCGTCTTCGGTGCTGTAGACTTTATATTTACCCCCGCAATGAGGACAATCTACCGTTTCGGTCATCTGATCCCACCGTTTGAAAACCGTGATCGCTCCCGGTTCCGGGCAGGCATAAAAACAAATCCCGCAGCCGGTACATCTATCTCCTTTGTATGCGGCCGGATGATACCCGTGGGTATTAAACTTGTCCGACAAAATTAACACACCGGCAGGACAGGCCTCGATACACAATTCGCATCCTTTGCACTCTTCAATATCGATGACTACATGTCCTCTGCTTTTTGATGTTACCATAATTTACTCCATTTATAAAATGTTATATTGATCTTATTACGTAAATTGTTGAAACGTCTCCTCAAAACCTTTCAAGGCTCGCCCGATTACATCTTCGGATACACAAAAAGCAATCCGGAAATGTCCCGGTCGGTGAAAACCAATCCCGGGCGTCGTTAAAATTAATTTATCCTGCAATACATTAACGAACGCAACATCATCAGGGATCGGGCTGCGGGGAAACATATAGAATGTTCCTTCCGGCTTAATGATGTCATATCCGATTTCAACAAGAGCTTCATATAGAAGATCTCGGCGTTGTTGATAAACACCGACATCTACACCGGCGTCAAGGACCTGCTTTACCACTCGCTGCATCAGTGCATTTGCATTAATAAACCCTAAAATCCGGTTGCAAAAGGTCGCCGCATTGATTATATCTTTACTATCTTCAATCAGAGGGCTGACCGCCAGAAAGCCAATCCGCTCTCCTGCCAGGGATAAATCTTTCGAGAACGATGTCGCTAAAATTGTATTCCGGTAATATTTCAGCGGTGAATGATAAACGCTTTCATCGTAAATAATCTTTTTGTAAGGCTCGTCCGCCAACAGGTAAATCGGCTGACCATATCGTCTGCTCTTTTCCTGCAACAAATCGCCTATTTGCTTTAATAACCGTTCCGAATATACCCGCCCCGAAGGATTATTGGGAGAATTTATTACGACCACTTTGGTTTTTACGCCGATCTTTTTGTCCAGGTCGGCGATGTCGGGAAGGAGTTCATCATTTGTATCGGAAACAATTTTTACACCCCGGTGATTTTCAATATAGAAATCATATTCGACAAAGTACGGAGCAATGACTACTACCTCATCACCGGGATCAAGCACCGATTTCAAGAATACATTGATCGCGCCGGCGGCGCCGCAAGTCATTACAATATTCTGATCGGTGAAGTGCAAACCGCTATCACGCGATAACATTTCAGCGATGGCGGTTCTGGTCTCCGGGTAACCGGCATTGGGCATGTAACCATGCACAAAAGAGCCGGATTTTCCGGCTTCTTTTAGGAGGATATTATCAAACTGGGATGGAGACGGCAGATCGGGATTCCCCAATGAGAAATCATAGACATTCTCAGCCCCGTACTGCTTCTTCAGAAGGATCCCTGTTTCAAACATCTTACGGATCCAGGAGGACCGGTTTATGTTGTCGGCAATGCGTTTTGATATCGGCATTAAACTCTCATAGTGTATCGGGGAAACAATTTTTCCTTTTTTAAATTTGTTACCTTAAGCATACCATCTCCTTATTCTCACAACTGAGAATCAGCGCAGGTTCCCATAAGCCTTCTCAATGGATTCCAGTTCTTTCAGCACAAAGGATAACATTTTCAAAACTGTCGATAATCCTACCACCGGAATCGTGAGAATCAAGGTGTCGATAATTTCATCCCGGTTTGCCCCGGCGCGAATGGCTTTAGGTATGATAATCTTGATCGCTTCGGGCGACGGGCTGTTGACCTGAATCGCCAACATGATCAGCTGACGGGTCTTTTCGTCCAGATGGTTTCCCAAAATACCAACCATTTTCTGGTAACTTTTAAACACCTCTTTTCTATGGGACATCAGATATGTCATCCCGTCTTTATCAAGATCTTCCCATTTAAAATTATCCATTACCATGATATCCTCGATTCCTGTATTATTGACGGCATACGGATGGTCATCTAAATTCCAACATTGTCGGAAAGATTTACTTTACCTCTTCCAGCCATCGGCGCGTATCTTCCACGTCACCCACCTGCAATGCCGTCAGGTGTTTATAAAGCTTTGTTGTAATTGGACCGGGTTCTTTTCCATCGGCATAAAATTTATATATCTTACCCTTATAACCGAGACTTCCTATTGGCGTAACGACTGCAGCGGTACCGCAGGCGCCGGCTTCAGTAAAATCCCCGATTTCAGCAACACTTATTTGACGCTCTTCCACGGTATAACCGAAATCTTCACGGGCAATCTGTACCAGGGATCGACGAGTAATACTGTTTAAAATAGCGTCAGACTTCGGCGTGGCAAGAGTTCCATTTTTAAAAGCAAAAAAGATATTGGCTACACCGGACTCTTCAAAATATTTATGCTCCACAGAATCAAGGTATACGACGTCATTAAATCCTTCTTCTCTTGCTTGCTTCAGAGGAAGCAGCGAAGCGGAATAGTTGCCGCCTGCTTTTGCCGCTCCAATTCCATGTGCTGCGGCGCGATCAAAATAGGTCTCCACTTTGAGGCTGATCGGTTTAAAACCGGCTTTAAAATAGGGTCCAACAGGAGTTACAAATACCACAAAGAGGTACTCCGGAGCGGGTCTAACGCCCAGATTTTCACCGACGCCGAGCATAAAGGGGCGGATATATAAAGATGCGCCTGTTCCGTATGGCGGCACATATTCTTTGTTAGCCAGAACGGTTTCCTTGATACCACGAATAAACAGTTCTTCCGGAATTTCCGGCATCAATATACGCCGGGCCGAATCCCGGAAACGCCGGGCGTTTTCTTTTGGTCGGAAAAGCCAAATACGCCCGTCTTTGGAACGCTGAGCTTTCATCCCTTCGAAAATCTCCTGCCCATAATGCAGACACACAGCCCCCTCATCAATCAATAACTTGTTTTCAGTCACCAGTTTGCCCGAATCCCAGGCTCCGTCTTTCCAGTGTGCGTGAAAACGATAGGGAATGTATCGGTAACTGAAATCCAATTTACTCCACTCAGTTGTCTTTGGATCCATGACTTTCCTTTCCTGTTTATTGATTGTGAATTCGGATTTCACACCGGTATTTAAATGTGTCGTTACCTGATGATCATTCCGAATATGGATTGTCAAAACTCATGCCACTAGATCCGTTAATTGACAACGCCCGACGATGATCTGTAAATTCCGGGCGTTTAATTGTATTTTTTCATTGCCAATTATTTTTACTTTTGAGAAAACAATATTATGATCCAAGCGCCGATGTAATCTCTTCGATTTCCTAAAATTGAAAATCGGGTAAGGACTCTTTTTCAGGAAATAAGAAACATTTTTTAATCTGTTTTTACTTGAAAGTCTTCTGCCTAAAAAGAAAAATAAACACCGTTCCATAATCTTCAAGAGGATGATGAATTAAATAACCTCTTTTAAAAATTTGCGTAACTTATTAAAGTTCAGGTTTATTAAAGAGGGATACGGCTTAAAAGAATAAGAAATTTACAAATTGGTAGAAAAATTGCAAGCAGGTATAAGTGATATGGCAAATTTGAAAAATATCCATAGGAGGAGTTATGTATAAAAAGTTATTTATTCCCGGACCGGTGGATGTTCGTCCGGAAATTCTGGAGGCCATGGGCACACCCATGATCGGACATCGTACCAAGGACGCCTCGGCTTTAGGCGAAAGCGTCTGTAAAAAACTGCAGAAGGTGTTTTTCACGGAAAATCCGATTCTGTTATCAACGACTTCCGGCTCCGGCCTGATGGAAGGTTCGATCCGTTCACTGACGGCGATGCGGGCGGTCGTTTTTTCGGTTGGCGCCTTCGGAAATCGCTGGGCTAAAATGGCCAAAGCGAACAACGTCCCCGTTGATAAAGTCGAAGCGGAATGGGGACAGCCGACTCTCCCGGAAACTGTGGACGAATATCTGTCTACCGGTAAATACGATGTGTTTACCATTACTCATAACGAAACCTCAACCGGCGTCATGAATCCCATCGAAGAGATCGCCGAAGTCCGCAAAAAATATCCCGACGTACTCTGGCTGGTCGATGCCGTATCTTCGGCGGCCGGGGTAAAAATCGAAGTCGATAAACTGGGCATCGATGTCTGCATTACAAGCACACAGAAAGCACTTGGTTTACCTCCCGGACTGTCCGTCTGCACCATCAGTGAAAAAGCTTTAGCTCAGGGCCGCACCGTTGAAAATCGTGGATTGTATCTCGATCTCATTGAAATTTATGATTATATGCAGAAAAAACCCTATCAGTATCCATCAACTCCGTCCCTGTCCCATTACTATGCCCTGGACAAACAGCTGGATTATATCCTGGATGTGGAAGGACTGGAAAACCGGTTTGCCCGACATCTGGAAATGGCAAAGATTACCCGTGCCTGGGCCAATGAACACTTCGAACAGTTTGCCGCCAAAGGCTACGAATCCAACACCCTGACAACCGTTAAAAACACGAAGGGAATTTCGATTGCCGATCTAAACAAGCGCATCGGCGAAAAGGGCTACATGATTTCCAACGGTTACGGCGATCTGAAAGAAAAGACTTTCCGCATTGCCCATATGGCTGACCGGACAGTGGATGTATTGAAGGAATTGCTGGATGTTATCGATAAAGAGATTGCAAAAATGTAAAAGGTAATTGCCACAAAGACACTAAGTGTTATACTAAATTGCTTCACCGGA
>Ga0265594_1000258_pt1 | contig 43501 bp, 38 predicted proteins | sample saktaG_11_FD_190147 | JGI IMG/M metagenome (GOLD analysis project Ga0265594, IMG submission 190147) | Saline water microbial communities from Sakinaw Lake, British Columbia, Canada - sak_2011_5_24_80m | ecosystem: Environmental > Aquatic > Non-marine Saline and Alkaline > Saline ... | reverse complement strand
ATATCTACCATCTTAGGCTCAACTACGCGTACTTCCAAACCCCTGCTGGTCCTGAATACCGTCTCACCGGGACTGGACTTGTCTTTCTTGAAGATGTATCCTCCGCTGATTTGCGGCTCGGTGTTGTCGGATGGCTCAAGTGCTGTGACGTCTACGCGGTCGGTACCACGTTTGATTTTCTCCATGAAGACGTAAACGCCTACATAATCACTCATCGAAATTCCCCTGCCGTCGGTGTTAAGAAACACCTCGATAAATCTTGTACGAACAGCGTATTGACCGAGATCGTTAGCCCACTTGTACGATAGGAAGTTCCTCATCAGCGACTTGTCCGAGTAAGGGCCCTGCAGAATCCAGTCGGAATCAGCGGGAAAACCGAGAATGGAGACATCCGTATCCTGGTCGTATTGGTCCCACGTTTCAAAGTGGTATTGCTTTTTGGCAAAACCCGCTGAGCTTTGGCCGCGAATGTTGATCCCCGCTCTGCCGGCAAAATTGGGCGGATCGGTCAACCTGGCACGGCCGTCCCTTTTGGTGTTAATGAAGCTGGCAAATGATAATGTCTGCGTCGTTTGGCTGATACCCTTGCCCATGGTATCGACGACAGCTATCGGCAGGTTGGAGCTGAAATCGCCGACGCTCAGGTCGAGGAATATATACGCCTGCATTACAGCTTCGGAGGGCTTCCAGCCTGTTTTGATTGCGACCGCTCTTAGATACGTGGTTCGGTTAACTGAGATTGGGCCCATATAGACCGTTCCCTCGCGGGACCGGGAGCCGAGCGCGTATGGTTCGGAGCCGTCGAGTGTATAATAAATGATGGTGTCTTCGGTTTCAGTTGCCAGCGTGATAGAAAGAGGTTCAATGTAAAGACCACCTTCCCGGCTGAATTGTAGTTCGGCGACGAATCCCTCGTAGACGCCGATATTTTCTACCGCCGGGCTTGGTGAGCCGAAGAAACGCCAGTTGTCGGTGCCGTCGGGATAGCGGCCGTAGGAAATGTCGCCGGTCTGCTCGCCAAAGACAACGCTGTCAATCATAGAAATACCGTCGCTGTTGAACAGCCCGATTTCTTCCCCGTTTGCATCGAGCTTGAAATTGGCGTGCAGCCCGGGGTCGGAATTATCGCCGTCGGCCCATATCAACAGGTGGCCGCCCGGTTCGATGGTTGTCAGGGCCGGGTCGTTAACGGGAATCTGCCACTTGACGGGATCTGACAGGTTGTCTGTCAGGTACAAGCCGCCGATGTCAACGGCTTCGACGCCGGTGTTATAGATTTCGATCCAGTCATCGTATTGTCCCTCTGGATCCTGGCTGCTATTGTTATTTGACGCCATGAACTCGTTGATTACCAGCAGGAACTGTGGCGGGAACCGCTGTTCAACTAAAGGCTCATAATTCGCATTTACGATACTAATTAAACAGAAAGATAGTACTGTGTTCAGCAATGAGATTCGCATAGATATATGTGTCCTCTATCTCCTTCCTCACTTATATTTTGTTGTTACTTGCCTACAGTTCTATCTTCTGTGATTCAGAAAGAAAAACATATAGATGAGAGCTATATTTATCTTATCATAGATAACACAACGGAGTCAAGATTTTTCCAAGTAAGCATTTGTAATGCATTTGAAACAGATTTCATTGTAGAGACACCGCTCTTTTAGTATCGTCAGTGACATTTTACTGCGTTTCTGTAAAATTGCCGGCGTGGTTTAATGTAATCTGGGAAGGGCTGTTGACGCCTGCTGGGGCAGTAGTGGTAACCAAAAAATCTATTGGATCGTTGCTATTAATAACCCATGAAAAATCATTTGTTCCGGATTCGCCGCCGGAGAAATAGGTGCCATCCAAATCCCCCGGTTCGAAACCAAGCTGGGCTAAAGTAGGAACGGGCGTGAAATTCTTACCTTTTTCGGCGATATGGCTACGCAATGACCTGGCGATAATACCCATAACTGTCCTTCCCTCGGACCACTTTGCCGAATCGATACGGCCTTGCATTATCGGAATTGCCACCGCCGTCAGGATACAGATGATAATGATTACGACCATCAACTCGATCAGCGTAAGACCTTTTTTGCTTTCCATACTTTACCGTCTAATAAAAAGTCACAAAATGTGTTTTCTCATAATTAGGTATCGACCAAAGTTAACTGCAACTCAATTAAGGTTTTCGATGGGTGTATAACTTTGTGATTTCATATATTGAGCATATCTGCATATTCCATATAAAAGTCGCAGACGATACAATCCGAACAGGAATAATCCATCGGGCTCGGCTGAAAAATACGCCGGATAATTAGGGTAACTCTTCTATGATTAGTATCTGCCGAATTGTGTTGCCAATTCTGCCAGTCGTTTAAGTCTTTCGGGATTGACATGGGGAGCAACACTACAGGCCGAAGAGAGTATGTATCCGCTGCCGGGCTTGCCGATTTTGATTCTTTCCTTAACAGCCCGTTCAAAGGTTTGATCATCCGCATTCAGCATCTCGTTGACGGCGTCCAGGTTGCCCTTGAAGAAGAACCGCTCGCCATACTTTGACTTCGCATCTTCCAAATATACGGTTCCGAGCGGCGGGGGGTCTAACGTGTCGATTCCATCAACGGCGGTCCTGCTCATCAGATCCAGGCGGTCGCCGATTGCTCCACAGGTATGAACGCACGATTTCAAGCCGTATCCGCGTATCGCTCGAAAGATAAGGTCTTCGTATGGAATAACATATTCTTCGTACATTTGCCGGCTGATGAATCCCGCCCCGGCAAAGGCGGAACTGACAAGGATCGCATCGGGCTGACATGCGGCGTAAAGCTCGACCCGAGCCAGCACGTTTTGTGTCAAGACTCCGAGCAATTCGTGACATGTTCCCGGGGCATCGACCAGAGCGAGAAGGGCGTGCTCGTAGCCGAATAGCTCCAACAGATGAGTAAAAGGCGAAAATACTTCTACATGGATCGAGACTTCTGGTGCAAGCTGCTGGACCGTAGTAAGCGTGTTTGTGAACCATCCCGGATAAACAGCCGGATCGGACAGATCGGCTTGCGGATCAATGCCCCATAATTCCGGTGCGTGCAATGTGTTCCAGACATAGCCGGGCAGTCTGAATGTCGCAGGGTCGCCAACGTCGACGGATGTGTAATCGGCCCGGGCGAGCAGCTTGTGTCCCGGTTGATACGTCTGTGGGTTGTCGTCGGCGCCGAAAATGGTTTCCAATCCTGATTTCCAGCGAAGGTGTTCGTGGTCACCGATATGCTCGCGTGAGGCCAGAGCGTTCGTCCAGTCGGGCGGCCTGCCGGGGAGGTTCACCAGAATGCCGTCGAATCCGTACTTCTGCTGGCGTTCGACCAGCACCCCAGCAAAGGCTTCGCTGTCGAACCATATTTCCGAGGGCTTGCCGGTGCAGTTCAGGAAATAGTGCCCGAGTGCAAGCTGACACATGACCGGGACCCGGTCGGGCGTCTGATGATTCATCGCTGCTGCAATCCGTTGTTTCGAATTCATTCTTTCGCTCAAACCTCTATTGCGGAACGAAGGCCAGTGACGTCTGCAGGGCAAAGCCGCACGTGCAGCCCGAGCTGTTTTCCGGGATCAGCACGAGCCCGCCGGCGGGAATCATGTTGATCCAGCATCCGGGCCGTGTCGCTGTGGTCAGTCGCTGCGGGCCGCCGTCCGGGCCAATGTCGTACATCCAGGGGTTCCAGCCTCGCCAGAATAGGCACTGGGCCGAAGCGGAAACGCCGCCGCAGCCGTGCCCGCGACGGTCAAACTTCCAGCCCTCGATTCTCTCGCCGGTTTTCAAATTATATGCGTACGGCCAGGCATACACCGTCTCGGCGATGATTGTCGGGTGACGGTTATATTCGCCGTGCGCGCCGTCGGTCGCCAGGTCGGTGCTGTGATCCGCTTGCCAGCGGACCTCACATGAGCGGGCATCATACGCGCAGTAATGATAATAGACACGATCTGCGAAAAGCCTGGAGCCGCTCAGCAGAAGTATCCCTTTGGCGTAATTAAGATATACGGGCTCTTCGAAATTGGTGATATCGATTTTTGTCTTGAACATAACCCGGCCGGTTTGTATGTCGAGAGCGACCATATATTGGCTGCCCCCGTCAAACAACGTTTTGGCGGGCATACGCCCAAGTGTGTCGGCCATAGCCTTCGGGCTATCAGTTTCGAGGAAGTATATCCGGCCGTCCCCGATGGTAATTGTTGTATTGACGATAAGCCCGGCGTGGTATTTCCAAAGCAACCGGCCGTCCCGCTTGTCCACGGCGAACAAGTAGTCGCTGGTTACCAGCTTCATGTTCCTGTACCAGAGCGAATCATCGGCCTCGTAGCTGGTCTCGGTGTAGGAAGCGTCTTTCTTTCGGCCGCTGCCGAAAAGCAGGTTGCCGGAATAGGCGATGTAGCCCCATTCGCGTGTCCCGGACTCGATTAGTTGAGGCATTTCATAAGTCGTCCGGCGGCGGCCGGTGTTGACATCGAAGCCATAGCACTTGTCTTGAGCGACTACATAAAGGTACTTTTCATCCACGGCCATGCTGCCTGAATCCAGGAACACGCCGAGCCGGCGGGAATTGGGAACTTCGACCTGCCACTCGATTGTCCCATTATAAGCATCAATGGCGTAGACGATACAATCGCCCGGGGCGAAAAGGCGCCCGTCCTTGTACAAGGGCGGCACGTTGCGGTGGTGACGGTCGATCATCCGCCGCGGTCCGGGCCGACCGAACCACTGGACTGCCATCTTGCCCTTGACGATTTTATCGCCGCTGCAGGCAGTATTGCCCGGCTCCGCATAAGTGTGCGTCCATTCGCCCGCGCCGTCCAGTGCCGGGCGAATGGTCCACGCCAGGGCCATGTCACGCGTCTTATGCAATTTCCAATCGACCAGAGACGGTTGCCCCCATTTCTTCAGGTCCTGCTGCCTGAGATTATTGCTGAGCCCGAACAAAGCAACAGTTCCGCCGTATGGTCTTAGCATCCTGAAGACATCGTCTGCCGAGTCGGGGAGCCTGCCACCCGTGCGAAGTGTTTCATCTGAAACGACGAGATTCGCGAAGTACTTTGTATAAGGCAGTTTTGTCGAATTCTTGTGATGAACGACTACTCTGCCGTAGAGTCCGGCTTTATCAATGGCATCGCGTGCGGCGGCTACATTACGCGGGTCTTCGTCGACGCAGATAATCTTCAAATCGCTCCTGCGAGCCAGCTCATACGCCAACTGTCCCCGGCCGCAGCCCAGCACGAGGCAATATCCTTTCGTGATGCCCGTCCGTTCGAGAATCAACTTTGCGGCTTCGGCATATCTTTTTGTCAGAGTGTCACGCGGGTAAGGATTGGTGTCCGTCTTAGCCTCGATAACCTTCGCATTTTCTTTTATGCCGCTTCTGAAACAGTGTATCCGGCCCTTGTCCGTACTGACGTATAGTCCGCCGTTGACGACGCTCAGGCCGTATGCTTTGCCGTCGACGGGAGCGTCCCAGACAACCTTTCCCGTCGAGGCATCGATCGCGGCGATTTTGTCCTCTCCACCGACGAAAAGAGTATCGCCAGCCATAATCATCGCATACGGGTATTCGCATCGGACCGTCCAGCGATAGCAATCTTTCATTTTGCTCGATAGTTCACCGACCTGCGTCGTGAGAGCGTCTATCTCCTCTCTTAATTGTTTTGCTACCGGCGTGTTTTTGTCTGTCTTTTTGAGCCGTTCGTTGATCGCATCACGCCGGCGAATCAGGCTATTTCGTTCTCTTGAAAGCTCCAGATATGCCCCGCGGTCGAAGGCCGACAGTTGCTTCTCCGACTGCATATATGCGGCCGGCCCGCTGACAAGCATTCTCAGGCCGCCGAAGGTTGCAATCTTGTCCCTTGTTTCTACGTCACTGGCGTCAAGCTCTTTTGCCCGCAGGCCCGGACCGGTGACAAGGACGTTCTCGGTCAGAAGCGCGAAGGTTCCGCCTTCGCTGGGCAGCTCTCCCAATGATGCGCCGTCGGTCCGTGCGAAAATAGCCGGATTGGTTCGCCCGGTTGGGACATAAAGCCGCTCATCAGAAGCAAGCATGTAACCCTGTGGGGATATGGCTGCTTTTTGCTTCCATTTTACTGAGCCATCTTCAGCACTCAGTGCCGACAGGAATGTACCCTGGTTCGGGAACAAGCCGGCGGCAAAATACAGAATCCCGTTATCGATCAGCAGGCCGGATCGTATCGGACACATCGATATCATGCGACCGTTACCCGGAATCATACGATCTTCGTCTGTTCCCTTACGTTTCCATACGAGCGAGCCATCATCAGCCGAAAGGCAGTAGACATATCCGTCGTCCGAGGCCGTATAGACTTTGCCGTCCGAGATACAGGGGGCCAGCCTGACAGGGCCTTCCGTGAAGAACGTCCAACGCTCATGTCCGGTCATCGAGTCCAGCGCATAGACTTTATCATCCGCCGATGAAGCAAAGTATATGGTATCGCCCACTCCTACGACGTGAAACGCCCTGTCATATGCTACGGTTGACCTGAGGTTGAACTGCCGGTGCCAGAAATCCTGCTTTGCCGGTTCCGGCCATGCGGGCTGAGGCCGATGTGATGCCTTGTAAACCCATGATTCGTTTAGCGGAAGCTCCAGCCGCTCATCGGTAACGCCGCTTCTGTGTTTATCACGCATGAAAGCCGGCCAGTCTTCGGCTTTTGTGGATGCGGGATTAGCAACGATTAAAGAGCAAAGGATAAACAGGGACACGTATTTGTACATAGAGTACCTTTCACTTCAGAACACAAAAAATATGATTAAATCCAAATCTGTCATAAAATAACAAATCTGAAAGGCAGATGCCATGATATTGCTTGTTGCTCACGGTAAAATCTGTTGACATTATGACATGAATTTGTTAGCCTGATCCTGTTGGAAGTTTATAGAAATACTCAATCGTAATTGGTATGGAAAATTTCGGATAAGTCCACTTTACGCCGCACAGTATTACAAATGGCTCTTATGATGTCTTTTTTAATGGAAAAAACTCGCATACTGTGGGTAAAAAGCCCCATAGTTGTCTTGCTCCAGATACTTGCTATTTGTGTCCCTCTTTGTGCTCAGAACCGTCCGAGTGATGCGCGCTTTGGACAATTTGAAAATAGTAGTGAATATGTAGCGAACAATCGTATCGACACTCTGGTAGTGAAAACATTTCGCAGCAAGAGAATCGAGCCGGCAAACCTTTGTTCCGATGCGGTCTTTATCCGGCGTGTATATCTGGATGTAATTGGCACGTTGCCCGAACCGCAGGAGGTTCGCAAGTTTTTGCAGGACCGCGGTCCTCGCAAGCGTGCGGCGCTGATTCACGAACTCTTGAGACGGGATGAATTTGTCGACTACTGGTCGCTGAAGTGGTGTGACCTTCTGCGGGTCAAAGCGGAGTTTCCCATCAATCTCTGGCCCAATGCGGTGCAGGCGTATCATCGCTGGATTCGCGATGCGATTGCCTGCAATATGCCTTACGATAAATTTGCCCGTGAGATGCTCACTTCGAGCGGTAGCAATTTTCGCGTGCCCCAGGTGAATTTCTATCGTGCGATTCAGGGCCAGGAGCCATCCGCTATTGCCGGGGCGGTGGCACTGACGTTCATGGGGGTACGTCTGGAAAATTGGCCCGAAGCTCGTCGCTCCGGCATGGAGGCTTTCTTCTCCCGCGTGAAATACAAACTGACGGCCGAGTGGAAGGAAGAAATCGTTTACCTGGACCCGGCGCAGACCGAGCCTCTTGAGGCTGTTTTTCCCGATGGCATGGCAGTTCGGATTCCGCCTGACCAGGACCCGCGTATGGTCTTCGCCGACTGGCTGGTCGCTTCGGAAAATCCGTGGTTCGCGCGCAATATTGTAAATCGTGTGTGGGCATGGCTGCTTGGCCGCGGAATAATTCACGAACCCGACGACATTCGCCCCGACAACTTGGCTGTCCACCCGGAACTGCTGGCCTACCTGGAAAATCAACTCGTTAAAAATGATTACGATCTGAAACATATTTATCGCCTGATTCTCAATTCCAGCACCTACCAGCAGTCTTCGATTCCACGCGACGACAATCCCGAAGCTGAGGCTCTGTTTGCTTGTTATCCGGTTCGTCGGCTCGAAGCGGAAGTGCTGATCGATGCTTTGTGCTGGATTTCCGGGACACAGGAAAGTTATTCGAGTCCGATTCCGGAACCGTTCACTTTCATTCCGGGAGAGAATCGGTCCATCGAGCTGGCGGACGGCAGTATAACCAGTCAGTTCCTCGAAATGTTCGGTCGGCCGTCTCGCGATACCGGCCTGGAATCCGAACGCAACAATCAGCCGACGGATGCGCAGCGGCTGCACCTGCTGAATTCGAGTCATGTACAGGACAAGATCGAACGCAGCGCGCGGTTGAACGGATTGGTTAAGGCCGCCAAAGGCAACCGTCAAATGCTGGCTAATATGATCTATCTGAACATTATGTCACGTTATCCGACGCAGGCCGAACTGGCGGCCGCACAACAATATTTTCAAACCAAGGGTATAAATCTCAGGCAGGCTGCGAACGATCTGGCCTGGGCCTTGATCAATTCCAAGGAATTTCTATATAGACATTAAGGTCGACCGGAAGTCGCCGTTGCGGCCATCCGACAAATAGTGAGGAAACGGTCAAATGGAAAAGCACATAACAGACTTCATTACTCGGCGAGAAGCGCTTAAACGAGGCGTTTTCGGAGCGGCGGGACTTGCACTGACCGGCTCTTTCACCCGCCCGGTGTGGTCAGCACCGTTGAACCCTACAGCCAAATCGGTCATTCAGATATGGATGTGGGGCGGCCCAAGTCATCTGGATACCTTCGATCCCAAACCGGAGGCGGGCAACGATTATTGCGGGCCTTTTAAAAAGCCGATTCCCACAAACGTCGCCGGCATCCGAATCGGCGAATTGCTCCCGCTGCTGGCACAGCAGGCCGACAAGTATTCCATCATCCGCAGTATGACGCATGGTAACAACAGTCACGAGACCGCTTCGTATATAGTGCAGACCGGACGCGAGCCGGGCAGACTGGTTTATCCCAGCGTCGGCGCTGTAGTCTCGCTGTTCAAGGGCTATGATCACGGGTATAAGGGGCTGGTCCCGCCCTATATTGTTCTGACCCAGCCTCAGGGGCGTTTCTCCGAAGCGGGTTTTCTTGGGCCGCGATATAAACCTTTCGCCACTGGCGGCGACCCTAACCGAACTCCCTTCGCCGTGGAAGGAATAGTCGCGAAAGGCATTTCCGACGAGCGTCAGCGCAGCCGGCGGCAGTTGCTCCATAATCTCGATTCTCTCGGCAAGGCCATGTCGGACAATCCGCAATTCGAAAAGTTCGATCAATGTGAGGAAAACGCGTACGGCATGATGTTCGGCGACGCCAGAAAGCTGTTCGATATGTCGGAAGAAAAAGACGAAATCCGGGACCGCTACGGCCGAAACACATTCGGCCAGTCCTGCCTGATAGCGCGCCGGCTTGTCGAACACGGCGTGCCCTACGTTACCATTAACTACAAGGGATGGGACACACATAAACAGCACTTTGAAGCCATGCGCCGCATGCTGCCGGAAATGGACGGCGGTATGGCAACACTTTTGCAGGACCTGACCGACCGCGGCCTGCTTGACAGCACGATTATATGGTGGAGCGGCGAATTCGGACGAGGCCCGAAAATCCAGTGGGACTCGCCCTGGAACGGCGGCCGGTCGCATTACGGCAAATGCTTCTCGGCGGTAGTCGCCGGCGGCGGCTTCAAAGGCGGCCAAATAGTCGGGGCCTCGAACGAAAACGGCACCGAAGTCGCCGACCGCCCCGTATACCCGGCAGACCTGAACGGCAGTATCTACACGCTGCTCGGCATCGATCCCGATGGCCCGATGCCAAACCCGCGGGGCCTGGACGTGAAAGTCATGCCCAAATCCGACAAAGGTGCCGGCCGCCTTAAAGAATTAATGTAAATCCTGGGAAATGAGTAATGGTATTTACACAGAAACTGATGTTTATGGTGTTGACCCTGTGCGTTACGGCTGCTTGGGGGCAGTCGAATACGAGAGAACCGCATATCGGCTACCTTTACCCGGGCGGTGGGCAGCAGGGCACCGTCATTCAGATCACGGCCGGCGGCCAGTATCTTAACGGGGTGACCGATGTGTACATTTCCGGCAAAGGCATTCATGGCTCGGTGATTAAATATATCAGACCTCTTAGAAACATCCAGAAGGAACAACGGCAGTTAATCCAGAAGCGCCTAAAAGAAGTGCGGGATATGCGTCTGTCTGAACTGCCTAACCATCCCCATCCAGATAACAGAAATCTGGATGAGGCTGCCACACTATCTCAAAAGGAAAAAGACGCTAAAGCCGAAGAAGTGAAAATGCCGGACTATCCGTTATTGTACGACCTGGAGAATAAAAGCCTTCGAGAATTGGCCCATATTTCGAGCGTTCTTTTTTTCCCCAGGAACAAATTGCAGATGAATCGGCAGCTTGCCGAAATGGTGCTGATCGAAATTACTATCGATCCCGATGCACAGCCCGGCAGCCGTGAACTGAGGCTCACAACCAAGACCGGTCTGACCAATCCGATGGTCTTCCAGGTGGGGCTGCTGCCGGAAATACGCGAACTTGAGCCCAATAACCGGCAGGCCTATCAGGTCCCGCCGAACATGGCGAGGGTTCGCAATCTGCCTAAGGAAAAGGCGCTCGAACTGCCGGTGCAGTTGAACGGGCAAATCATGCCGGGTGATGTCGACCGTTTCCGGTTTCGTGCGAACAAGGGGCAGCAACTCGTAATAGAGGTTCAGGCCCGGAGCCTGATTCCGTATCTGGCCGATGCTGTTCCCGGCTGGTTTCAGGCTGTGCTGGCCCTCTACGATTCGAGTGGCAAGGAAATGGCCTTCGCGGATGATTACCGTTTCAATCCGGACCCGGTCCTCTTCTACAAGATTCCTGAAAATGGCGAATACGAGCTGGAGATTCGTGATTCGATCTACCGCGGACGGGAGGATTTTGTTTATCGTATCGCCGTGAGCGAGCAGCCTTTCATCACACAGATGTTCCCGCTGGGCGGCTGGGCGGGTGTCGAGACCGTCGCCTCCATCACAGGCTGGAACCTCGCCGGGACCGAACTGCCCTTGGACACCCGGCCCGGCGGCAGCAATATTAGAAGGACGGCTTACTATGATGAAAAATGCTTTTCCAATTCCGTTACATACGCCGTCGATACACTGCCTGAATGCATTGAAACCGAATCCAACAACACCCAGGAGGATGCGCAGTTAATCGAGCTTCCGAAAATCATCAACGGGCGAATCGCCGAGAGCGGAGATGTTGACATGTTCCGCTTTGATGGTCGCGCCGGCGATAAAATCGTTGCTGAGGTCTATGGCCGGCGGTTGAATTCTCCGCTGGACTCGCTCCTGCGGTTGACCGATTCATCCGGCAACGTGCTGGAATGGAACGACGACCACGTGCTTAAGGACAGTCACCTGCACAAGGATGTGATGGGATTGGTCACGCACCACGCCGATTCATATCTGCTGGCCGAGTTGCCGAATGACGGCAATTACTACGTTCAGCTTACCGATACGCAGCATCATGGCGGCGGGGCGTATGGCTATCGGCTGCGCATTGCTCCGGCGCAGGGTGATTTCGCATTGCGTGTGACACCTTCGAGTATCGGTTTGCGTGCGGGCGGCACCGCTGCAATCTGGGTGCACGCGTTGAGAAAAGATGGATTTGACGGAGAGATTGATGTTTTATTGAAAGATGCACCGGTAAGCTTCGAACTTTGCGGTGGACGAATACCCGCCGGACGCAATCGTGTACGTGTCACTTTGACGGTGCCTCCTAAGGCGGCCGCTGAACCGGTTGCTATTCAATTGGAAGGCCGAGCCAATATCGGCGGGCATACCATCAAACGGCTTGCAGTTGCCGCGGATGATGTTATGCAGGCGTTCCTGTACCGACACTTGGTTCCGGCACAAGAGTTCCTTGTCTTAATCCAGAAAACCAGATGGGGAGTGCCTCCGGTTGAGCTGGCCGGCAATAGTCCGGTCCGAGTTCCCGCGGGTGGTTCGGCACAGGTTCGAATCAAGACCACCGGACGCGCGAACTTTAAAGGCGTGCAACTGCAACTCAATGAACCGCCTGAAGGATTGACCATGCACGATGTGACTGTTGTGCCCAATGGTCTTTCGTTCCAACTGAAAGCCGGCAAGGATGCCGTGCACATTGCCGATAATCTGATTGTCGAGGCTTTCAGGGAGTCTGTGGTTAAGCGGAAAGACGGCAAACCCACAGGCCAGAAACGCCGTAATTCGATGGGTGTCTTTCCGGCGATTCCAATTGAAATAGTGCAGAGATAAGTATCGAAGAGTAGCAGGCTATCAGAAAGAAGTTTATGATTAAAACACAAAGCTATAGCAATCGTTTAGGGTTCTACACTTCGACATTGAAGGTGGCAGTTCTAATATTAACTGCTTTCGGACTCTTCGCATTCGGTGCTACACAGTCGGGTTTGTCCGGAACGAGCCGGATAGCTTATGCGGACAACTTTCGCAGACCGGCTAATGATGATGAACTGAAATACTGGCTAAAAAATATGGTCTGGTATCACCATTTTACCAACGCCGAGATAACCGCTGTGACGGGTTTAAAAGACAGCGAAATCGTTGCCGCGATGGAGAAGTTTAACATTCGGACGGACAATCGGACTGAACCGAATGATGACTCACCTCTGATTGTGCTGCCGTACCCGGGAGGGCGGCATCCTCGGATAGGTTTTCTGGAAGGAGCGATAGATCCGCAGCGGGAAACAAAATGCAGTGTTTTCACGCCATGGGACCGCGACAGCTATGTCGTGCTCGATTTACCCGAAGCCATCTGGTCGAATTTAGGCCTGACATATCTGGCTCATACACACATCGACACAATCTGGAGCAGCAAGAGCATCATCTTGCCAAAACTGGAGTGGAAACGCCGCTCCGATGGGACGTTGGATTTTGAACGGGAGCTTCCCAACGGTATCACATTCGGCGTGAAAGTCAAATCGACAAAAGAAGCTGTGCGAATGGAGATGCGGCTCAGGAACGGCACCGAGCAGCGTTTGACGGATTTGCGGATACAAAACTGTGTAATGACGAAGATGGCGGCCGGTTTCGAGCAGCAAACCAATGACAATAAGGTCTTCGCTAATCCATACGCGGCCTGCCGGTCCGGCGATGGCAAACGATGGATTATCACCGCCTGGGAAAACTGCCACAATCCGTGGGGCAATGAGAATTGTCCCTGCTTTCATTCGGACCCGAAGTTCCCCGATTTGGAGCCGGGCCAGACATACCGGCTGCGGGGGTGGCTTTCGTTTTATGAGGGCACAGATATCGAGAAAGAGTTCAAGAGGATCGAAGCAACCGGTTGGCGGAAGCGGCCGGAAAATAAGTAAATCATGTAGCATTAGAAAAGAAGGAGGCTCGATTATGGGTAAACATAGTCTGGGTATTTTAGCGGCAATCGTCCTGTTAATTCTCGCTCCGGAGTTGAGTCGGGCGGCGCAGCAGAAAGTCGAAACTCTGGAAATCGGCCAGCCGGCTCCTGATTTTAATCTTTCCGGCGTTGATGGGCGAAATTACCGGCTGGCGGATTTTGCCGATGCGAAGATTCTCGTGGTCGTTTTTACCTGTAACCACTGTCCCACCGCACAGGCGTACGAGGACAGAATTAAAAAGCTGACCTCCGATTACAAAAACAAAGGTGTTGCCGTGGTCGCCATTTCGCCGAATGACCCGGAAGCGGTGCGTCTCGGTGAACTTGGCTATTCGGATATGGGCGATACATTTGAAGAAATGAAAATTCGTGTAAAGGATAAAGGCTACAACTTTCCTTACCTTTATGACGGAAAGACACAGGCGGTCACCATGGCGTATGGGGCGGTTGCGACGCCGCACTTGTTCATCTTTGATAACCAGCGGAAGCTGCGATATGCTGGGCGATTCGACGATTCGGAAAAAGCTAAACAGCAGGTTAAATCCAACGATGCGATTAATGCCGTCGAGGCTATATTGGCCGGCAAAGTCATTTATCGCAGGCTGGGATTGATTGAGCCACTCGAACTTTAAAAAACTATCGTAGAATACGTCGGGCGCTATTACAAATAGAGCGGCTGCCGTATCCGAAAATTATGCTTTAATTGGATTTTTCTATTTTTGCTCCTCGAGAATACCCATTCCGCTGCGGTCCGGGTACGGCGGCCGTTTGGCCGGTACGTAGGGATTTTTCTCGATCTCATCAAGCATGTGTTTTATGGCGGCATCGAGCTGCGGATCGCCCCCGTCGACCATTAGCGACGGGTCGTCGATAACCTCTATATCCGGGTCCACACCGTGGCCTTCCATTGTGAGCGTGCCGTCGGTTTCGTAGAAGGTGATGAACGGAACGGTTAATCTCGCGCCGTCAATCAGCGATGGATTCCTGGAAATGCCGATAACGCCGCCCCAGGTTCGCATGCCGATAAGTTTTCCAAGGCCGGCTTTGCGGAAGAGATATGGAAAGATGTCCCCGCCGGAGCCGGCCTCACCATTGATTAACATACATTTAGGACCCTGGTGACTAAGGGTCGGTATGCGCCAGTCGTTTTCGTAACGCTCAAATAAATGAAGGTAAATGGGACGGTTCAGAAGCTCGACAAAACGGTCCGCAATATTCCCACCCCCATTCCAACGCTCATCGATGATAAGAGCATCTTTGTTCATCTGGCCGTAAAATTGCCGGAAGAGTTCGCTTTGTCCGCGGCCCCGGTGTCCGGCACATATATATACCCCACTCGCCCCCCGGATTTTTCTTCGACATACTTACGATTACTCTCAACCCAGTGACGATAACGCAGATCGTATTCTGATCCCGACAGCTTCACCACGACATTTATAGCCTGCTCGGGATTGGGTGCGGCACCTACGGTCAGTGTTACGGTTTGGCCGGCCAGACCTTCGAAAGCCGCCCAGGGCGCCCTGGATGTATCGACAGGGATATCGTTAACTTTGAAAAGGTATTTACACTGCTCCTGTTCATTTGGGTCCAAATCGGCCAGAACGGAACGAGCATCGGTATCCCAAATACCGCCATCGTATATTTTGTTAATGCGATAGTATCCCTGGTCGAGCTCAAAGTCCACTCCGAGATAGCCGACTGACATCGAGGGACCGGAGTCTAAATCACCGCCGCCGTAATAGGTATGGCCGGCGTTGACTTCGCTTATCATTTCTGCAATGACATAGCCGACATCGCGGCGGGATACACAGTCATCAAGCATAGCCTCGTATTGTTTACGCACGGCGGGCCAGTCCACCCGGTGCATGTGCGGATCGTAGAAATAGTCGCGCATAAAACGCCATGCATCAACGAAGATTTGCCGCCACTCGTCTCGCGGCTGAATCATTACGTCCATCGGTTTGCTCACGACAAGATTTTCCAGTTTTTGGTCGGGTTTGGCGTCGATTATGCCGGTCTTACCCTCACTGCGAACGAGCAGTTTCTTGCCGTCCGGCGTCATTTGTACAAAATCTACTTTCTTGAGAATTGTCTTCTCCTCGTGTTTTTCACTATTGGGATCGAAGGATTGAAGCTCAGTCTCTTCTCCACGTCTCAGGTAAATTATATGGTTCTCGTCGTTGACGGCGAGGTAGCCGAATCTGCCGCGCTTGACGGGCAGGCGAAAGGCCCGGGCTTCCATATTTTCCAGGTCGATTTCAACGGGCTTGGGCTTTTCTTTGTCCTTTTTGTCTTCAGCTTTCTTCTCATCTCCATCCTTGTCTTTCTGTTCACATTTTTTGGCGTCTGCGTCGTTAGGATCTTTATCACAAGTTTCCTCGTCGCTCTTGCCGTTTTCGCCTTCCTCCTTCTCGCCTTTCTTGTCTTTGTCCTTGTCGTCTTTACCCTCCTCTTTGGCGTCCTTCTTTGGCTCTTCTTCGTCGCTCTTTGCCTTTAGAGGATTGGCAACCTCCGGTCGCAGAGGTATTGCGTGCAGTACAGAGGTATCGTCATAAATGAAGGTCAATCCGGCATCAGCGTACTTGGCGCGCGAGATTTCGCACTCACTGAAGAAGTATAAGAAGTCTCCCTTGCGATCAAACGTCGGAAGATAATCCATGAACATGCCGCTGGTGACCTTGTGGGACTCGTCCTTCTGGACATTGTAAAGCATGATAACGTTCATGTTGTCCAGGTTGGGTCTGTTGTAGGCCAGCCACTGGGAATCGGACGACCAACTGAACTGCATGGAAACGCCCCAGTTCCATCCTGTTATGTTGACACGGTCGAAATAGCGAACCTGATGCTGCTCGACATTGAAGACGTAAAACTTGCTTTCGTGGTCGGTGAATACCAACCACTTTGAGTCAGGTGACCATATAGGCTGGTAACGATAGCCAGGTCCCATGGACGTTACAGTTTCCGGTTTGCCTTTACCGTCGGCAGGCTGGATAACGAGTTCGTTTTCGCCGGATTCGTCCGAAAAATATGTAATCCATTTTCCATCCGGACTCCACGAAGACTCTCGTTCGGCAATACCGCTCGTACGTGTAAGATTTCGAGGAGTGCCGTTCTTGGCGGGCAGAGACCAAATATCGCCGCGGCTTTGGACCAGCACACGTTTGGCATTAGGAGAGAGATACCAGTCCGAAAGTTGCTCACTAACGTCCTTGCGAATCGGGCGCAGCTTCGGGCGTGCGCCGGGAATCGAGATATTAACGGGGATCGCCTGCTCGCCAGTGAGGTTCAGCAGGTAAAGTTTGGCATCGTATTCGAAGATGATCTCGCCCTCGCCGTTCGGGCCGGGGCCGTTGGAAGGCCATTTTACATCGTAATCTTTGAAACTTGTAACCTGTTTTCTTTCGTTCGTCTCTAAATTATAGCACCAAATATTAAGACGATGATTCGGTCCGGCATCAGAAAGGTAATAGATTTTTTTGCCTTGCCACATGGGAATGGTATCGGTGCCTTCCCAATCAGTGATCTTTTTCGAAGTATGATTATCCAGGTGGAAAAGCCAGATGTTCGAGGCCCAACCGCCACGGTAACGTTTCCATGTCCTGAAATCGCGATTGCGTGGGGTATAAGCGAGCCACTGGCCGTCTCCTGAGATGACCCCGTAACCACCATAAGGCACCGGCAACCTTTTTGGCAGACCGCCTGCCTGCTGCACGGTGAACAATTGGGCCTGCCTTCCCAGTCCTCCCAGTCCGTTCATTGCGAACAGGAGTTGGTTGTCGAAAGACCAGTCGCATAGGCGTTCACCGCTGGAATGATAAGTCACCCGTTGCGGGATCCCTCCATCTATAGCTACCGTGTAGATATCTAAGTTACCGTCATAGTTGCCGTTGAATGCAATAGTACGTCCATCCGGACTGAATCGTGGGAACGCTTCACCGCCGGGAGGACTTGCCAGCGGCGAGGCTGTTCCGCCTGATCGCGGAACCACCCAGATATCGTCCGCATAGACAAATACGATATGAGTCGAACTGACATCCGGGTAACGCATCATGCCGCCATGGGGTTGAACACCGGCACCGGCAGCATAAGTACAAAAAATCGACAACATTAAGAATAAGCAAAAAAGCGGGAATTTGGTAAATACTCTCATCAAAATAATCCTTTATTATTAATATCGAATTATCAAATTCTAAACTCGGCTATTCAGAAGGCAAGCAAATTCTCAGGAAGCTGGGCTTTTCCGTTTGTTGCTTTTTAGCTTCGCCATTGAATATGAAAGAACAACTCTGCCTTGAAAATTGTTAACAGAACTCTTGAAATGCCCAAAAGCAAATGTTGGCCGCCCTGCATAAACTCTTGACAACAAGAAAGTTAGCAAATATCCCCGGAAGGATTCGAACCTTCAACCTCTGGCTCCGGAGGCCAACGCTCTATCCAATTGAGCTACGGGGACGAAAATAGAAACTTTTCTATAATACACTACAAATATACAAAAATAGCCGTCATGTCAAGAATATAGCCGTTTTTATGCATTATTTCCATTATTTGCTGTTTTTCACGTAACATAAGCATAGTCGAAAGGAACTACTGTATAGAAACAATATGCGTCGGATAGCGTCGATAAAGAGGCCTTCGGATTATATAAAGAAGACGATCGAATGTGCCCTGTTTTTCCACGTGTAAATACTGCCTGATTATGTTATAATAATGGAAATTATGAATGGAATGGAAGGTGGATAAATGACATTCTACAACTTGAAGCGTATTTGGTTAGCTCTACTTCTAACTTCTTCTATATTCTGGACTTCTGTTCAAGCTGAACAGTCTGGCCGGCAGACAGAAAAGGTGGATTGGCTCGCCGGTCCGGCTGGGCGTATCAAAGCAATAAGATATTTTAAAGGAAAAGAATCAAAGGCTGAATCAGCCCCTAATTTCAAGCTCTTTTCTTTGGAATCCGCCGATTTACAAGCTCTTAATATTATCGATTCTCCTCCCACAGAAGGATTTAGGCCTCTTATTGCTGTAGCTGTTACAGACAGGCGATCAGATGATTCTGACTGGGTAGCAGAACCGCACATGTCCGTCGTAGGAAGGTATTTAACAGAGAATCCGGCAACAGACTTTACCATCGGCTTGTTCGATACCGGTGCCGCTTCCAATGTCATAAGCAACGCCGGGGCTGTCCGTACAGGTATCTATTCTTCTGATTTATTAACACCGAACATTGTTGAAATTGCGGGGGCGATTCACTCTGTTTTTGCCCGCGTGAGCCAGCCTTTAGGCGTCTTTATGGATGGACTTGCGGCAATTGACCAAAACACAATGAGGCTGGACGACTCGAATATGGTTGGGCAAAGCAACGTATCTGTTAGTGTGGGAGATATTCCCGCACCCAACGAGCCGGACCTGCCTACCGTTATAGGGCCGCCTGTGAGTGTGTACTTTGTTACGGTCATCTCCAACGACCGTCAGATTTCAGTGACATATGACGGCGATAATTATACGTCACCTGATATACAATTTTACGATCATTATGATTCCCGGATACCAGATTATGCAAACAGGGTGCCATTAAATCTTATACCTGCGGGAGCTGCCGACGTACAGTACTTTCCGGATCTTGAGGGAATCTTCGACTTTGTTTTCCAACCCGGCATTCCCTCGAACATAGGAAGCCTGCTGCAAAGCCTGTTTTTCGTAAACAGTGTGGATCTTCGTGATGGAATACGTAGTGCGATTGACAGGGACCGTTTCATGCTGGATACAGGCGCCCAAATAACCCTAGTAGGAACAAACGTCGGGGCACGTCTTGGATTAAATCCGAATGATCCTGATTTTGAAGTGGATATTCAGGATGTCACTGGCTACGTATCAATCGAGCCGGGCTTCTATATTGATTCTCTTGAGATTGCTGCTCTTGGCGATTGGCTTCGATTTACAAATGTTCCGGTTGTCATGCTCGATATCGGTTCGCCCGAAGGTGGATACCTTGACGGCATAATAGGCATGAATCTCTTTACGGAATTCAACCTTGTTCTGCGCGGTGGAGGATTGATTGGACAGGATCCTCCTTCTCTTGAATTCGAGCGGATTCCAGCGAGTTTGATTGCAGATATTGCACCGGAAGAGGGGGACGGAATCGTTGACTTTTTAGATTTTGCAGTCTTTGCGGAAGCATGGCTTGCCACTCCTACGTCACCTAACTGGAATCCTAAAGCTAACTTCGCGCCTCGTTTTGCCCCGGACAGCATAATAGACTTTCTTGATTTTGCCATACTGGCGGAGTATTGGCTTGATTCCGCTGCACAATAATTTCAACAAAATCCAATTCGAGCAGCCCTGAAGGTTTGCAGATTTTCAATAATTGCAAAGACAATCTTTTCTCCCCCGATAAGGCAATTATTTGACATAGTTACTTTTTATAAATATCATCTATCGATTGTTTGATTTCTTTGCTTGTTTGTAGGATGGCCGGATGAGATATGTTTTGGATTTGTTGTATTTATTTGCCGGACTGGCTTATAGCCCTGTGATCGTATATCGGGCCATCAGGCACGGACGCTACCGGGCCGGCTGGGCACAGCGTTTCGGCAAGGTTAGCCGGAGAAGTCCCGAAAAAAAATGTATCTGGCTCCATTCCGTCAGCGTCGGCGAAGTGAACGCGGCCATGACCGTCGTCAAGGAGCTCGAGGACAGGTTCGCCGATTTTGAAATTGTCATCAGCACGACCACCGATACCGGATTTGCCCGCGCAAACAATCTTTTCAGCCGGGATCATCAGGTGTTTTATTTTCCTTTTGATTTTTCCTGGGCGATGCATCGTGCCTTCGGCAATATTCGACCGGCGATCTGTCTGCTGATGGAGTTGGAAATCTGGCCTAATTTTATCAGCCTCGCAAAGCGGTTAGGAGTTCCCGTTGTTGTGGTCAACGGCCGAATCAGCGACAAAAGTTACGCCGGGTATAAGAGAATAAAACCGTTCACAAGTAAAATCTTCGGCAAAATCAGCCTGGTTCTTGCCCAGACGGACCAATACGCTCAACGCTTCAGAGAAATTGGTGCCGGCAATGTCATCGTCACCAGCTCACTGAAATACGACACGGCTCAGATTGCCGATAAAGTTCAAGGAGCAGATGCTCTTGCGGCACAGATTAATATCGGCAGCGAAAGATTATGGGTTGCGGGCGGGACCGGTCCCGGCGAAGAACAAATTATCCTCGACGTATTTACCCATCTTAAACAGTCGGGCCAATTGGAGGACCTGCGGCTTGTCATCGTCCCGAGAAAGCCGGAGAGATTCGATGAGGTTGCCCGGACGATTACGGATGCCGGGTTCGATTTTATTCGTTACGGCTCGATTAAAAATACCGATGTCAGGTGTAAGGAGAGGCCGGCGGTGATTCTTGGTGACACGATGGGCGACCTGCGAAAATTCTACTGCCTGTCAACCATAATATTTGTGGGCAGATCGCTCGTTCCGATGGGCGGCTCGGATATGATGGAGGCGGCGGCTCTCGGTAAATGCACGATTTTCGGGCCGCACGCGTTCAATTTCAGGCAAACCGTTGACTCGCTTTTGGCCGGCAACGGGGCGATCTTAGTTAATGATGCTGACGAGCTGCTGCGGATGATGCAGAAGTGCCTGCTCGAACCGGATTATGCTCGTGAAATCGCCCGAAACGGACAAGATGACATCAAAAGAAACCAGGGTGCCACGACCAAAAGTATTGAACAAATCGAGAAATTTCTGCACACGAGCGAATAATGTTAGCTGCATAAGGGTATTATATTCGATCCGTTTACGATTTTACGGTGTCACTCTTATTTTTTTAGCCATGGCCTCGATATGTGTCGGGCTGGTTCCGCAGCATCCGCCGATGATTCTCACGCCGGCCGAATGAATTTTTTCTGCCGCTGAGGCAAATTCTTCCGGGGAGACTTTGTAAACGGCTTTACTTTCAACCAGCTCGGGCTTGCCGGCATTCGGCTCGGCTGAAATCGCCACATCTTCGGAAAGGGCTCTTACCGCAGCGACAAATTCATCCGATAGCGCCACGTATTGATCAAGTGACAGGGTGCCGCAATTGAATCCGACCGCGTCCACATTCAGCGGAATTATTTTCGATACGGCAGCCTCGACGCCGACGCCCATCATCGTCTTAAAGCTGTCACCGGCCTTGTCAAAGGACATCGATACGAGCACCGGCAGGTCGCCCGCGATAGATTTTGCCGCCTCAATAGCGACGAGGGTTTCATCGAGGGCTGTCATTGTCTCGATAATAAAGCCGTCCACGCCACCGGCTAAAAGCGCCTCAGCTTGAGCAACAAAAGCATCCCTCAACTCGTCCGGATTTAGTGCTCCCAACGGCTCCAGGAAATCCCCGCTCGGGCCGATATCACCCAGAACGTACTTTTCTTCTCCCGCCGCCAGCCGGGCAATTTGGGCTCCTGCCTTGTTTATCCGGGCGGCATCCCCGGCCAATCCGTGCCGGGTGAGAGTATATTTGTTGGCCCCGAACGTATTGGTAATAACCGCGTCGCAACCGGCAAGCAGGTAACCCTTGTGGATATCGGAAATGATATCGGCCGAATCAATGTTCAGGTACTCATTGCACGCACCGACTTGAATATTGCGAGCAATCAACTCGGTTCCCATTGCCCCGTCCAATATGAGCGGTCCCTGCTTGATTCTTTCTTTCAGACTTGTCCTGGCCATTGGCAAACTCCTTATCGGTTATTTACTGAGCCTGTTTGAACCACTTTCCATTAACGATTCTATATACGTTCGTGAAACCGCGTGGCTTAGGGAGCTTGAAAAGCACATTTCGCCGCGGCTCGGTAATTGTTGCCGGTTTTATGGATTTAAGTTCAAGAGTAATACTAAACGATGATTCGCCGGTATCCTGGGCATACGTTGTAACCTTTATCAGAGATGGAATAAAAAATCCATCGGATACTTCTTTATACTTGTCCAGTTCCGCGCCGGCGACAACATGACCATCCCGATTGAAAAATTCGATTCGCCTGACTCGATAATCACAGCTATGGACGTATATTTTTTTGATCACCACACCCTGCTGGCGTTTTGAAATTATGTCATAAGTGCCCTCGTTCGACAAAGACCAGTCCTGCTGCGTTTCTACTTCCCCGATTCCGAGAGACTCCAGCAGAGTTCTGGGGTCGATTACAAGCCCTTCGGACAAGTCCTGCTCAGACCAATTACCCCACCAGTGGGTGCTGATTTCTTTTGGTCTTATCGATAGCCAGAACTCCCGTTCGTTCGAGCCGAGGATTATCGCTTTTGGGACAAGAGCCTTGTCACCCTGCAGGTAAATTTCAACAGGCGGATTTGCCCAGAGTTTCATATTGAAATTTTCACGCTGCTGTTTTTTCTTTCCTTCGACGTGATACTCCAAACGGCATTGCCCGTTAGCCCGCAGCGGCACTACATTTTGTGATTGTGACTTCAGAGCGGCCAAAGCATCGGCTACAGAATCTTTGCCCGGACAGATATTTATAGGTTGGTGGATCTGGGATTCACAGCCGGCAAGAATCAAGATTGCTGCGGAAATGTACGGGATTATTTTTCGTAACATTTTTTTCAAAGCTCCTAATCTGTTTCTTAGCTCCGATTGTTCGCTCCGAAGCGGGAATTCGATTCGGCATTGCACAAAGCGAGTTTACAAATCCGTCTGGAGAATCTCGCCTATCTGCGACGATAACTGCTCGATTTGCTCTTCATCGAGATGCGGATTTACGACTTCGACGATCTGCTTCTCACCTACGACTCTTAATCGCCAGAGTTCCTGATCGTCTACGGTTTTTGTTTCATCGTATTTCAGAATCCTTTTTCGCATCAGAATTAATGCCAGGACAAAGCGGAAATTAATTTTTTCCGGCTCAGTCTCTTTTCCCAACCGTTCAAAGAAGGCCATCAGCATTTGGTCGTCAACAAACAACTGCCTCTTCTGGCCCGGATCGGGCAGCCTGGTCCTCCAGTAACAAAAAACATCCGGCTTTTGGCTCTCCCAATAATCGGCGCAGAAATCCTGCCGTTTAAGGCCTTCCTCTGTATCTACCAGAGCAGCGAAGTATTCTTCGCCGTATTCTATTTTTCTTTCTGTGCCGTGGCATTGCCCCAGCGGCTTATTAATTTCCCATTCATCCATATTACTGTTTTCCTGTTATACCTGATAGAATCGCTTTTTGAGATCTATCTTACCGTGTTTTCTTAAGCTGCATAATCAGAATTTCAGATTCTCCGATTATAATCGCTTGATTCAATCAAACTTCAGTAATTCATTTATGTTTTGCACTGTCTTAGGGCCTATGCCTTTGATTTTCTGTAAATCATCGCAATTTTGAAAAGCTGGACTTCCAGCGTTTTTTCCATTAAAATTCTCGCGGTATTCCACAATTGCTCCGGCTCGTCCCGGACCCATGCCGGGTAATCTTACCATACTTTCTACAGGAGCATTGTTTGGATTTATTCGGCCCTCTAACTCAATATCGCATCGGTCAAAAGGTAATTCATCTCGTCCGAGGTTCGAGACAAAACCGAAGGAAAAACAAACCGCCAGGCATACGCTGATAACAAACGCAAATGATTGAATCCTGTTTTGCCTGGTTTGTCTCATCTCATTCATTGCATAGAGTTGCCTGTTCGAGTCACAATTCGCGAGGCCCCGGTCACGATTTGTTTATCTGCTGAAGATGCTGTCGTGCAATTTCTTCAGGGTTCTAAACGATTCTTTGGGTTCGAGTTCGTCTGTCAACAGACCGCTGTGGCCGATGGTGCTATCCGCGGTGTCGATGATGTTCGAATAAGTCACCGAGTTAACAAATTGTTTGCTCAGCGCAATCTTATAGAACTGTTCGATCCATTGTCCCTGTAGTGATTCGTTCCACTGTTCGTGCCAGATACCGGCAACTTGACCGTCATGTAAGCCGTCGCCATCCTGACTTGGAACCTCCACATTGGTCATATATAAGGGTTTGGCAATGGGCCCAAAGTAATCCAGGATCGCCGATATTTGCATCATATCTCTAACATGCATACCAGTCTGATTTTTACCAAACCGTACTTGCAGTCCAAATGCGTCAAAATGGATTCCGCTCTGCACAACCATATCCATATAGACCAATGGCGGGATGCTGTTAGGTGTTGTCATATAATATTCACCCCATGGGTTGCTGACTTCAATAACCTTCAAAGCCCTGTCACTTGCTTGTTTTACTGCCATATTAGCCGCACGGGTCATTTCTAAAATCTGCTCGAATCCGAATCCGAAATGATTAAAAGCATTCAAACCGCTTATAGCATACCACGCTCGAATAGCACTGGAGTAGCGGGCAACCACCTCCGAAATAAAATGATACGCGGTTTCCCGAATCTTTTCAAAACCTGCTCCACTACGAAGAAGCCACTTGGGCAGACTCTCTTTCGAGAAAAAAAGCAGTGGTCCGGCACTAAGCGTCAGTTTCTTTTTACTGAGGGTCTCGACGCAGACGTCAATCTTCGAAAAATCGAAATCGCCTTTACGAGGTTCTATCTGTGCCCAGTTTATTGGAATTGTTGCAGAGCCGAACAATTCCAGTAGTTTCTCAACATACACAGGATTATCAATTTCCATAGGATCTATTCTGCAGCCGAAGCAGCCTCGGCCAAGGCCGTGGTTTGTCGTCCTTGTATTAAAAAGTGATTCTGCTTGTTTTATTGCCAGCTTTTCTGAGGAAACTATAGCTTTCTTAAGCGATTCATCAGCTAATTTAGCTGCTTTTGACGGCATAGAGATATTTTGAATTGCTCGAATAAATAGATCCTGTGCTTCTTTCAACAAATCCGCCAGAACTTCTATATTGTCGAGAAACAGCCAGTCCTCCCGTTTGTTAACGATTTGCATCAGCTTCGCACGTGCTATCTCAACATTCAAATTATACGGTTGTTCTCTCTCGGGCAGGCAGGTTGTAGGTAAAAGGACCTTACCAAAACCTTCGATAGGCCATAGCAAGGCCAGTCCGGCTGTTTCCAGATTTGACTTTACGCACTCGACAAAGCCGTTTTTAAAGGTAATCTGGGCTCTGCGAATACCTATTCCGTCGCCACCGAAGAGATAGGCACCACATAAAGTGAATTTATCAATAACCTTACCGTTTCTGTAAATCTGGAATTTCACTTTTTTCCTTTGCTTATTAGCGTATAACATTCATGATTTTGATAACGGAGCGTTTAGCATTGTAATTCCCGCGAAGGCGGGTACAGGAATCTGTAGCCTGTCTGCTATGCCCGGTCACTGGTGTAAATTATAGCCGTCAAATCCTGAGAACGCAATCCAAACTTTGCTTTCGGCTAATTTTATCGAGTACAGAAATGTGCTACGAAATACCGTATGCGTAACATGTCAGTTAATTCGATGCTATTTCGCTCTGATCGAACGCACGGTAGTGTTTCATTTGAGTTTCATAAAGGAGATTGTTCTTCTCGATGAGTTTGGCTATCAGGCTGAATTGACTTAGCAATATTTCGATCAGGTCGATATTTATTAAGGTTGATTCAGGGTTGTATTGCGGCAGAGCCATAATCACGTATCCGCAATTGCTCCGCTCGGTCGCTAATTGTGCAGCAACGATACTGCAATCGTTTATTTGTGCTACAACCGGCTCGGCACCATCATCAATCTTGGCACAAAGCTCTTTCAAAAACGACTCGCTCATATTCAACGTGGCAAATTCTTCCGAATCGCTGGGCCAGCTATGACCATTCCTGTCCATAATAAGCAGTATTGGCCCCTGCTCGGGCAAAACTTCGAAGACCTGCCGTGCGATTTGCTCGTTTAGCATAAAACTCTGAGAAGAGAGCGATTCGTGTAGATTCATTCGACCAGTTCCTTATTTGCTTTTGAATAATATCGTCAGCAGAAACTTCGGTATAATTGCAAGGCAACTTTCTAAGCGGCGAAATTTTGGTCTAATTTTGCTGATAAAGTGCAAATGCTGAGCCTGGAACTCAGTTTATAGGACGTAGCAAATGCTTTACCTGTATATGTGCGGCTATGTCAAATCAGGAGCTGGCAAGCCATTTCAGTCTGGCCATTGGGAACTTATGTCCCGGACAATCGGTTACATGTGCTCCCGGCGTATTTTTATGACCGTAAATACTGCCATTCGAAATTCCATATCGTTTTTTTAGAAAGCGGACCAATTTCAAAAGAGACTGCATTTGTTGTGTGGTGGGTGTTGTGTAATTGAAATTACCGACAAGGCAGATTCCTACAGCGTCTACATTGGCCCAATTACCAAGTGTTCCTCCGCAATGGGCGCCGGCCATCTGCCTTTGCCAGCGAAATGTTACTTCAACCTCACCGTCACCACTGTCAATGCCGTTACCTATTACGAAATCGTAGCCAACACCCTCCCAGTGCTTCTCTTCCCTGTGCATCCTGTCAAAGATAGCGGCATTTCCGTTTTCAGTCGCTGAGTGATGTATCACGATGGCCGTCCATTGCTTCTCAGCCTCGACGGGGGGCAGCCACTCTTTTGGGAAATCTCTTTGAATGGTGACCCGTTTGGGCTCTGGTTTTACAACCTTCGGGAACACTACTTTGGGCTCAATATTTGGGCTATGGACAATTTCCGGCATTTTATCGTAATTGGATGCACAGCCTCCCAAAATAAGCAAACAACTGCAAAAAATCATCGCCTTACAGGGCATTCTGTAATATTTCTTCATATTTGATACCGAATCTTTTCTCGATTTAGTTGGCAAAAATACGCTTCCGATTAATCCTCGCTTTGACTATGGTCACCTGATAGATGTGGTTTTTCCTTATATCTGACCATATACACACTATTGCCATCCTCGTTGTATTTCACAACATCCATATACGAATTCATAAGGAGTAATCCTCTGCCTCCGGGCTCGTAAAGCCCCGAGCCAAATCGTGGATCGTCAACAGATTCCGGCTCAAAACCCGTTCCCTCGTCTGTTATAGTAATTTCAACCTTTTCTGAGTTAACACAATAGTCAATCTTTACCTTCTTGGTTGGATCCATCTTATTGCCATGCTTGACGGCATTATGAAAAGCCTCTTCTAAAGTCAAGTGTACGGCGAAAATATCATCTTTGTCGAAATTGTGCTCTTTGAGCTTCGACAGAATCTCGTTGCACACCTCAACTACAGCAGATGACTTACTATCGACGACTATTGAGCTATTAATCGATGCTTCAGATGCCATGCGTCTATAAAGCAATATCCTTACAACTAATTCGTCTGAGATAAACCTTCACTGGCTGTTTCAATATCATTATAAATATCGAAAGTTTTGGTCAGTCGCGTTATTTTAAATATTTCGTAGATTTTAGGATTTATGTTGCATAGCCCTAATTGGCCTTCGCGTTCGTAAATCCTTTTGCTGATTCGTATTAAAAGTCCTAAAACTGCCGACGACAAAAATCGGACGTTGCCGAAGTCTAAAATCAGGTTTATCCGCTCCGCTTGCTCAATAACGGACATGATCGACTCCTGGAGGGCTTTAATGTCCTGTTCTTCGAGGATTTTCTCGTCGGTGAAGCTCATTATCGTAGCGTTTCCGGCGTACTCAACGCTTATATTCGGCTTAATCGCAGTCATAGAAAAATCCTAACAAAAAAATGAAATCGTACTGGAATCCTACGGCCAAACAACTCATATGTCAAGCCTTTTGAATTTTGAGCATGCGTTATAAGCATTTTCTGTCTGATTTCTAAAGTTACAAACGTCAATCGTCTTGTTTCCCGAACGACGCGTGGCAACAGGCGTCCGGCTACACAACCGGAGTTGTCGGATTTCGGTTTTCGTGCTTCGTATTTCCGGCCAAAGGCCGGCATATTGGCTTTGTTTGGCTTTGAATTGGCTTTGTTTTTTCGCTATCCCGGCCTGTCAATATCCACATAACTCATTGCTGTTACTAATCTAACACCAATTTGCACCACCTGAAATTGGCTTTGTTTTTTCAAATGTACCCTTTCAACTCGTTTAGGATTTCGTGTTTCGTGCTTCGGATTTCCGGCCAAAGGCCGGTTTTGGCTTTGTTTTTTTCAAATAGCCCCTGCCGGCGAAACGCCGGATTTACTATACCCGCCTTCGCGGGCACAAGCTTTCTATTTACTAATGACTATTTCAACATCTATCCTTTTTTACTTTTTACTTTTCCCTTTTTACTTGAATATGTCTTCTGTATTCATTTTGTTACCTATTATACGAAGCCCTATCTCATAAGGCGGGAGTATTTCAGAAAAATCTCCATTACACGGCGTTCTTTGTTCAGCCACAGAGGACGCAGATAAGAAATCAAATAATCAATAGTAAACCTGTCCTTGTATCTTAGATTCCAGGGGATATAACAAGATGTAACGTTCTTTAACAAATGTATCGTTCGGGCGGGTTTGTGGGTTGCAACCCACAAACCCGCGGCGGCAGCCGAGATCGTCTTGTCCTTGGGCATAAACCCGTGCTCAGCGTGATCCGACAGCCGTCCTATCTCAGTAGTCCGAACAGTCGCATGGGCCATTGTATCCCGGTGAGCCCGCATTGCAAGGAAGGACATTATGAGAAATTGCATTGGTATCGACGTGGCTAAACAGAATTTCGATCTGCACAGCCTTAAAACCGGGCAAGACCGACGGATGGAAAATTCCACCGATGGTATCCGGCAGTGTGTTGCACTTTGCAACAAAATCCGACCGAAGTTAATTGCCATGGAAGCCACCGGCGGCTACGAACTTGCCTTGGCCGCCACTCTTCAGGCCAAAGGATTTGCCGTGGCCGTAGTCAACCCCAGACGCATTCGAGACTTCGCGAAGGCCGCAGGGCAAATAGCCAAAACAGATAAGCTCGATGCCCGTATCATTGCTCAGTTTGCCGCCACAATGGAACCGATGCAGACCGAACAAATCAACGAAAACACGCAAAAACTCAAAGCTTTGGTCGCTCGCCGGAGTCAATTGGTTGGACTGCATACCGCCGAATCCAACCGGCGGGAACACGCCGACGGCAAGGAGATTCGACACAGCATCGCTGCTGTTCTGAAAGTCATCGAAGCTCAACTGAAAACCATCGATCGACAGATTAAGGAACACATCGAAAATACGCCACAGCTTCGACAACGCTCTGAAATCCTCGACTCGGTTCCCGGGATTGGTCCGACCACCGCTCACATGCTGGTAACGGAGCTGCCGGAACTGGGACGACTCAACCGAAGACAAATAGCCGCGTTGATTGGAGTTGCACCGATGGCACGTGACAGCGGGACCTTTCGCGGAAAACGCATGACCGGAGGAGGTCGGAAAAAAATCCGAAGCAGATTGTTTATGCCGACGCTCGTTGCGGTTCGGCATAATCCTATATTGAGAGCTTACTACAACAAGCTGCTCAGCCGGGGAAAATGTAAGATGGTTGCATTGGTTGCTGTAATGAGAAAACTCATTTGTATCCTGAATACCATGGCTAAAAACAATCAAGAATGGAATCCTAATTCAATAAAAATCACTTGATTTTTAAGACAGTCGCTGAGCAAAGTCGAATGGATCATAAATAATAAATGAAAAAGGCCTTTGCATTCTGGCCGTCGCCTAATGGTATTTCTTTCATAATAATTTCTTACCTCCGCTTATAGCCGGCTATAAATGAAATAACAATAAACCTATCCACATGATAGGCGGAAGAACATCATTCATCAGTAAAGAGAGTTGTATACGGCTCACACCACGTGGAACCATATACTTCGGAAACTTTCTCAAAATGCTCCTTGGGCATGCCCACCTCAATGCTGTTCAAATATTCCATAAACTCGTCTCTGTTATTTAGAGAAAAGATTTTTGTATCATAATTCAACTCGTCACAGAGAGGTTTCTCATTCAAATATGTATGACATTCATTATCAATAAAAATAGCATCACAATATGGCAAAAATGAAGAAATCATAGCGATATCGTTTGTCATACCTTTTGTCGGCGGACTTTTTTGGCCCGAAGCGGCTTTCCTTGCCAAAGACGCATATAGCATCGAAGAGATCTTTATTGCTGGAACGTGTCTGAGGCCGGGAGAACTGAAGTATTCAACTGTCTTATCCCAAAGATCTTTGTCCGTCACGCCTGCTTCTCTAAGGACACGATGAAACTCGTGTATTAAGATTACCGAATCTGGGGGAAATATGAAGTTTGTGGTAAGTTCGGTTTTACCTATGGCAGCCTCAGCATATGTCTTCAAGTAATTGAAATACACCTGCAAGACTGTCCTACCATAAGCGTTCCATTCTTCATGGAACCAGTATTGAAAGTCTTTATCAGTCTCAGATTGCCACCTCTTGAAGATTTCAAGAAGGCCTGAATTAATTTGTTCACGATCTTCTCTGAGCCTGTCAATCCATCCATCTTCATATTCTCTTTTGATCGAAATGAGTAGTGTATCTTGCCATGCGTTGATATCTCCATGGACAATATTGTGAACATTTATATCGATGGGATCATCTGACCGATTAGCGATCCAATTCTTCATATTCTCATACACTTGAAATCGCTCTATAGTGCCCCTGTCGTAAAAACTTACTCCATGGGAAAGCAATTGATACAAACGCTTAAGTGGTTCGAAATAGGGAGATAGCAGCGACTCATTTGTCTGGTAGATAAAATCAGGGCAGATAATCAGTTGCAATTTGGATAATATGTCTAACTTCTCAAACAGAGTTAGCCAGAATGGATCGACTTTTCCTTTTTGATGAGCCTTCGTCTTCGGATTTAGAGATTTCATTATCTCGCTTATGACAAATTGATCAAGGTATATAACCTTTTTATTCAGCTTTGGCAGATCATAGTGTTGAAGCTTATCACTACCTCTCGGGAAAAGGCATTCCCGACATCTCCTCGTGTAACTGTTCCTATTTATTGTGAGAACTCCAAATGCGTCCTTATTGCATTTGGGGCATTTTATGAATGGAGGAGATATGAATACCCTTGGATCAAACTTGAAAGTCTCCATATAAAAAACTCCCTACGCATACTGTTAGATTGTGAAACAACTTGTACAAACAGATCCCTGCATTAACAAATGAAATTCGCTTTTCTGTTATTTGACATAGAGACATCGTAATTAATTCTTCCGCGTGCGGAAAATTCATTTTGCACATCCTGATATGAAACTCTCAGCATGTAGGGTGCGATGAATCGCACCAATTCTTTTATTCATTCTCCTACAGAATGAGAAATTGCTTCAAAATCAGGAGGTTCGCTATCGGCCCCGCATTGGCACAACCAATCGCGCCTGTAAACTCCCTCTTTTACCCAGCGGTGAAAACTCGAATGTTCCCATTGATGAGGACATTTTACGTGGCCGTGTTTTACCGGATTGTAGTGTATATAATCCATATGCCTGGCGAAATCCTGCTGATCGGTAATCAGGTGTTCCCAGAACCGCCTCTGCCAAACGCCACGTTCACCTCTTTTTGTTCTCGATGCCGATACCGTCACATCACAACCGCCACCGGCGAGCCATGATTTCGTAAACCTCCTTTTTATCATGCGCCATCGCACAGAGAAATCATCGTTATCGTCCGGCATCTTCCATATACAATGACAATGATCGGGCAATAACACAACACCCTGCATTTCGAAAGGACGCAAGGCCATGACTTCAGCTATAGCCTGATGCAGAAATGAACGGGCAAGTTCATTGCCAAATATCTTCCGGCGGTTGAATGTCACAACGGTAAAAAAATATGTCCCGCCCGCATGAAACCATCGTCTATAGTCCGGCATGGTTCTGTTCTCTATTAATTGGTGCGATATATCGCACCCTACAAAATCCTTCCACAAATCCTACTTTATCAAATTTCATTCTGTTTGTCACAATGTTTTCTACGGATTTTTCGGTTCGGATAGGAATGTTCTTGCAATCCGAAGAGCTAAGAAATATTATTTGTTCGTAAATCTTAAAAAAGATTGAAATGAAAGTTGGTATCTTAACGGGACGTGTTGCCGGGTGGTTGTCAAATGCAGATAAAAGAATTTCAAGGTATAATTTCTCAAAAATACGAGAAGCGGGACCGGGAACGGGGTATCCCGGCTACGTTTATGTGGTTTATCGAAGAAGTGGGGGAGCTTGCCACCGCTTTAGCCGGTAACGACCAGGAAAACAGAGAGGAGGAATTCGCCGATGTGCTTGCCTGGCTCTGTACGCTGGCTAATATAAGCGAGGTGGATCTGGAAAAGGCCTGCAAGAAGTACACAGGCAAAGGCGTCAAAGGTTATAAGCCGAAATAGTACGGCAGAAGATTGCCGCGCTCGGCTGCGCCTCGCTCGCAATGACGAAAAAACGGCCTTTCGAGCCTCCCTTGCAATGACATCACCGCCAATCTGTCATTGCGAGCCCTTCGACTTTGCTCAGGATAAACTCCGCGAAGCAATCTTCTATAAACAATTGTTTTTTCTCCTTATGGAATCCCCAAGACTGCCCGTGACATTTGAGATTGCCGCAGTCGCTGCGCTCCTTCGCAATGACATCGCAACCAACCTATTCTTCGTCGGGATGTTGAATGTCTGTATCTCTGCCTGCCGCGGTTAAGGCTCGATAGAAGGACCATCCTAAGCCGCCTATTATGATTAGGAACACGACCGTAAGAATGATATAGGAAACGCCGCTTAATTCATCGCGGATATGAGCGGCCGGTTCGGCGGTTTTCTCCGCCTTGGCCAGGCCAATCAGAATCGTCGCTACGGCGGCGCTGACGTCCATCGTTGCGATAATGCCGGCCCATCTCGCCAGCCATGAGGCCTGGCTTTTCGAAGTGTGGTATCTGTCCAGAACATAATTGCTCAGCAGCATCGCAGCTACGCCGGCGGCTAATGACAACCAGATTATCGTGTCTTTCGCCGGCTGCGGCATTGAGACTGTGAATTGGACAACGAGCAGGCCCGCGATAACCAAAGTTGCAAGAAATGCAATCGACCCTGCAAATCCGCCCTTAACGATGAGATTGCCCTCCGGCCGCTGCGGCTCTTCGACGTCTGTACGGCCTCTTAAAAGACTGAAAATCACCGCCAAGATCGGCACGCAGGCCAAAATGCTCAAGCCGACACAGTTCGTTAATATCCAGTCACCCTCCGGCGTTCTCAGGAATCCATCGCCGGCGACGTCATCAAAAAGCTGCCAGAAGAAAAGCGTGCCGAGGACTACCGGTATGACCAGGCGTATAAGATAATTCCACCATTTGCCCAATTTCCAGTCGCTGTGACTATTCGCGTGCTGCCTGAGTATGTCGATACGCCACAGCCAGCCCAGAACGACACACTCCAGCAGGCCCATGAACGCGATGCCCCAGGTGCCGTTGACAAATCCGTCGATTGTGCCGAGCCAGTTGATTCCGCCCTGGGTGATATAAATCAGCCCTGATAGAAGTCCCACCACGCTCATGACGGGCAGAACGAAGCACCTGCGCCAACCGGTCTTGTCGATAATACTTGCCAGAATTGATTCGGTCATCGAAAAGGCCGAGTCCACTCCCAGCGTTACAAGCGCAAAGAAGAAAACGAAGCTGAACCACGCCGAATGAGGCAATTGCGCCAGTGCGTAAGGGAACGCTATGAAGGCAAGCGACGGCCCGCCTTCGGCAACGTTTTCCACGGCAACCGGATTGCCCGACTGCTGAGTTATAAAAGCCATCCCGCCCAGCGTGGCAAAGACCGCCAGCCCGGCGACAAAACTCGTTGCGAAATCGGCTATGCTGATAATGCCCGCGTTGTTGTTTAGGTCGCTTTTCCTGTGGAGGAAGCTCGCATAGGTAATCATCACGCCGTAAGCGAGACTCAGCGAAAAGAATACCTGCCCGAATGCATAACGCCATGTCACCGGCTTGGTAAGCTCGGACCACACGGGATCGAGATAATAAGTCAGGCCCTGCATGCTGCCTTCGAGAGTCAGCCCGCGTACCGTCAGTATCAGCAGCATAAGCCAGGGCAGCGGAACCGTAATCCAGACGATCTTGCCGACGAGGCGTACGCCCTTGAATATACAGAAGTACATCGTGGCCCAGGTAATGATCAACGGCAAGACGATATTCCACCGAATTGCCCCAAGATTTGGGCCGTCGATCTTGCCGAGATATGTCTGGTTAAAAAACCGGCTGGCGTTCTCGACCCCTTCGATTCCCTCGCCCGCCCAGGGCAATTCTCCGCCGGTAAAGATCCCGACGATGCTGTACCACAAAAAGCTGAAGCAATACGCCAAAATCACGGGATAGTAAGTGATTATCACGAAAGCTAAGATGATTCCCCACCAGCCCGCAATCTCGAAACGCTTATGCCCGCGTTTGAATGCATCGGGCGCCGCTCGCTGCGTGTAATGGCCGATACTGAATTCGAGAATCATTATGGGAATACCGACTACGAACAGGGCGACTATATACGGAATCAGAAACGCACCGCCCCCATAGCTGTACAGCTTGTATGGAAATCCCCAAAGATTGCCGAGCCCGACGGCTGAGCCAATTGCCGCCAGAATAAATCCGCCACGTGTCCCCCAGCTTTCTCTTCGCTCTTCCAGAAGCTCAGTCATCGTTGTTTCTCTTGTCTTTTTCCTTCTTTTCACGGAGGCTCTTACGCCCTTTGGTTTCCTCGCTTTTTGTTTCTTCTGTCTCTGTGCTTTTCTCTTTTATTCCGAGCAATTCCAGCGTGTCCCGCTCTATGATATTTCGAATATTAACTCGTGGTACTGTCGGCAAATTCTTATCGGCCAGGAGCATGTTAAAGCCGAGCAGTGTTTCTATGCACTGGCCGGCGCTGGCTGATGGGAATCCGCTACCGAATAAAAGTTTATCCATAACTCCGTGCTCATATGCCGCCACTACCATATTGTAAGTTTGCCAGACCCTGCCCGGGTATATTGTTAAATCAGCATATACGTTTTTGTGCCTGGCTACTATCGACAAAGTCTGCTCGACAAACGGCACGCCCATATTTCCGATGATTATTTTTAAGTTAGCAAATTCTCTGGCAACCTCATCCAGAAGGAACGGCTGGGCATACTCCAGTACGGCATCCGTTCTCGTAGGTTCTATTGCGTTGTGAAAGAATACGGGAAGGCCAAGCTCCTGCGCCGATTCATAAAACCTCATCGCCCGGCTGTGAGTAGGATGGAAACCGCAGGCCGAGCAATACAGAACCGTCCCCTTAAGCCCCAATTTATCCGGTATGGATTTTAAATGATTTGTACTGATTTTGTCTGTGCCGGGCTCCACTACTGCAAAGCCGGTCATTTTCTCTTTATGTTTGTTTACATATTGTGACAATTTCTTATTGACCTCATCGCTCGGCCCGTCCGAGGTCGCCAATACGATGCACACATCGACTGTTTCTGCTGCTGCAAGATGCTCGGATGTTTCAGGGTCCTTAGCAGCCAGTTTTATATGAGTATGACAATCAACTATCATAATCCGATACCTTTAGTTGGCATAACTTCTTATACCTGTACGAATTAGAATCTATCTTTTCATTTTTTACTTTGAAGCTTGTCTCAATCCGGGTCCATCTACAGCCATTACTATCAATAATCAATTACCTTGTTCTCGTCAAGCACAAATATTTGCCCATCATTTAACTTGTTGATATCGGCACAACGACCTGAAATTTCTATACCTTATTTGTGACAGACATGACAATAGAATAGTTTGTTTATTCGGCCACAATCTGCGGTTCTAAATGATCGAAGGTCTAATAATAAATTATCAGGAATCTCTTCTTGACGTCGTGACTCGGCAATTATAACATTACAGCAGTGACAAGTGCATAGAGAAGAATGTCTATATTTTTCAAAGGTTTCATGCCGGAACATTTGGATATTCTTGATTTTTACACTTTATTTTTGATTTTTTTATGCAGAGTTGCGTCTTATATGGTAGAATTACCCGGCCGAAGCAGCAGGCATTTGCCGGTGAGCTTGCAGGAGTGCTCAAAAGGTTCCGGGCCTTGAATTTTGAGTTTTAAAAAATGGATTGTCCAGCTTGTAAAAATGCGATGATCACGCTTGAGCTTGAAGATGTTGAGATCGATTATTGCACCAAATGCGGCGGCATCTGGCTGGATGCCGGCGAACTTGAGCTTCTGCTAAAAGAGCCTGACAAGGCTAAAGGCCTGCTCGATTCATTCAGAATCGATTCCGAAAGCGACGAGAGAATAAGAAAATGCCCTATATGCGACAAAAAAATGCAGAAAATTGTCGTCGGCTCTTCCAAACCTGTGCTGCTCATAGACAAGTGCCGCAGAGGTGACGGTCTGTGGTTCGATAAAGGTGAACTGCAGGATATCTTCGACAGAGCCGAATTGGACGAAGACGATAAAATTCAAAAGTTGTTGAGCGATATATTTGGTTACAATCAAGTTTAACGAAAGGAGTAAAATTATGCTGACCTCAATATTACCCATCGTTGCCCTTAATACACTGACCATGGTATCAGGGATTGTCGCTGTCATTGCTATTATTGCAGTGGTAATCCTCAAAAAACGCTCGTCATAGCACGAGGCTTACAGGCCTTCGATAAAGGAGAAAACCTATGGGAGCAACGATCCTTATAGCGGTCCTTATACTGGTTGGTATTCCGCTTCTGCTGATTGTTTTTGTCATTGGCGTCTACAATGCTTTAGTTCGACTTCGTAATCAGGTCGATAATGCCTGGTCACAAATTGATGTCCAGTTGAAGCGCCGGCACGATTTGATTCCCAACCTTGTCGAGACTGCCAAGGGCTATATGAAGCACGAGCGCGGGACTTTTGAGGCTATCACAAAGGCCAGAAGCCAGGCGATGGGAGCGAATACCGTCAACGAAGCCGCGAAAGCCGAAGGTGCGCTCGGCGAAGCGCTCAGCAAATTCATGCTGGTCGTCGAGAATTACCCCGAACTGAAGGCCAATCAGAATTTCCTTGCGGTTCAGGAAGAGCTGACCGGCACCGAGAACAAAATCGCATTTTCCAGGCAGAGCTACAACGACCAGGTCTTGTTCTTCAACAACAAGATTCAGATGTTCCCTTCGAACATCATTGCGGGGATGTTCAAATTCATCAAGCGCGACTTCTTCGAGATTGAAGTTGCTGCCGAGCGGGAAGTTCCGAAGGTGAGCTTTTCTTAGCACTTCGAACATGCCCCAACAAGCGATGAGTGTTTGGCTCGTTTTGGCCTGTTACCTGGACCCGGGCAGAATCGTCCGGCCCAGCAAGGTCGAAAGTATGCACGTAGAATCGGGGAATCTGATAAAGCAGTCGTGCTAAACGAACTTTCGGCGTAATATGCTCTGAGTGAAGCCGAATTGCCGCTATGACGGATTCGGTTTCACTCCGGGTGTAACTGTTTGGTTGTGCCGTGAACCGGATTATGAGTGACAAACAATGTGGGAACTGATTAGAGCCAATAAAAGAAACTCCATCTTTCTGATGGTGATTATGGCGGGAGTGTTGCTGCTCCTGGGTTTTATCATCGGCATGGCCTTCTTCGGCCAGGAAGGCGGCATGTTCGGCCTGATGATTGCAACAGTAATCTGGCTGGTTCTTACATTGATAAGCCTGTCGAGCGGAGACCAGATACTACTGGCGGCCAGCCGTGCCAAGCTGGTTACCCACGAAGTTCATCCGCAACTGTTCAATGTCGTTGAAGAAATGAAAATCGCGGCAGGCCTGCCGGCAATGCCCAAAATATACATAATCAACGACTCGGCGCCAAATGCCTTTGCCACCGGTCGAAATCCCCAAAACGCATCGGTCGCTGTAACGGCAGGGCTTTTGGCCCGGCTCAACCGGGACGAGCTCCAGGGCGTTATCGCACACGAGATAAGCCACATCATCAACCGTGATATTCTCTTTGTCACGCTTGCAGGTATCATGCTTGGCTCGATCGTCCTGCTCTCGCAGGTCTTTCTTCGGGGTATGTTTTACAGTTCTATGTCAGGATCTCGCCGAAGGTACTCAAGCGGCGGCAAGGACGGCGGCCAGGCCCAGCTTGTTATGCTGATAATCGCAATTGTTGCTGCTATTGTGGCGCCGCTTATGGCATACCTCTTATACTTTGCACTTTCGAGGCGGCGTGAGTACCTTGCCGACGCCGGGGCTGCCAGGTTGACCCGCTATCCGGAAGGTCTTGCCAGCGCACTGGAGAAAATCGCCGGCGATCCTTCGCCCCAGTTAGCTGCCGTGAATAAGGTGACCGCGCCGATGTACATTGTGAATCCCTTCAAAAAAAAGAAGCAGATGAAATTATCCGATCTGACCAGCACGCATCCCCCGATTTCCGAACGGATCAAGATTCTGCGCAACATGAGCCAGGGTGCTTCTTTCAAGCAGTACTCGGACGCCTTCACGAACGTGACGCATCACAAAACCGTCGTTCCTGTTGCCGCTCTGAGCGAAAAAGAAGATGTCGCTTTGCGTCAGGCCGGCGCCGAGGCCGCAAAGAAAGGCCGCGCCGAGAAACAAATGCGACAGGTTGGTGACATTATGAGAAGGGTCAATCAATTCATATTCCTGACCTGCGTCTGCGGGTTAAAGCTGAAAATCCCTCCGAACTTCAAGGGCAATAACGTCAAGTGCCCTCGCTGTAAAAAGATTCTCGACCTTCCCTCCAGATAAACGACAAGCCAACGAACGGCAAATTAATAAGGCCGGTTCACCGGTTATACAGGTATCAAGCCATGGCTTGTGAGTGGTGGGCTGCTAATCCAGGCTGATAGTTTCGCCGGCTGACAGCACCTGTACTTTGCACTCCGCCGCCTCGGCAAATGCTTCGGCGTCTGCCCGAGAGCCTACGATTTCACCCCAGTGATATGGAATGGCTCGTTTAGGTTTTATGTACTTTGTTGCCTCGGCGGCCTCGGTTGCGTCCATAGTGAACGTACCTCCCACCGGCAACAGAGCAACGTCTATTTCTTTTAGAGACTTCATCTCGTCGGTCAGGTCGGTATCGCCGGCATAATAAATGCGTTTTGAGCCAACCTCAATTACAAAACCGACCCAGTTGTTTGCTTTGGGATGATATTGTTTGCTCGGATTGTACGCAGCCACACCGCTCACTCGAACACCACTGAAATCCACTGTCAGCCCATTCAAAATCATCTCACCGGTTTTTTCCTTTGTAACGACATCAGCCGAAGCGATAAGTTTTGTTTCCGCTCCGCTGATCCTGGCGATGTCCTCCGGTGAGTAGTGGTCATAATGGCTGTGGCTGACAAGCACAAGGGTCGCATCGTGCGGAGAATCCTCCAATTTCCAGGGATCGATATATATGACGGTATCATCATGACAGATTTTAAAACCGGCATGACCCAGCCACTGGAGTGTCGTACCCATAACAGCCTCCTTTCTTATTTCTTCTTTTCCTTCTGTGTCTGTAGTGTCCTTTCTACATCCACAAACACTTAATCCCAGGCTGACAACTAAAATGAATAGTCTCAAACTCTGCATTTTTCTCTTCTTGAGCAAAATCTGCGACAAATCATATTATGATCATATAAAAGGCCATCTTCTCCCAAAAAGACTGCCGAGTGCGTAGCAACCCGCGGCTCTCAGTACTGCTTTATGTGTGTCTTGCCTTATTGGTGTTTCGCCCACGAGCCTTTGCACATAAACTTCCCTCTCGTCTTCGCTCATGTAATTATCTCTGATCTGCTTGAGTTCTCCACTATCGAGAAAAAACCCCCCGCACGCATAACACTCATCTACACTTACTTCCTTTGCATTCTTGTATTTGTGCTCACGCATTTTTATTCCGCACTTCGGGCAGTTTAGCGGGCCACGATCGGTATTCTGCCGAGGACTTTTCAAAGCTTCTTCAAGAACTCTCCCAACACCTTCATGACTCTCATCCAGATCCTTTAATTCTCCCCAGTCAAACCAAATTCCTTTGCATCCATTTTTACAGACATCAACCGATACGCCCCCGAAGTCTTCTTCCACCATTGACATTCCACACGCCGGACAATTCATCTTTAATCTCACGTTCTCGATTTAACTGCTGCAATAAATCAGAAATTATCTTTCCAATTATCTGCCTTAAATATTCGAGTATATAATAATATCAGAAATCCAACCCGGCAGTAATTTTTTTTTATACGGCAATCCGTAATGACTGTCAGTACTCAATTGAAAAGGCCCTGCAATTCGGCAGAGCCCTTGGTTTTTAAAATCCAGATATACCGGCGATCTCAGCTTTAGCAAGGACGAACATTGACTGCTTCAGGACCTTTCTTACCCTCGGCAACCTCGTACTCTACCGCCTGGTCATCATTTAGAGATCGGAATCCCTCCGCAGCAATATTCGAGTGATGGATAAATAAATCCTCACCGCCATTGTCGGGAACAATAAAACCGAACCCCTTCCTCTCATTAAACCATTTTACTTTACCTTTATCCACAATGTGCTCCTTGGGCTCACGATGAGCCAGCAATTTAACCTCCCTCGTATTCGATCAGGAGTACACTCCGAGGGACACAAGAATACTCCTTGACGCAAACAAATATAATGAAGATACCAACATATGTCAAAGAAATACAATTATTTGAAATATAAAAATAGTGTGCCTTAAACGACTTGCGCAGACGTGTTTAACAAGGTGTACAATCAGAGTAATCTGTTTCGAAGAGACACTATCAAAGCCTTAATGACAAACAGGCAGAAATTACAGTTTGATTTTCAAGCAATCTTTCATAAAGCAGCAGTCAGTGTACGAGCATTGACCGCCGGATTTTCCAAAACAAGGCATGCACCCCTCTGCCACCTGGATAGCATGTATTACATCAGCCTTTTTCATTTTTCCGGGTGTTAGCCCGAGTGCTTTGGCCTTCATTCTTATTTCAGGCATACCCATTTGTTTTTCTGCTATTTTTGTTGAGGGCATTCTATTAACTCCTTCAGATTTCTCGGGCGGTTCTTTACGCCCGTAAAGGTTTCCCACAATGACGTTCAAAATAATATTTCTTGTTCTACCAACGATTTACCAGGCTAATCATCCAACAGCTTAAGAAAAGTATTCCGTAAATATATTTTCGTTTATTTTTGGGTATACCCATCAATAAAGTTTGATTTTCTATTATTATTTTTGATTTAAGTTAACTTTTACTCATTTTTACGTCCTATATTCGATTATGTTACGTGTCCTGTTCAAACAACTGATTGCAAATCCCCCAATATTAACATGAGATTGATTAATAAATTACTCTGTACGAATATTATACCCAAGAGACTGATTATCGCTCCTTTTATAGTGCCTCTATACAGTTATGAGTTGTATTTTAACTAAAAATCGTGTAGATACTAATCGTACCGTTATGGCCTTTATTGTGCTAAACCGTCCGGTAAAAAGATAGATTATGAGCATAACAACACTTGAAATGAAAGGAATTAGACGATGCTAAAGATAGGTATGATTGGAGCCGGTTTTGTAGCAACATTTCATGAAAGAGCGTTATGTTCGGTCCGCGGCGTCGAATTGACAGGAATCTGTGCCCCTGATGGAGCTGCAGCACTTGCCAAGCGCGCACGCCAGGATGGCCTGGGCAATGCTAAGGTGTACGATAATGTCGCAGATATCTGTGACGTTGTTGACGTTATCTGTATTTTTGCCCCGAATTTTACTCGCCTCGATATTATGCGTAATATAGCTAAGGCAATCGAGAACGGGTCCAAAATCAAGGGAATCATTTGCGAGAAACCGCTTGCCCGGAACCTTCAGGAAGCAGATGTAATGGCAAGAATGGCAAAGGCACTCCGTGTACCTACCGCCTATTTTGAAAACCAGCTTCACATGCCCTGTGTGGTGGAGGCCCGTAATCAACTTATGGCAGTGGAAAAGAGTATGGGTTCTGTGCACCTTTCCCGCAGCGCAGAAGAGCACGGCGGACCGCACGAGCCGTGGTTCTGGGATCCCACGCGGCAGGGGGGCGGCGTTTGCTGCGATATGGGCTGTCACAGTATAGCTGTCGGGATGTATACGCTGACACCCAGCGGTAAAAGACCTGACTATCTCAAGCCTGTTTCAGTGACTGCGAATATGGCACTGCTTAAGTGGGGCAAAGAGCCCTGGATTAGCCAGCTTAAAAAAAGAGGCGTAGATTATAAAGCCGCTCCGGCAGAAGATTACTCGAATGTTACGATCGAGTTCAAAGATCCTGAAACCGGGATTAACAGCATAGCTCAAGCGACGAATTCCTGGATGTACGATGCGCCCGGCCTGAGACTGCTTATGGAAGCCTTCGGCCCCGGCTATTCTTATACGGTCAATTCTTTGGAGTCGCCTGCCGGTATATTTATTAGTGACGCGGCGGCCACTGCCGTTGCAGATAGCGAGCTTGCCCTTGAGAAAGCACAGGCGACGCGAGGTGCTCTGGTTCTTCAGCCGAACGAGCCTGACCTGTATGGTTATGTAGCTGAATGGCGGGACGCCATCTCGGCTTTTGAGAAGGGCAAAAATGCTATGCTCGATTTCCAATACGGCCGGCGAATCACGATGCTCGTGATGGCTGCGTACATGGCACACGAAAAGAAAGCGACAATTGACCTGACGGATTCAGAAGTATTGCAGTCTCTCGAAAGCTACGTCCCAATGATCCAGCAAGGCAAGGGGGCGGAAGTTCTTCTTGGTGCATAACTCCTCCGTAACGGGCTTGTTTTCGACGTTCAGTTTTTACAATACGTCACAAAGAATTAGAGAACATCAAGGAATTGCAGGGATTTTTATTTCTACCTTTCCCTATATCCATCTTTAGCTTTTGGACCTGCTAAAAAGCTGCTGGACTACTGCAATTTCACCCAACCTACCTGCGGCGGACTGGAGTTCTCGTAGTGCGGCGTCTCCTGTCTGGTTCTGGAGCTTGCAGTTTATACATAGAAGGATTTAAACTCAGTGAATTCAATTTTGATTCAAAAGACCTGCCAGCCGGGCTTGAAGAATCGATCTTCGCGGGTCGAAGGATAACAAGG
>Ga0265594_1000257_pt1 | contig 43579 bp, 34 predicted proteins | sample saktaG_11_FD_190147 | JGI IMG/M metagenome (GOLD analysis project Ga0265594, IMG submission 190147) | Saline water microbial communities from Sakinaw Lake, British Columbia, Canada - sak_2011_5_24_80m | ecosystem: Environmental > Aquatic > Non-marine Saline and Alkaline > Saline ... | reverse complement strand
AGCGGTCACCGGGGTGTCGTGGGAAGGCGTCGAGGCACTAGGAGACGCCCTCGTCAAGTACGGCGACCCCGTGTTCATGATAGGGATCGGCCTCAACAAGAGTCTCTCTGGCGCCGAGTCCGTTAGGGCGGTCTCCCTCATCCCCGCCCTCCTCGGGGAGCACCGCGGCTTCTACTACACGAACAGCAGGGGCAGGTACCTCTCCGGAGACATGGAGGGCGCAACGCTTACGAGCAGAGCCCATAAAGTGGTCAGTCAGATCTCCATCGGCGAGAGGCTTGCAGCCGGCGAGTTCAGGTTCGTCTACGTCCAGAACATGAATCCGGCTCTCACCCTCCCGGACTCCAACGGCATCAGGAAGGGGTTACAGCGTGACGACGTGTTCCTCGTGGTTCACGACACCCACCTTACCGAGACGTGCCGCTTGGCGGACGTCGTCCTCCCCGCCGCCACCTACCTGGAGAAGGACGACGTCGTCCTATCCGACTCCCACCCATACGTCAGGAAGGCACGGAAGGCCGTCGAACCCGAGGGAAAGAGCCGGGACGAGGTGTGGGTCATGAGGGAGCTTGCTCGTCACGTTGGTGTAGAGGCCACGTGGGTTTACGACGACCCGTGGGCCGAGGCCGGACGCACTCTGGCGAACGCGTTCATCGACGGAGGCTTCGAAGACCTGATGAGTGGGTCGACGCTGAGGCTCCGCATGAGGCCCGCCGACGAGTACCAGACGCCCTCCGGCAGGGTAGAGTTCTACTCCTCGGCGGCTGAGGAGGGTGTGTCGCCGCTGCCCAGACAGGATGAGCTCATACTCGGCTCCGACGAGTATATTCTCGTAAGTAGCAGCCTCCCCAAGTACACCCACACACAGTTCAGGGATGTTTACGGCGATATACCGGCGCAAGTCTGGATAAACCCCGCGGATGCAGAGAGACATGGCGTTCAGGAAGGGGCCGAGGTGACACTCTTCAACGACCTCGGGAGGCTCAGGCTTACGGCGGTCGTCACTGATCGGGTGCCCCGAGGAGTGCTCTGGGCGCCGAGGGAGCTGATAGACGGAGAGGGGAACGCGCAGAACTCCTTGACCCCCGGGGAGCCGCAGATGATAGGCGGCGGCCCTGTCTATAACTCTACCAGAGTGAAGATTCTCTAGGGCAAGTTTTTACACGCATGCCCCCCGAGTATGTATCCACCGGTGAACCCGTTGAAGATACTTGAAGACATACGTGTACTCGACCTAACCCAGTTCTGGTTCGGGCCCTTCTGCACCATGATGCTAGCGGACATGGGGGCCGAGGTCATACGAGTTGAGCCTCCCTGGGGGAGCCCGGATAGGGTCGCCGACGGCTACATAGTGGGCGGCAGCAGCTACACCTTCCACCAGCTGAACCTCAACAAGAAGGGTCTCACCCTCAACCTCAAGACCCCTGAGGGGATGCGGGTCTTCAAGGAGCTAGTGCCGCTGTCGGACGTGGTGGTCCAGAACTTCAGGCCCGGAACCATGGAGCGGTTGGGGCTAGGTTACGACATCCTCAGGGAACTGAACCCGGGCATCATCTACGCGGCCCTCAGCGGGTTTGGCCAAACGGGTCCCTACCGTGAGCGCCCATGCTTCGCCCCCATAGCCGAGGCCATGAGCGGCCACAGCAGGCTCACGGGAGACGAGGTCGACCCAGACGGACCGCCGATCGAGATGGCTCAGGCGTACGGCGACTTAGGCCCCGCGCTCTTCGCGGCCATGAGCATAGTGGCAGCGATAAGGCACAGGGACCGCACCGGCGTAGGGCAGATGATCGACGTGGCCCAGCTGGACTGCATGGCCGCCCTGAACATGGCGATCACAGGGTACAACCTCTCGGGGATGCTCCTATGGCAGCTAAAGGAGCGGTACCCCCTCGGAAGGGGTTTCGGCGGCCTGCTGCAGGCGGGTGACGGCGGCTGGGTGAGGCTGGCCAGCTTCAGCCCCCGGCTCATCGACAGCCTCAAGGAGCACATGGGTGTCGATGAGGTAAACATGGAGGCGATCCAGGAGAGGGTCTCCCAGATGACCCGCGACGAGGCGGTGCAGTACTTCGTGGACGCCAAGGTGCCCGTGGCTCCGGTCTACAACGTCGACGACGTAGTCAGGGACCCCCACCTCCATTCGAGAGACATGTTCGTAGAGGTGGACCACAGAACCGCTGGCAAGGTGAAGGTCGTGAACTTCCCCGTCAAGTTCAGCGAGACACCATGCGAGGTCAGGGACGCGGCGCCGGCACTCGGTCAACACGACGAGGACTTGCTAAGAAACATCTTGGGATACGATGAGTCGAAGATCGACGAGCTCAAGAAAGCCAACGCCATAATGGAGTGAAGAGGATGAGGTTCATAGCAGAGGTCTTCGACAGGTACCCGGAGGCCCACATAGGGGTCTTGACAGCCAGAGACATGGAGGTCGTGCACAGTGACCCGGGTCTGGAGAGGATGAAGATCGGGGCGCTCTCGGCCGCGGAGGAGAAGATCGGCGGCGAGCCCGCGACGCGGCACCCTTTCATCGCGTCGTGGAGGCAGATGTACCGCAGCTTCGGCACCAAGCCCGGGGACTACAGGCCGTCCGCCGAGGCCCTCGTCAGGAGGGCGCTGAAGACGGGCGGCCTCCCAACCATCAACACCGCCGTGGACGCCTACAACGCCGTCTCAGTACGGCACCTGATCCCCATGGGAGGGTTTGACCTTGACCGCGTCGCCGGCGACATAAGGCTGCGGTTCTCCGCCGGAGGCGAGGAGTTCACGCCCCTAGGCTCCGACAAGAAGGAGGAGACTTACGTGGGCGAGGTCGTGTACGCCGACGACGAGAGGATACTTACCCGGCGGTGGAACTACAGAGACTGCGACGAGACCAAGATAACGGAGGAGACACGGAACGCGGTGCTCTTCATCGATGGCCCGGAGGGGGTCCCACGCTCGTCCGTCGAGGAGGCCCTACTCGACCTCGGGAGGCTTCTCCGTGATGTCTGTGGAGGAGACATCCGCTCCGGCGTCGCGTGGGCAGATGAAAAAGAGATCACTCTCAGGCCCTAAAAAAGGGGGGAGGGTTGCTAGGCCTCCACGTTGTACTTGTCGTAGAGCTTCTTCAGCAGCTTGTTGAGTTCTCTGGCTCGCTCCTCGGACTCCGAGGGTTTGAGCTCCTCGCACTCGTAGCCCACTACCTCTCTCATGTACTTCACGTTCTGCTCGCAGTACACCACGGTGCCGTCGTCCTTGATCTTCTCGATGCCGTCGATTCTGCCGCCCTCCTCGTTGATGCGGATGGCCTCCTCTAGGCTGATGCCAGGCAGGACTACCTCGGCGCCCTTCTCGGAGAGCCTGCACGGGTAGGCCCCTGGCAGCCCGGCGGCGCCGGCGACGCAGGTGTGAACCTTGCCGGTGTCGTAGTAGATGGCGAGCACGTGCTTCAGGAAGCTCGAGGCTGTCCTCATCTGGTCGACGAGGGCGCTCTTGAACTGGCCCGGCGCCCCGTACCCGGCGTCGACGTACAGCTTAGTTATCTTCTTGTTGGGGAACCTGTCGGTGACGTCCTCGCCGTCGACAAGTATCTTGACCCAGTAGGGGCCGCCCATGCGGACTGTGTAGTATGCGCCGTGGTGCCCGACGCCGTAGATCTGGACGCTCCTGTACGGCACCTTGAGCTCGTTGGCCACTATCCGCTTGACGCGGCTGAGGCCCAGGTCCATGTTGCCGCCGCCGCAGACTGGCTCCAGCCCCAGCTTGCTGAGCACCACGTTGGTGGCGTCGGGGTAAGCCCCGTTGACTACCTTGACGTCCACTCCGCTCTTCTTGATGGCCAGCATGAGCTTGTGGGCGAGCGTCAGGTGGTTGGGGAGCCACGGCCCGATAGGGCCTATCTTCTTGTAGTCTTCGGGGGGCAGCAGCCGCGTGATCCACCACGAGCCTAGGCTGGAGAGATTGCAGATGACCTTGGGCCTGTGCTCCTTCAGCAGCTCAGCCGTCTCGTCTATCTCGAAGAGGTTGATCTTCTGGAAGCTGAGGTCCGGGTAGAACCCGAGGTTGTGAGCCACGTGTAGGCTCTCCTCCACCTCGAACCTTCCTTTCTCCTCGTCTATGTCGGCGCCTATGACCTTGATGGGGAGCCCCATGCCTGCTATCTGGTACATCATGTCGTGGCCTACGCTGCCGGCCGACCCGATGATCATTATAGAGTCCATTATGACTCAAATTGAAACACGCGGACATTGTATAAAAGCCTGAACAGACAATCATTCATTTATTACTACTAACTAGTATGTTTATGGGGCCCATGAGACGGACATTTTTTTTCATCGCATTTCTGTCGCTATCCCTTTCGACGATCCCCCTCAGCTGGGCCCAAGAAGACTATACCCCTGTTTCGTTGACTTTCGCCCTTTACTCCGACGGCACCGCTAGGACGGAGTACCTGGTGGAGTCTGACGCGTTGCAGGCCCGTATCGAGGTCGAGATCTTCGGGCCGCCTTATAACCACCTCGTGATAAGGGACGATGAGGGCAACCCCCTGGTCTACAGTACGGAAGAGGCGAATGTCACGGTGGACAGCCTGGGCGCGCTGGAGCTGACCTTCACGTACCTAACGATGAGCCTCACCACCAAGGAGGGCATAGTCTGGACGTTCAACGTGTCAACACCCGTCTCTACACGGATCGTGCTCCCCGAGGGGGCCGCGATATTCGACATGAGCGACATACCGACCGACATAGGCGTGGACGGAAGCAGGCAGTACATAGTGCTTGAGCCCGGCGACCTCTCGGTCTACTACATGATAGGACTCCCGGACGTAGAGAGTGAGGCTCAGGAGGCTCTAACTGAGGCGGAGTCCCATCTCGGCGACTTGGAGTCATCAAGCTATGTGCTTACCGAGGCGCGCTCCATCCTCAGCCAGGCTCAGGACCTATACGACTCGGACCAGTACGTGGAGTCGAAGAACAGGGCCGAGCTGGCGGTAACAACGGCCGACGAAACCGTGGAAGACGCCGTCAACGCCTACGCGGACATAGGGAGGGCGTCCGAGGCGGTGAGTCAGGCAAGCAGCGACGGAAGAATCGACGGACTGGACGAGGCCCAGTCGAGCCTCGAGGCTGCGTCCACCTACTACAGCGAGGGAAATTATGTCGAGGCGAGAACATACGCCTTGCAGGCCTACCAGCAGGCGGCCACGGCGATCACCCCTAAAAGTAACTCATTGTTATACGCAGGTATACTCCTATTGGCCGGGTTGGGAGGCGGAGGATACTACTATATGCAGAGAATCAAGGCCAAGAAGCCCCCGTCTGGTGTCCCCGTGGACTCGTCCCAGGCGAGGGAGGTCAACCTTGACCTGATCTTCTGGCACCACCAGGACCTGCGGCTGGAGGACAAGGAGGTATTAAGATTCCTGGCGGAGTCCAACGGCGAGGCCTTCGCCTCCGAGATACGGGACAGGTTCGAGATCCCGCGCTCCAGCGCCTGGAGGCTTATAAGAAGGCTCGTTAACAACGAAATCGTAGAGGAGAGGAAGATAGGAAACCAGAGCCTTGTACGGGTCCGGGACAAGTATCTCAAGTAACTATTGGATTAAATGTTCCAAAACGTTCCAACGTGTTCTTATAATAAAACCCATGGGCATATACCTCAGTGAAAAGATGAAGACCAAGTTACTCGTTCTTGCACTATTGCTTATGCTCTTGTCGGCTCCGTTGGCTCAGGTAGTCTACGCCGAGGACACCACCGATGGCGATGATACCGGAGGCGGTACTAATGGTGATGGGACAGGAAATGGCAACATCGATCCGCTTGTCTACCAACAGATAAAAGAGGTCACTAAAGCAAGGTGGTGGAATCTTTACTATCTCTACACTGGCCAGCAGGGTGGTGAAGATGATGGTGATGGCGACGGTGACGGAACAGGTGAATACGACGGCCCCGAAATCCCAGAAGATTTAGACCCTGAACTAAGAAACCAGCTCATGAACGCATGGATGGAGATGACACGGGCAGAGGAGATGGAGGGAGAAAACCTACAAACGGCTGCGCAGCAGCACCTGCGGGTTATGAGGATGCTCAGGAACACTTGGAGGAAGTACCAGAAGGACAACCCCGATATAGTGGATGATACGACTGAGCCTCCGGAAGATCCCGTGGATGGAGGCGATGACGGCCTCCCCACCGATGAGGAGTTAACCGAGATACAGGGGCAGCTTGTCAATAGGTTCCAGGAGAGATTCAGGGACTCAGTAACAACGATGTTTCAGTTCTATAATGACGTCGAAGACGACCTGGACCCCGACGACGCCATGAAGGCCTACAACGCGCTGTACCACGCCGAGCAGAAGCTCCTGCGTATACAGGAGAGGATCAACGCGGGCGACTACGAAGGCGCGATCGACGACTTAGAGGGAGCAGGTAACGATCTCGGTGACGAGTATGATGACATGGAAGACCCCCAATCGGCCCAGCTATTCAAGACAGCTACCAAACTTCAGGCAAAGATCGAGAAGATGATCGAGAAGAAGGAGCGGAAAGCCGCCCAAGGCGAAGACACCTCCGGCGATGATGATCTGATAAACCAGCTAAAGGGTAACATCGACAAAGCCAAGAACGATCACAAAGAGAACAAGGGTAAAGGCAACGACAACGACAACGGCAACGGCAACGACAAGGACAAGGAGAAAAAGCCGAAGAAGAAAAAAGACGAGTAAATCCTTCAAGCTTTCTTCTCTATACACGACTTTTCCAAATATCGTAACTACACGTAGTTCCTTTATCTTCTCTTCCGCGCATCCCAGGATGTCGCGGGCATTCCGCTCTTGATGGAGGTAGGGCCCTTCGTCTCAGCCCTATTAGGCCTACTCTAGTTCATGGGCTTCATTCAGGCGAACGATGCGCTGTGACTCGTACGAGAACTCTATTCAGGACAGTTTTTCCACGGTCCTCTTATTATAGTAGACGGCGATGGCTGTGGCTACTATTCCCACCGACGCCATGCCGAGCCCAAAGTACCTGTACGGGTAGTATGTGTAGTGCTCGGACGGAGTATGCCTGTAGATGATGAACGCCGCTGTGACCTTCACGGGCTCGTCAACGTAGACCCAACCCGCTATCTCAAGGTCATAGGAGCCGACTTCCTCTATTTCATACACAATGAAGCTCCGCGGCTCGTCTATGGATGCTATGTGGGCTTCAGGGTGGTCGAGGTTGACGGCGGTGGCGTTCATCTCCCCATCGGCCGAGTTGGTGAGCATCAACGTGGGGCTGAAGCCGTCCACCAGCTCTACGCGCCCCGTTCTGAACGTGAACCCCGTTGCGCCGTCGACAGACTTCGTTATTGTCGTCTGGTTGTAGAGCGTGACCAGCTCATCTGGCTGGCTGATCTCCACCGTCTGGGGGATTACCGACAGCCCTACACCGAGTACGAGCACAACCACCATGATGGGCAGGTAGTTCCTCTTCATGAAGCCGTCAAAAGCCATCGTTTCCAGAGTTATATAAGACATATGCAGGGCTTAGATGGAGCCGGGCGAGGGATTCGAACCCCCGTAGAGCCGCTCTGCAGGCGGCCGCCTAAACCGCTCAGCCAACCCGGCAGCAAAACCTAGTCTAATAGCGTGATTTTAACCTTTGTGATTGGTGGGACCGCCCGGATTCGAACCGGGGATCACGCGGACCCAAACCGCGTATCTTAACCAAGCTTGACCACGGTCCCAGCGCAAACCGTATCGGATGAGGGGCTTTTAAAGAGATCGGCTACCCGTGCCGCCGCTTCGACTCTTCTAGGGCCGCCACCACGGGCAGCGTCTCCCCTGCGAGCATGCTGAGCATGGCTCCTCCGCCTGTGCTGACGTGGCTCATCTCCTCGTTTATCCCGAGCATGGAGGTCATTCCTCCCAAGTGTCCTCCTCCGACGACGGTGTAGCCTTTGCAGCGCGCCATGCAGCGTAGCAGCTCCTTTGTGCCGATGTCGAAGCCGCGGCGCTCGAACATGCCGAGGGGCCCCTCCGCGACGACGGTGCCTGCCCTGATGATCCTGCTGCTGAACTGGGCGATGGTGTTGAGGCCGATGTCGTAGATGTTGGTCTCGTCGGTGATCTTGTCTGCGAATATCTCGACGCGCTCCCGGTTCACGTCGAGGGCCACGTCCACCGGGAGAACCACCTTGCCGGGGAACTCCTCCAGTATGGTCTTTGCCTCGTCCACGAGCTTCCTTCCCTCCTCTTCAAGCTCCTCGTAGTGGTGCCTCATTCCTCCCTCCGCCATGTGGAAGCTGTTCCTGATGAGGCCGCCTATGAGTATGCTGTCCGCGATGTCGTCCCTGAGCACCCGTTTTATCGCGGGTAATCTGTCGTCCACCTTGGCGCCGCCGAGGAGGTAGACGGCGGGCCTCGTTGGGGTTTCCAGCACCCTGTTCAGGGCCTGGAGCTCTCTCTCCATGAGCCTCCCCGCCACCATGGGCGTGGTGTTGCTGAGCCCCACCAGGCTGGGCTGGCTCCTGTGGGCGGCGGCGAAGGCGTCGTTGACGAAGAGGTCCACGAGAGGAGCCATGGTCTTCACGAACTCCGTGCCAGCCAGCTCCTCGGCGGGCGCGATCCTGTTCTCCTCCTCAAGCATCCTCACGTTGTTGAGTACGAGGACCTCTCCAGGCTTGAGGGCCTTGATGGCGTTCTGCGCCTCGTCGCCGATGACGTCGCTGGTGTACTTGACCTCCTGCTCCAAATACATCTGCAGCACCCTGGCATGCATCTCCAACCCAGTGAAGTCGTACCTGCCCGGCCTGCTCTGGTGGGCGCCGAGCACAACCTTCGCCTCCCTCAGGTCCTTGATGGTAGGCACCACTGCCTGGATCCTGGAGGCGTCGAGGATCCTCTTGCTGGCGGGGTCGAGAGGGATGTTGATGTCCGCTCGGAGAAAGACGGTCCTCCCGGCAACATCCACGTCGTCAAGGGTGAGAAAGTCGTAGACCATTACGGTTACCGGCGAGTGCTGAATACGTCGCGTCCGCTATAAAAAATATGCCCAGCTACGGGCGTCTACATAGTCAAAAGGCTTTACGGCCATCTATGTCTCGGTGACCCAGCAGAGGGTGTCGCCCTCGTTGACGCTGTAGTGGACCCTGAGGAAGCTTACCACTCCCTCGAGGGGAGCTGTGGCGACTTGGAGGGTCTCCCCGTGGAGATCAGAGACCGTGCCGAGTAGCTGTTCCTCCTTGACACGCTGGCCTGCCTCGACCTTCCTTCTCCAGAGCCCTCCACTCTTGGCATGCACTCGCTGAGTCGGAGGGTCCACCCGCTGGTCGCCCAGGGCGGCCTCCTCGTCCATCATCCCTATGTGGCGCATGAGGTTCCTCAGACCCATGTAGTGGTAGAGGACGTCGTCCTCCCTGATGGGGTAGGGCGCCCCACTCTCGGTCATTATGCATGGTATGCCGTAGAGCCTGACGGCCTCCCCCGTGTTCCCTGAGATTTCGGTGGTCCCTATATAGTCACAGTCGAAGCACCGGGCCATCTCGGTCATCTTGTTGGTCAGATCCTCGTCGTCGGTCCTGTAGATGAACATGCCGTGGGTCGCGTCCTCGCCCAGGTCCGCGCTGTGGCAGTCCACGAGGTAGTCTGACTTGCTGACGAAGCTGTTGAAGACGGCGTGGGCGACGCGGCGCGTCATGGAACCCTCGGAGTCTCCGGGGAACACCTTGTTCTGGTTCAGGTGGTCCAGCTGGTTGCTGTAGGGTTTCCGGGCGTGGAACCCCTCGGTGTTGACCACGGGCACCAGTACTAGGATACCGCTTATGTCCGCCGGCTCGACGCTCTTGGCGAGCCTCAGAACGGCCTCCACTGGGGTGTACTCCACGGCGTGGACCCCGCTGAGCACGGTTAGGACCGGCCCCGGCTTGGCGCCGTTCACGACTATGTAGGGCATCTTCACCTCGTGGGTCGAAGCCGAGCCTACGCTCAGGTATCCGGCGTGCTTCTCCCCGGGCTTGACCTCAACGTCCGCTACGTGAAAAGACATGTATACTCTGTATCTTGGAGGAGGCAGGGGCTAGAAAAAATTTGGGTTAGTACGTGTAGTTGCAGATGAAGGGCTCACGCCAGTCCTTGAACCAGCCCACCACATTGGCGCCGTTCTCGGTGATGAAAACGGTGTCCTTGCCCATGAGCAGCTCACCGTCCGGCGACTCTACCACGGGGTTCAGCGTTACAACCATCCCCGGCTGCAGCTCGGTCTCGTCCGCCCCCGAGATGTACGGAGGCTCATAGTTGGTGACCCCCACGCCTGCGCCGATGACGAGGTTAGATACCAACTGGATGCCCTTCTCATCTGCGGCCTGCTTCACCGCGGTGTAGACGTCCCTGCACCTGGCGCCGGGCTTCATTTGTTGGAGGGCCACCTCGCGTAGGGCGACGAGGCCCTGATAGGCGGCCTTCTGCTCCTCGGTGGGCTCTCCCATGGTGAGCATCCTCGCCCCGCTGCTCCAGTAGCCGTCCAAGGTGGCGGTGAGCTCTAGCCTCATGAACTCCCTATGCTGGGGGACCCTGTCGAACCCTATGCCGTACATGGGGGCGCCCGGCCAGAACTTGCCTGTGTTGGGGCCGGTCGTCACCTGGGCGACGGCGTGGTGGCCCACCTCGTCGAGTCCCCTCTCGATGGCGTGGATCCTGACGTTCTCCGTGTTGCTCATCTCTGTGGCCGCCTGCTTGACTAGGACGTGGTGAGCCTGACCTGCTATGGCGTGGTCGGTCATCGAAGCCACCGTCTCGAGCAGCCTCAGCTCCTTTGGGGTCTTCTTTACCCTTAACTCGCGCAGCCAGCCGTCGCATGGCACGAGGGTGAAGTCCTCGAGCGCCGCCTCGAGCCGCCTGTACAGGTTGAGGGGCGTCCTCTCGGCGTCCACGCCTATCTTTCCCGTCTTCCTCACCGTGTTCCGCGCCAGGTTCGCGACGGCCTCGGCTACGCCGGTGGGGCTTCCCGGTTTCTCGGCGTATGTCCTGGTTTTACTCACCCAGGCCATGTGCAGGAAGCTGCTCTCCCACTCAGGGGGCACTATGCACACAGGTTCCTCTCCCTTGGCCCAGAAGACGGCCATGTACCTGTCCGGGAACGTCGGGGGGAAGTGGAGGTAGGCGCCCGACACGTACTGGACGTTGTCGGCCCCGAACACGACGACCGCGTCGTACTGGGACTCCTTGATGCTCTCCGCGATCTTTGTCTTCAACTCGTCTCTCATCTCATTCTCCTCCTAGTGGGTGGCCCTGAAGCCGGTGACGGCGTACAGCTCGTCCCAGCTCCGGTACCAGCTCAGCTTCCTGTTTCCCTCCTCGGTTATCTCGTAGACATCCTTCTTGTGGATAAGCTCCTGCCTCGGCCCGTAGGTGTAGATGTCGAGGGCGATTACCATGCCTGGCTTCAGCTCCGTGCTGCTGCTCAGATTCAGGTAAGGCGGCTCGTAGTGGCTCGCGCCTACGCCGTGGCCGATGCTGGCTTCCTTCCAGAAGCCTATCGCCTGCTTCTCGGCGGCTCTGGCCACGTGGGCGTAGACCTCGTTGGCGGCGACGCCTGGCTTCAGCATCTCGTGGGCCGCGGCCTTGAGCCTCAGGTTCTCTCTATAGGCTTTCTCCTGCTCCGCCGTGGGCTTACCCGTGACTCCCATCCTGCCCAGGTTCGCCCAGTAACCCATGTAGTGGGCGCTGACGTCCATCCTGAAGAGCTCGCCGCTCTTCACCCAACCCCTCTGAGGCGTGTAATACATCTGGCCGTCGGTGCCGAACGCCGTGTTCAGCAACCCGACTCCGCTTGCCCCGTTCTCGTTGACATGGACCCTTATCCTCTCCGTGAACTCGGCGATGGTGTACCCCGGGCTCTCCGCGGCTCCCTCCAGGTGCATCAGGGCGTACACTATGCCTCTGTCTGCCTGTTTGCAGGCCCTCTCAATGAACCCGATCTCCCCTGGCGTCTTCGTTATCCTCATGTCTCTGAGCAACGGGTCGACGGGCTGCCACTCGGCCCTAGGGAACCTTATGTTCAGCTGGTCCATCAGTGCCTTCATGATCCGTGAGCCGTCGAGGCCTAGCCTTTTTTCGTCTAGGCCGAGGCTGACCAGCAGCTCCTCCAAGCTCTTCACCATGGCTTCTATGCCGACGGCCTCGTTTTCGTCGTAGGCGACGATCTCTCCCTTCCATCCCTGATCCTTTATCGCCTGGGACCAGTCGTATGGGCAGATGACCACCGAGGCCGCTTCCTTCGGGAGCACAGCCACCGCTCTACGTGTTGGATAATGCTCAGCGAAGGGTAGGACGGTGCGTGTCACGTAGTTAAAGTTGTCCACCCCGAACGCCAAGACCGCGTCACATTCACATCCCTCTACCTCGGTCTTGATCTTTTGTTCAAGTTGATCCATCATCGGATACTCCAAATGGCGTTTAGAATCCTCTTATAGACTAAAAAAGGTGACTTTCATCCAGTATAAGCGGTTTTCGATTCCAGCAACGTTTCATTTATATACTATCCTACTGCCTACGCTAGAAATAATGTATTTTAACGCGTCTATGGAAGGGGATCGTAGAATTTCTGGATCTCTATGACGTAGCCCTCAGGGTCTCTTAGCAGGAATATCCGTAAGTTCAGCTCCTCGTCGTCGTGGGGCTCGTTGAGTGTCTCCACCTTGTGCTTCTTGAAATGTTCATACCATGCATCGGGGTCGTCGACGACGACTGTGAGCATCACCGGTTTCTCGTCGCTGGGCTTGTGGTAGCCTATGCCGCCGTCGACGCACCCCATGTAAGCGTCCCCGTTGATCCTGTAGATCTTCGCCCACTTCTGGTCCTGGACCAGGTTGAACCCCATCACCTTCTCATAGAACTCAGCCGCCTTGGCGAGGTCTTTGTAGTAGAAGAAGGTGATGGCTCCCTTAGCTTCAGGGTTTTGCATGGGTTAGGTGTATGTAATCGGGTTAAATCGGTTTCCCTCCGTTTGATATACCAAATCCACACAGGGATCAGGTCAACAAAACCCGGTGTGACCAAAATCTTTCAAAAACATGAATCTAGGGCGACTAAATTTTATCCGAAAGTATGTTACCGTCAGTTCTTAACCTGGATGAAGCCTAAATAATCACGATTTTTCCGCCGTTAGCCTGCATCCTTTATCGTAAACATTTAATAACCCTGCTTTCTCACACCCACATGGAGATTTTAGATGATAAGCTACGTAAAGATCTATGGTCCCCCCCTACTTGCGGCGTTGAAAGCCCTAGAGAAGGTAGCCATCGACATGCCGGAGGTGTGCATCATGGACACCACGATCCAGGCCGCTGTAGGTGCCCCCGAGATCCCGGGCGCAAGCTTCGGATCTTCAAACATGTCCTTCGACACAGCCGAGGGTGTGATGTCTTTCTTCGGGATAGGCAACATCAGCGAGGAGCGCTGCAACAACATAATCAGCAAGTCGGGTGAGAGCTTGGGCGAGTACGACTTCTACTTCGAGTGGTTCACCAAGCCTGCCGTGGCTCAGGTCGAAGACCTCATCGAGAAGATCGATACATTGCTTGAGCCTCTCGGCGTCAAGTACACGCTGACCACCAAGTAACCCTCCCATTATTTTATCTATTTTAGTAGACTCAACAGCTTGTCCCTGTTAGAGGTAGGCATGTCGCACACGAAATTACTGCAAACGTATGCGGTGCCTAGCCTTTCAAGGGGCCTCATTTCCTCGGCGTAGCTGGCCAGCTTGACTGATTCTTCGGTTCGTATGAGCACGACCGTGTTAGGTAGATATCGCTTCCAGATGGCCTCATATAGGTCCGATACGTCCTCCGGGAGTTCTCCGGCGAGCACCACCTCATGACTCGGGCCCAACGCAAAGTCTAGCCCGCATAGGAACATCGTGTAAGCGTGGGGGCTTCCCTTGACGGTGGCGGAGAAGGCGTCGACGAGCCTGCCTGCTTTTTCCTCGAGCTCTACCCTTCCCGTCAGCCTCGAAAGCCTCAGCAGGTTCAGGAGCATCACCGAGTTCCCCGAGGGCTTCGCCCCGTCGTAGAGCTCCTTCCGCCTCGCCGGTAGCGTCTCGTCTTCTCCCGTGAAATAGAAGCCGCCGCCTTCATCGTCCCAGAATCTTTTCAGGGCCGCCGTGGCGAGCTCCAGCGCCTTCTCAAGGTACCTCGGCTCGTAGCTGGTCAAGTATAGCTCCGTGAGCCCCCAGACGAGGAACGCGTAGTCGTCTAGGAAGCCGTCGATCTCAGCCTCGCCTTCCCGGTACCTGTGGAGCAGCTTCTCGCCGTCCCACATACGACCTAGGATGAACTCCGCCGCCCTAGCGGCCTCCGTCAACAGCTCCCTGGCCCCAAGAGCCCTCGACGCGAATGCCAACGCCGCAATCATTAATCCGTTCCAGTCGACGAGAACCTTGTCGTCCAGCAGAGGTCTTACCCGTCTCTCCCTGAGTTCGAACAGTTTCGAGTTAACCCTCTCTAAGGCTTCCCTGCTCTCGGGGGATGGTTCTCCTGCATACATGTGTAGGATGTTCTTTCCCGTAAGGCTCCTCGTCGCCTCGTCGTGGTAGTTGCCCTCCTCACTGACCCCGTAGGTATCTGTGACGAGCTTGAGCTCGTCCTTGGTGAGAGCCGCCTTCAGCTCGTCGACGCCCCAGACGTAGAACTTGCCCTCTTCTCCTTCGCTGTCCGCGTCCTCCGCGGAGTAGAATCCACCCTCGCCTGAAGCCAGGTCCCTTAGCACGTAGGCCGCCACCTCGAGAGCAACGTCCATGTAGAGTGGGTCACCAGTGGCCTGATATGCCTCAGAGTAGGCTAGGATATGCAGCGCCTGGTCGTAGAGCATCTTCTCGAAGTGAGGCACCAGCCACCCCCTGTCTGTGCTGTACCTGTGGAAGCCGTACCCTACCTGGTCGTAGACGCCTCCCATCCTCATGCGGCGGAGGGTCTTCTCCACCATGGTTAGTGCGTCGCCGTCTCCGGTTCTCTTCCAGTACCTCAGTAGGAAGAGAAGGTTGTGCGGCGTAGGGAACTTGGGGGCGTCCCCGAAGCCGCCGTGTTCGGCGTCGAACCTCGTAGACTGGATGTTGTACGCTGTCTCAAGGACCTGTTCATCCAGCGCCTCGGCTCTGCTAAGCGTCTCGACGTTCAGGCCGTGGACCACGTTGTCCGCTATCTCCTCTAGGCGGTCACGCTGGTCTCTCCAGTAGCCCTTTATCACGGGGACTAGTTCGAGCATTCCGACTGCGCCGAACCTGCTTGCCTTTGGAATGTAGGTGCCCGCGAAGAATGGCCGCCTGTCAGGCGTCATGATTATGGTGAGGGGCCATCCCCCTCCGCCGGTCATCATCTGGCTGACCGTCATGTAGACTCCGTCTATGTCTGGGCGCTCCTCTCTGTCGACCTTTATGTTGATGAACGCCTCGTTCATGAGCCCCGCCACCGTCTCGTCCATGAAGCTCTCACGCTCCATTACGTGGCACCAGTGACAGGTGCTGTACCCTATGCTTAGGAAGATGGGTCTGTCGAGTTCCTTAGCCGCCTTGAACGCCTCGTCTCCCCAAGGGTACCAGTCCACCGGGTTGTGAGCGTGCTGAAGAAGGTACGGACTCTTCTCAGCGATCAGCCTGTTGGCCTTTTCCTCGCTCATCTCAATCAGGGGGCCCTCTGTTTACTCTCCCGTGTACCTGTTGTGGAAAGCGTATTTCTCTAGCTGGAGGCGTTCTGGCCTCTCCTTCTCGGTTCGGGCTTGGTCCTCGCTCAGGTAGGGGTGAACGCTGTCAGACTTTTTGCCCACGTTCACCAGCGTGATGACTTGGTAGTCGTCTGGTATCCCCAGTATCTCCTTCACCTTGCTTGGGCTGAACCCCGCGATGGGGTGTGCAACCAGCCCCAGTTCAGTCGCCCTCAGTATGAGGCTCGCCGTCGCCATGCCCGCGTCGAACTGGTGGTATATCCTACCCCTTATCCTGCAGTCGTCCTCGGGCCTGCTGAAGACGGCGACGATCATGGACGCCAGCTCGACCCACTTGTTGCCTCTGCTCAGGGCACCCCACATCTCCTCCAGCCTCTCTCTGTCGTAGACGAAGACGAACCTCCACGGCTGGTTGTTGAAGCAGCTCGCCGACAGCCCAGCGTGCGTGGCCAGGTCCTCTACCAGCTCCCTGGTTATCTCGACGGGTTCGAGGCTCCTGTACGCGCGCCTCGCGTGGATGCCGTCGGTTATGTTCAACGCTTTCCCATGCCCTGGAGCTCTACCATTTTCTCCATGACTGCGTCGGCGTGGCCGGCCACCCTCACCTTAGGCCAGATGTACGCTATCTTTCCCTCAGGATCTATCAGGAAGGTGCTGCGGAACACCCCCATGTACTCTCTGCCGTACATCTTCTTCTTACGCCAGACGCCGTAGCCCGTCAGTATCTCTTTCTCTGTGTCGCTCAGCAGCGTGATGCCTAGGTCGTGTTTCTCGATGAACTTGGTGTGGCTCTCCGGGCTGTCGGGGCTGACGCCGATGACTATGGCGCCTCTGGCGTTGAAGTCGTCCTCGGCTGCCGTGAACTCGAGGGCCTCCATGGTGCATCCTTTGGTGTTGTCCTTGGGGTAGAAGTAAAGCACTACCCATTTCCCTCGGTGATCCTTGAGGCAGACCTGCCCCTTCTCGGCGTCGGGTAGACAGAATTCTGGGGCTTGGTCCCCTATCTTTAAATCGGTCACTTTGACTCACCAGAAAACTAGGTTTGGAAGACGTGCGGCATTATTTGAACCTTAGTGATGGTGGCCTGGGGCCCTGATGTTGTAGATGGCTCTCTGCACGACCTCGGGGAGCGCGGGGTGGATGTGCATGGAGTCCGTTATGGGCCACACCGATCCGTCGCCCGCGTTCATCACGTTGATGATCTCCTGTATGAGGATGGCTGCGAAGGGGCCGACGATGTGGGCTCCCAGTATCCTGTAGCTCTCTTCCTCTAGAATGACCTTCACGTAACCGTCTTCCTCGTCCATGGCGGCGCCTTTGGCGGTGTCGATGTAGTTGTACTCTCCGACCAGGTAGTCTAGGCCCCTGGCCGCCGCCTCCCTCTCCGTTAGGCCTACGGACGCCACCTGGGGCCACGTGAAAACGGCGTATGGCACCTTGTCGTAGTCCAAGGGGTGTACGTGTCCCTCCGTGAAGCCGTGCCATACCAGCTCGGCCTCCTTGTTGGCGACGTGCTTGTACATAGCCTTCCCTATGGCGTCGCCGAACGCGTATATCCCGGGCTTCGTCGTCAGGTAGTTCTCGTCTACCTTGATGTAGCCCCTGTCGTCTACCTCGACGCCGGTGTTCTCCGGTTTAAGCGTGTCCGCGTTGCTGGTTCTCCCGGCTGCTATGAATAGTTTCTCTGCCCTGTAGCTCTTGGCGTTGCCGTCGCCGTCCACAGCCGTAACCTCCGCCTGGTTGCCGGCTCTTCTGGCCTCCTTCACCTCCACCCCTACCTCGACGCGCATCCTCTCCCTGAGGCTCGTGAGGAGTATCTCGGAGACCTCCGGCTCCCCCTGCTTGATGAGCCTGGGGCTTCTGCTCAGCATCGTGACCTCGGTCCCCATGGCGTTGAAGAAGTGGGCCATCTCGCACGCGATGAGCCCGCCGCCCACTATGACCATGCTCATGGGCCTGCTGTCCAAGTCCCAGACCTCTCTGCTGGTTATGTACTCCATCTCGCCGAGGCCCTTGATGGGCGGTATCAGGGGTCTGCTTCCTGTCACGAGGAAGATCTTCTCCGCGGTGATGAGCTTGTCCCCGACTCTCATGGTGTAGTCGTCCACGAACTCGCCTCTGACCGGGTAGTAGGTCAGGCCTTCGACCTTGGGTATGTTCTCCTCCATGGGCCTCCTGTCGTGCTCCACGAACTCCCGTGTGCGCCTCATTATGTGCTCGAAGTCGACTCTCTCGATCTTGGCGTGTACACCGAGGCGCTCGGCGTGCTTTATCTGGTTGACGATGTCGGCCGGGTATATGACCATCTTGCTGGGGATGCAGCCCCTGTTGAGGCATGTGCCGCCCAGCTTATCCATCTCGACGAGGGCGACCTTCATTCCGCGGCTCACGGCGGCGTCGGCTATCATCATGCCGCTTCCGCTGCCTACCACGATGACGTCGTACTTCTCCATGGGTTGATGAATGAATGGGGGAATAAAAACTGGGGGCTAGTCCAGCTTCACGGTGCCGTACCGCCGGTAGTAGTCCAGCCAGAGGCCGCGCATCTCTTCGCTTAGGCTGTCCTTGATGAAGCCGTAGATGGTCTGTATGTTCTGTATGCTGTGGACATTGAGCCCCAGCTCCTGCTCCAGGTACTGGACGGCGCTGATGTCCTCGACGTTGTCCTTGTCGCCGAGCCGCTCCTGCCTGTCGACGGCTATGACTAGGCCGACGACGCCGTGGTCGCCGAGCATCTTGAGCTTCTCGATGGTCTCCACCTTGGTGATGCCCGTGGTGATGGTGTCGTCGACGACGAGAAGCCTTTGGCCGGGCTTGAAGTAGCCGGCCCCCACGAGGACCTGGTCGCTGGTCAGGTCGCCATAGTCCTTGGCCTCCTTCCTGTCGTACATGTACCGCTTGTCCATGCCGTAGAGCTCGTTGAGGCCTTCACATGTGAGGGCTGCGAGGCTTATGCCCTTGTAGCTAGGCCCGAACACGTAGTCGAAGTCGGGTATCTCGCCCTCCTCTACGAGGAGCGCTATGTAGCTGGCGAACGCCCACTTGAGCTTGCCCAGGCTCTCGCCGTCCGTGAGGGCGCCCAGGTTGACGAAGTAGGGGCTCGGGCGGCCGCTCTTGAGCATGAAGGGCCTGTCGGGGCTCGGGGGGAACCTGAGGGCGCCGCCCTTGATGAGGACGTCGAGGAACACGCTCTCTATCTTGCCCTTGGAGACGAGGCCGCGGCGCTCGATCCTGAAGCTCTCGCTCTGGATGCTGTCCCTTATGGTGCCGTAGTAGGTGATGCTTCCGCAGTAGGTGCAGTGGAGCTTGGTCTCTTCGAGCTGCTCTCCCCTTTCTACGCGGAACCTAGTGTTGGGCGCCCCGTACCTGACGTTGGTTGGGCACAGCGTGTTGGGGCAGTTGAAGGTTCCCTCAAGGGTCTCCGGGATAGAGATGCTGCGCTTCTCCTTGACCTGCCAGTCGTTGATGATGTTGAGGGTGGCATCGGGCGCCACGAAGGCGATGACGTCTATCTCGCTGCTGGTGAGGTACGTGCCCTCAATCTTTATGAGATCCTTGCTGCCCATGCTGCCGCTCACGACGTTCTGGGCGATGAGGGCGCGGGCGTCGGCCGGTAGCTTGAGGAGCCTCAGCACCTGGAACGCCCTCCCGGCGGGGATGTGGTCGATGACTATGCCGTTCTCTATCTTGCTTACCAGTAGCTGCTTGCTCGACAAATGATTACCCAGTTAATGGTCTTTGGGGCGCTGAAAAACGTTGCTAAAATAAAAAAGGGGGTTGGGTGTTTATGGGTCTGGGTGAACCTGTGAACACTTTTCTATGTCTACCAGCTTGTAGCAGATACCTAGCTCAGCTGCACGGTCCTCTACCATCTGTTTACCTATCTTGATGTTTTCGTAGTACTGGCTTGTCTTGAAGTTGGTGTATGCTCCTGTGCACTCGGTGAAGGGCCCGAGCTCTTCCTCCACGTGGAAGCTAACCGGGTGTAGCCCGTCGCCGTAATCTATTCTGAGTACGATCGCAGTCACTCCGTCCTGGACGTACTGGAGCCACTCCAGTCCTCCTCCGCGTAAGGCGTAGCACGCATAGTACGTGTCCTCGGCGGTGTACCCGTATATGATGAAGCCTTTGGTCTCGTTGAGGTCCTTGTACGCGGATACTATGGCGTAGCCGACGTCGTCGTCTATTACCGTGCTTTCGTACCAGAGTTCATCGTCGGGGGCCATGACCGGGTCCATTCCCTCCCAGTAAGGTCCCTGGGTTGTCCGTGCCCAGCATCCTGGGGCGTAGAACCCGTCGCCGTACTCTGAGAACACGAAGGCGTCGGTGAAGTCGTTGAAGTACTCTGCCGCTACGTTGACCAGGGGCCCGCCTACTACGATTATGTTGCTGCTGCTGATGGCGTACGGGTAGATCTCCTCGCCTGCCCAATCGTCAGGTGTGCTCCAGTCGTCCTTGAAGTGCGCTCTCCCTAGGTCGTCCCTGTAGTCGCCGTCCATTGGCCTCAGTACGTACGGGATGGAGGGTCCGAAGACGGATGCCTCCATGTCTAGACCGCTTAACCAGGTCTCCACGTTCTTCCAGTCGAGCCACGCGGCTGCAACCATGCCTGTGCCTATGCTGTCAGAGGCCAGGCTTGGCTCGCCGACGACGATCCACTCCCACCGGCCGACGCTCCAATCTTCTCCTTCCGGCGGGGCCTCCACTAGTTCAGTGCTGTAGAGCACCTTGTAGAGGTCGTAGCCGGGGTATTCCTCGAAGAACGTCAGCGTGAATGTCTGGGGGTCGATCAAGTAGTCTTTCTCTTTATCTGCTTCAGGGATACCTCTCTCAAGCAGCAGTGCATCCAGTGTGCCGGTCGAGTCGTAGAGGATTACCTTCTCGTCGTCGTGGCAGTAGTAGCCCCACTTTGGATACTGCACTAGGCCGTGGTCTTCGTCGAGACAGTCTCTTGTGTTGTTGTACTTGTCGTGTAGGTGGGATGTAAGTGCTACGGGCTCTCCATCGTAGGTGCCTTTCTGGGCCCACCGGAATGTGTCCTTATGGGCTGCGTCTTTTAGGTCCCACGGGTTGAAGATCTCGTTGAGCTGGTAGGTGACTTCCGCGTCTATCCTGTATTCGCCCTCATAATCTGGCATGTCCGGGTCTATGGCGTTGTTGTAGTCGGTGAGGCCGTAGACTGAGACGCACCTGAACTGCTGTGTGCTGTTCTCGGGGTGGTCGTAGTCTAGGTCGAAGTCCCACTCGGCGAACACATAGGGCACCTTCGGCTCCTCTAGCATGCCGTACGATAATTCGTCAGCAGGAAGCTCGTTGCAATCTGCCTGAATTATTACATGCTCCTCGTGACCTTTCATCCACCTCTTGTAAACGATGGCGAACTCGTCGCCTGGGGTCCAGTAGTCAGGATTGATTCTCAGGTAGACCCCATCCCACGTAAAGTGCAAGTCTGGGACGAGTTTTATGTACTCTCCCTGAGCATTCTTCTTGAACACCCAGGGCTCGTCGCTCCACTCGCAGGCCCCTCTCGGGTACTCCACTAGCTCGTCCTGCAGGTCGATCACCAATGTGTATATTGGTGGGGTTGCTGGAGGCGTTGGTTCGAGCCACAGGTAGTTGGGCCACAGTACGTTTGGTGGCAGGGCCGTCGGTACGTCGATGTACTTTTCCTCGGTCTCCATGGTCTCAAGCTTTCCGGGTATGTCGTCTCCGCCTAGGTGGTCGATGCTGTCCACGTTTGTGACCCATTTGCTTATGAGGTTGGGCCAGAAGGCCGCGAATCCCACGAGCTCCTCGTCCTGGTCGATCATCTGACACACGTCGAATTCAACGGGGTCCCTCTCCGGACACGGGTAGTAGAAGGGGTGTTTCCAGTACTTTGTCTCGAAGCCGTCGTAGAACTCAGCCCAGGCCTCGTTGTTGGTCTCTGTGCCGAGGTCCCACTCGCCTCTTTGGCTGAACTCTATCTGGAAGGGTCCGTCGAACTTGTTGTCATCGCACCGCTTGACGTCCTTGATCTCCATGACATACTTCTTCACCTTATTGAAGATCAGTTGGGTTGTTATCTCCACAAGGCACTTTCCGGTCTGCCCCGGGTCTTTGTCATAGATGGTGGTCTTGAGCAGGTAGATGGCTTTCCTCGGTCCGTCGTAGATGAGGCGGATGTTGTCCGACTCGGCCCAGCCGCTCGTTCTTCTTCCGCCGTGCTGGTCTCCGAGCGCGTTGCCGTCCTTGGACAGCTGCATCTGTTTCCAGTTACCGCTTATTCCACTGACGTCGCTGTTGTCGGAGTATAGGGCGAAGGCCCAGACGCTTCTTAGCTTGTTCTGCTCGGTGTAGTGTATCTCCATGACCCAGCCGTTGCTCCACTTCCATTCGGCAACAGCGGGGTTCGCGAAGACATCTACACCGGAGTACTCCAGTCCAACGCCTGCATCGCCGTCTATGAGTTCACCGTACTTGCTGAAACCGATGTTGAGGCTCTTTTCTTCGTATGGGTATAGTATATACGTGTCTGAGTCTAGCACTCCGTCGTCGTTCATGTATTCCTCGTTTCCCGGTATGGTGGGCGGCGTCCCCGCGAACACCATCGGGATTATTGAAGATGTTAACAGAACCAGTATAGCTAGTATGGTAGCGATTAGTTTTCCATTGTCTAGTTTTGATGTTGTTTCCATTGCGTTTCCCACACAATATCATTTTTTAAATTTAATAAACAAATATGTATCAAGTCCCGCCTGTTTGGGGGACAACTACTATAATAGAGAGCCCTTTTCTACAGCGTCTTTTAACATACTTTTAATAGAAAATCCTCTAGGACGTCCACGTGTTTTTCCCAAGTGAACTTTTTCCTAGAATATTTGTACGCTTTCTCCCCCATTTCGTCGCGTAGAGCGGGGTTCTCTATTAGCTGCCTGTGAAACGAGGCCAGTTCCTTGACGCTGTAAGGAGTTGCACGGAAACCTGTCCTTCCATGGATCACCGTCTCTCTTGGGCCCGCGTTGTCCCAGACCACGGAGGGCACTCCGCATGCAGCTGCCTCGATGGGGCCAAGCCCGAAATCCTCTTCAGGCGACGTGAAGGTGTAGGTGTACGCGTTCTGGTAGAGTTTTATCAGTTCACCCGTGGGGAGGTTTCCGGTGAAGACCACGTTTTTGGCTAAGTTGTATCGTTCAGTTATTTTCATCAAGTATCTTGTATGTTTCGTGAAACCCCCTGTGATGTAGCACATGAGGTTGGGGTAATGTTTTACGAGCGCCCTCATGCAATGCAGTAAATAGTCAAGGCGCTTCTGTGGATAATGCCTGTTTGTACTGAGCAGATAGACTGCTCCGCGTCTTTCGTTACTCTTTCTAAACTTCGCAGAGTTTACGCCTGGATAACATACGTTGGGGGTAACCCCGTAGTAGCTTACAATTTTCCTTTTTATCCATTCAGAGTTCGTCAGCACGACATCGGAGTTTTTCACGCTATACGAGTCGAGTTTCTTTAGAATCAGATTCCCTCTGTGTAATGCTTCGAGTATTAGGAGGTTATTGTCAGTCGTCCACCCTGTATCCCTGTCGATGTCTCTCGGAGAGAAGAACCTGTTTACCTGGTGAAGATACGATATGACGGGGGTTCCATACCGTTTCTTCACGTTTACAGCCATCCATACGCTTGGCTGGCCGTGAGCCACTATGGAGTCGAAGCCGCTTAGCCTCTTCCTTGGAACCAGTACACTCGAGTATATCATCCCTAGGGCGTTCCGCAGCGGCATACTCGGTGGCAGCAGAGAGCTCGTCTCGGTGAGTCTCACTTCTTTTCTGAGTTCAGGGAAGCAGTCGGCGTTTACTATTGGTGCGAATACCTCTACCTCGTGCCCTCTTCTCCCGAGCTCGAGTGCTTGGTTCAGTACTGTACGTTCTCCTCCGCCGTTATAGAAGAACCCCATATGGATTATCGCGATACGTAACGCAGTTCCCCGTGGTGAGATCGTGTCGAATTCTGTAGAGCTTTCTGTCCCTCTGAGTGGCTTGTCTCTGTATCAGTTCAAAGGGTGTAACTTTAACATGCAGTTACCCGATACTGTATTCTTATTTCGTTTTCCTCTTCAACGCATACTGGGGCTGTCCCCATGGATGGAAAGGTCTCAGTCATTACCCCAGTCTATAATGAAAACAAGACTTTGAAACTAAACATACAAAGAATCCGGGAGGCACTTAGAAGCGTCCCACACGAAATAATAATAGTCGACGACAACAGCCCAGATGGAAGCGGCGTGATAGCCGACTCTCTCGCGGAGCTTTTCCCAAACATCAAGGTACTGCACAGAAGCTCAAAGAGGGGCCTTGGAACCGCCTACAAGGAAGGCTTTAGTTTATGCTCAGGCGACTACATCGTGTCGATAGACAGCGACCTCAGCCATGACCCGTGTTATCTTCCGGAGATGATGAAAGCCGCAGAGAAGGCGGACCTTGTCATCGGGAGTAGGCTCATCAAAGGCGGAAGCATCGTGGGCAGATCCTTCTGGAGAGATTGCTTGAGTATTGTGACAAACATCGTTATACGGCTTCTTACCCGTAAAGAAGTCTTTGACTGGACGAGTGGGCTTAGAGTGTACAGAAGAGCGCTCTGGGAAGACGTCATGCCCAACGTCCACTGTGATAAATGGGACTTCCAGTTCGAAAGTCTCTACAAAACAGTGAAACAGGGTTACCGTGTCCGCGAGGTGCCCATAACGTTCTACGAGAGAGCCGACGGTGAAAGCAAGTTCAGTCTTCGTGAAGGCCTCGTGTTTCTCGGCTCTTTCCTGAGAATCGTTTTTAAATTAAAATAATAGAAGGAAAAGACTCTGGGTCTAGACGCCTTCCTCTAGCAGCTCGATTACATATAGTAACGCATTCGCCATAACGGCGTTTTCCCAGTTCTCTGTGTCAGAGACCATCTGTAAGCCTAGCTTGATCGCCCCTATGCCCCTCTCCGGCGGAGAGACGGGGTCCACTATTATGTAGTTCTGTGCTATGAAGCTCACCTTGGCCTGTACCGTCATCCCGGGTTCGAGTTCGTTGAATAAAACGTTCTCCCTGTTGAACAAAATGACTCTGCCGTCTTTCATTCGGCTGATAATGCTATCTCCTTTGCCTTTTAGTACTAATACGGTTAATTCGTCTCCCAGACTTACCTCTGGACTTGAATCTAGGTTATACAATTCAAATCCCTAAAAAATACTCCCCGGGATATTTATTTAATGTGGTGATTTCATCATTTTTACTATTTTTACCTTTTTTTCTTAATTTTCTGGTTCCTCTATACCCGCGTTCTAGATCTAACCATCATATCTCTAGCGATATTCTTATATCTCTCCGACGCTGTTTCACACACGACTAACCGTCGGTGATTCGATGTCAAAGATATCAGGAAAAGTACCCAGAGGATTCACGAGATTCTATGTTCTACACCTTCTTACAGAGCGACCCATGACTGGCAAGGAGATCATTTTGGAGGCTGAGGAGCGGAGCAGGGGCGACTGGATCCCATCCCCCGGCCTTATTTACCCGCTCCTCGGGAGGCTGGTAAGGGATGGTCTAATAACTGAGACAGACGAAGGAGGCTTCACCATCACGGAGAAGGGGGAAGAGGCCCTACAACAGTACACCAAGCTCCAGCGACAGCTTGAGCGGCAGCTTGAGCTCGTGAACGAGCTGGGTCTCTCCGTTTACTCCAAGGGGAAGTTCGTGGCGGATGAGGCTATAAACCGGATCAGCGGCGTCACCTCTTCGGTGTGGGACCGGGTTACTGAAAGATCCGGAAAGGCCCAACAAAGTTTCGAGGAAAAGTATGAGGAGTTCCTCTATAACGAGCTTGAGCGGATTAAGAAGAGGAAGAGTGAAAGAGATCAGCTGGATCAAGAAAATTTGCCTGAATAAATTCTAATGAATTAACGTCGAAAACTCGTTACAGCCTCTTAGATTCTGTGACCCTATATATTGAAACATGAGATTGCATCCGCCTCTTATCGGCTTTTTTTAAGCTTTCGCATCCAAAAGCATAACATTTTTATCTTTACGCTGAGGAAAGGGTGGTGCGAGTAATCGCACCCCGTCGGCAGACGGCGGCTACGATCTGACTGAGGCTTTGGCCTCTGGATGAAGTATCGACCTCCAGAGACGGGAACATGTATGACGACTCGAGCAAAGACGGCGACGTCTTCGGGTCCGAGAAGGGTCGAGCAGAATGCTTCCTCGTTTCAATACAAACGAGTGAGTAACTTGCGGTCATCATTCATTCCGATTGATCCCGTCGGACCCCACTGCTATCGAGGTGGGACTAAGCCATGCTAGTCGAACGAACTTTATGTTAGTGGCACACTGCTCAGTAACACGTAGCTAACCTACCCTTAGGACGAGGACAACCCCGAGAAATTGGGGCTAATCCGCGATAGGTGTGATGTCCTGGAATGGTATCACGCCCAAAGGTGTTCGCATGCCTAAGGATGGGGCTGCGGCCGATCAGGCAGTTGGTGAGGTAACGGCTCACCAAACCTTTGACCGGTACGGGCCATGAGAGTGGTAGCCCGGAGATGGACACTGAGACAAGGGTCCAGGCCCTACGGGGCGCAGCAGGCGCGAAACCTCCTCAATGCACACACGTGCGAAGGGGTTACCTCGAGTGCCGCCTGAAGAAGGCGGCTTTTCCATGGTCTAAAAAGCCTAGGGAATAAGAGGGGGGCAAGACTGGTGTCAGCCGCCGCGGTAACACCAGCCCCTCGAGTGGTAGGGATGATTATTTGGCCTAAAGCGTCCGTAGCCGGCCGGATAAGTCTCCCGTTAAATCCAGCGTCTCAAGCGTTGGACTGCGGGAGATACTGTCTGGCTAGAGAGTGGGAGAGGTGTACGGTATTCTGGGGGTAGGGGCGAAATCCATTGATCCCCGGAGGACCACCAGTGGCGAAGGCTGTACACTAGAACACGTCTGACGGTCAGGGACGAAAGCTGGGGTAGCGAACCGGATTAGATACCCGGGTAGTCCCAGCCGTAAACGATGCACGCTAGGTGTTGGGTCGGCCACGAGCCGCCCCAGTGCCGCAGGGAAGCCGTTAAGCGTGCCGCCTGGGGAGTACGGCCGCAAGGCTGAAACTTAAAGGAATTGGCGGGGGAGCACCACCAGGCGTGAAGCCTGCGGTTTAATTGGAGTCAACGCCGGGAACCTTACCGGGAGCGACAGCAGAGTGAAGGCCAGGCTGAAGACCTTGCCAGACAAGCTGAGAGGAGGTGCATGGCCGTCGCCAGTTCGTGCCGTGAGGTGTTCTCTTAAGTGAGATAACGAACGAGACCCGTGCCGCATGTTGCCATCAGAACCTATAGGGTTGCTGAGCACTCTTGCGGGACCGCAGCCGATAAGGCTGAGGAAGGTGCGGGCAACGGCAGGTCAGTATGCCCCGAATCTCCCGGGCCACACGCGGGCTGCAATGGTAGGGACAGAGGGCTGCCACCCCGAGAGGGGGAGCCAACCCCTAAACCCTACCTCAGTTGGGATCGAGGGCTGCAACCCGCCCTCGTGAACATGGAATGCCTAGTAACCGCCGGTCATCATCCGGCGGTGAATACGTCCCTGCTCCTTGCACACACTGCCCGTCGAACCACCCGAATGAGGTTTGGGTGAGGCATGGTCGAAAGTTGGCCGTGTCGAACTTGGGCCTCGTAAGGAGGGTTAAGTCGTAACAAGGTGGCCGTAGGGGAACCTGCGGCCGGATCACCTCCTAAGAAAGCAGAAGCAAGGAAGCATCTGCTCGACCATTCAAAATCAAACTGATGCAGCCCCCGAGAGAAATGTCGGGGGTGAAGGGTGAAGCCGATAGGGGTCGCCAGCCCCGTAGGCGATGACGCCGTGTATAGGCTCCGACTCCAGCTGTGGGACCGGGTTTGCTGGTTACTACGCTGTGTGGTGGATGACTTGGCTTGAGTGCCGATGAAGGGCGTGGCAAGCTGCGATAAGCCTCGGGTAGTTGCATGCAGACATTGATCCGAGGATCCCCGAATAGGACTTCCGAACGCGTTTCACGCGTTGCTCCATTTGGAGCGGGAACCCCCCGAACTGAAACATCTTAGTAGGGGGAGGAAGAGAAAACAACAGTGATTTCCTTAGTAGCGGCGAGCGAACGGGAAAAAGCCTAAACTGAATACGTGCGGAAACGCATTGTAGATGTGGTGTTCGGGCTAGGATTTTCCTCCTCAACGAAGTTAAATTACTCTGGAAAGCTTAGCCGTAGAGGGTGATAGCCCCGTAGACGTAAGTTGAGTGGATGTTCCTAGTTCCTGAGTAGCACTGCTTGGGATTGCAGTGTGAATATGGGAGGCATTAACTTCCAAGGCTAAATACAACTCAAGACCGATAGCGTATTAGTACGGTGACGGAAAGTTGAAAAGACCCCCGAGAGGGGCGTCAAAAGAGCCTGAAATCACACAGTTACAGACGGTTGGAGCCCTAAAGGGTAGAAGCAGCGGAACGATGGCACGGTAACGTGTCGGTAGGACGCTGTGGACCAGGGTTCCATGCTCCGTTTCGAATCACGGACCGGGGAGTTCACTTACGTGGCGAGCCTAAGAGAAATCGTAAGCTTAGGGAAACCGAAGTGCGGGCAGCCGCAAGGCGAGCCGCTGGGTCTGAATAGGGCCCGGAGTCACGTGGGTGAGACTAGAAACCAGGTGATCTTTCCCTGGACAGGGTGAAGTCAGGCGAAAGCCTGATGGAGGCCCGCAATAGTGTTGATATGCAATTCACTTATCTGATCTGGGGAAAGGGGCAATAGACCAATCTAACCTGGTGATAGCTAGTTCCCTCCGAAGTATGTCGCAGCATAGCCTCCGGTGAGACTGCATGCGGGGTAGAGCACTAATCGGGCGTCACGGAGAGGAAACTCTTCAGCGGCCTTTTAAACTCCGAATACGCATGCGTCGTAGATCCGGGGAGACGGGATGGTCTGGTTAAGCTAGATCTCCGGGAGGGGGACAACCCAGACTAAGGTTAAGGCCCCCAAGTCCTGGCTAAGTGATAAATCAAAGGGCGTCGTAATCCTAAAACAGCGGGAAGGTAGGCTTAGAAGCAGCCACCCTTTAAAGAAATCGTAACAGATCACCCGCCGAGGATTGGGGCCCCGAAGATGGACGGGTCTTAAGCCAGGCGCCGATACCTTAGGCATTAATATTGTGTTAGGAGGGCGTCCCGCATGGGCAGAAGCAAGGGGGTGACCTCTTGTGGACCGTGCAGGGATTGCAGATCCCGGTGGTAGTAACAGCTTAGTCGGGTGAGAATCCCGACCGCCGAAAGAGCAAGGGTTTCCCGGCAATGCGTCGTCAGCCGGGAGTTAGCCGATCCTAAGTCCAGCGTTAACATGACTGGTCGAAAGGGAAACTGGTTAATATTCCAGTGCTACGGAAGTACACGAGGCGACTCAAAGTCCAACAGGTGACGGTTCGGGGAAGGCTGAGCAGGGTTGTCGCCCTGTTTAACTGTATAACTCTGGGGAGTACCGTAATGGTGAGAACCAGAGGAAGCCAGGAATAGTCTGCCGTTAGGCGGATTCAGCTGTACCCTGGATCCCATGAAAAGCCTGTTGGAATGGATCTTCCGTACTCGTACCCAGAACCAACACAGGTGCTCAGGGTGAGTAGCCCAAGGCGTGTCGGGGACAATCTTGGCGAGGGAATTCGGCAAATTAGCTCCGTATCTTAGGTATAAGGAGTGCCTACGGCGCTTACGAAAGTTGGCGCGGTAGGTCGCAGTGACAAGGGGGTTCCGGCTGTTTAATAAAAACATAGGTAACCGCAAGCCCGTAAGGGTGTGTACGGTTATTGAATCCTGTCCAGTGGTGGTATCTAAAACCTGATTTCAACCGGGCTAAGGACCGCTAAACGACGGGAGTAACTCTGACTCTCTCAAGGTAGCCAAATGCCTTGTCGTGTAAGTTACGACGTGCATGAATGGATCCACGAGGACCCCACTGTCCCCGCCAAGACCCCGGTGAACCCACCTGCTGGACGAACAGTCCAGCGACTTCCAGTGGAACAAGAAGACCCCGTGGAGCTTTACTGCAGTCTGTTGCTGGGAATCGGTTGCTTTTGCAGAGCGTATGTGGGAGCCAATGAGTACGCATCTCCGGGTGCGTAGGAGGCGCCAATGGAACACCACACACTTGTGACTGCTTCCCTTACCAAGGCCATGTTGTCTGGGACAACGGCAGATGGGCAGTTTGGCTGGGGCGGCACCCCCTTGAAAAGGAATCGAGGGGGCCCTAAGGCTAGCTCAGGGGGGACAGAAACCCTCCGTAGAGTGTAAAGGCAAAAGCTAGCTTGATCGGATACCTAACAATAGGGTTTCCGAAGGTGAAAGCCAGGCTTAACGAGCTATCATGTCCTTATTAATGAGGGCTGGTAGTGTCAGAAAAGTTACCCCGGGGATAACAGGCTTGTCGCGGGCGAGAGTTCGCATCGACCTCGCGGTTCGGTACCTCGATGTCGACTCTTCCTATCCTGGCCTTGCATAAGGGGCCAAGGGTGAGGCTGCTCGCCTATTAAAAGGGATCGTGAGTTGGGTTTAGACCGTCGCGAGACAGGTCGGATTTTATTTACTGGGAGTGTTGGATGTCTGAGGGGAAAGTGCATTTAGTACGAGAGGAACAATGCGCTGTGGCCTCTGGTGTACCGGTTGTCTGATAAGGCACCGCCGGGCAGCTACGCCGCCGCGGATAAGAGCTGAAAGCATCTAAGCTCGAAGCCGCTCCCAAAAATAGACATCCGTGCCTTCGGGCTGGAGGGCGCTCGTAGAAGACGAGTTTGATGGAGCTGGGGTGTAAGTGCCAAGGCTTCGGCCGAGGTATTCAGCCCGCAGCCACCAACTGCCCAAGATTACCAGCTTGATGACCCGATCCCACAGGAGATATCGGAGCCGTACACGGCGTTAACAGTTTTCTTTCCTAGCGGATGCTTTGCGTGTGACCTACAACTTTGGGGATATTTTGTACCAAGTAACTTGGAATAAGCGAATTTTTTTTTGCGACTTTTATATCAATGTTTTGTCTCTGGTTTTCTGTTGAGTGGGTCTGCTTTGTTTTCGTGGTCTGTGGGAGCTGCTAGGTTTTGTTGGAGTTGTTTCTTGGCTTGGTTCTTGTCTTGTTGGAGCCTGTTGGTTGTTTAGTTGTAGATGCTCTGGCCTTCTCCGCTGTATGATTCGTAGACGTGCTGGTAGACTAGCTGGCATTTCTCCTGAAATACATCGGGGGTGTACTTTTCTGGGAGTTGGGCGTCGAGCAGTTTATCTATGGTTACCTGGACATCTGCTCGTGTCTGTTGTCTTTTCCTCCAGTCTAGGACGAGTTTCTGTTCTTTGAGGGTCTCTAGTATCTGCTTGGAAGCGGTTTTTACTTGGGCGCGTTCGTTCTTGGTGAGCTTCATGTCTGGCTTGGTGAGGAGGTCGAATACGGTGAGTTCTTCTTCGGTTAGTCCTTCGGCTAGGTGTCGGCGTTCTTCTTCGTCTAGCTGTTTGCTGAACTCGATGAGCTGGTTGAAGTATTCCTCGATGTTGGTGCTGCCGAGGTTGTAGTTCTCTACGATGATCTCGAACTTTTGCTGGAAGTCTATGCGCTGCTTGTTGATCTGGACCATGCGGTGGATGCGTGCTTCGATCTCGTTGCGTTTCTGCTCTGCTACGGTGTGCTTATTTCTTTTTATGAATCTGCTTCGTAGTTTTTCGAGGTCGAGTTCTGCTATGTTGATTGGTTTTCGTTTCTTTAGGTGCCTGTACTCGGTTACGACGATGGACTTGTCGAGTAGGTCTTCTATCTGTTCCATGATGTGGCTGATGTCGATCTGTGGGATGTCCGAGTGTATTGTTTCGAGTATTACTATGTAGAGGGTGACGATGGGTTTGTACTGGTTTGCCGCAGGGTTGGGCAGTATATCAGAGTACGCCGATGCGACTCTGTCTATCAGGTTCAGGAAGTCTGATTTGCTCTGGTCGTTGACCAGGATGGCGTTCACTGCCTGGTCTATGAGTTCTACTTTCATGAGCCCTTGGGCGTCCAGTATCTCCTCTGGGCGAACTTCTTTCTTGGTGAAGTAGTCCAGCATGTCGGCGAGGGCTTGCTCCAGCGCCTCGATTAACTTGGCTTTGTCTTTGATTGGGTGCTCGCCTTCACGGAGTCCTCCGGCGGCCGCTGAACCGTATATTGCGAGGGCTTCGTTGATGTTTCTGAAGATGCCGTAGTAGTCCACGATGATTCCGCTTTTCTTCCTGCCGTGGACTCTGTTCGCCCGGCTGATGGCTTGCATGAGGGTGTGGTTTCGTAGGGGCTTGTCGATGTACATGGTGCTGACAGGGGGGGCGTCGAAGCCGGTCATCCACATGGCGCATATGAAGACTATTCGTAGCGGGTCGTCTGGGTCTTTGAACTTGGTGTCGAGTTTCTCGGCTGAGTTGAGGCGTCTGCGGTGGGGTGTTACGTCTAGTCCTTTCTTCTGGAAGGCTTCCTGCTCGTTCTGGCTGCTTGAGATGATCACAGCCATGTCGGTTTCACGCATGTGGTCGATGTCTTTCTGTATGGTTTCTCTTTCTTCTTTTGGTGCGGTGGCTAGTTTTGTTTCTAGCTCCTCTCTGTATTGGGTCCAGTATCTCTGGACCTTGTCGTGCATCTTGACGGCTGTGAATCTGTCGATGCTGATGACCATGGCTTTGCCGCGGTAGCCTCTGCCCATGTAGTGCTCGACGATGTCTTTGGCGATCTGTTCGAGGCGTCCGTCCCGGGTTATGAGGTCGTAGTCTCTGCCGTATTTTTTCTCTACTTTCTCTATCTGTTCTTCGTCGAGGTCGGCTTCGAGCATTAGTCTTTTCATGTCTTCGTCGAGGCTGAGATTGATGACTTCGAGCTCGGGTTTCCTGTTCTCGTAGTAGAGGGGGACGGTTGCCCCGTCTTGGGTGCTCTGCTGGAAGTTGTATATGCTTACGTAGTCTCCGAATACTTCACGGGTTTTCTGGTCCTCGTCCATTAGCGGGGTTGCTGTGAACGCGAGGAAAGAGGCGTTGGGTATCGCCGTTCTCATGTTGGTTGCGAGTTCGCCGTACTGTGTCCGGTGGGCTTCGTCACAGATTACTATTACGTCGTCTCTTTCGCTGAGTTTGGGGTAGACTTCGCCTTTGTCTGTTCCAAATTTCTGGATGAGGGTGAATATGTGGCGGTGGTCTTCTGTGAGTAGTTGTTTCAGGTCTTCTCCGCTGTCAGCCCGTGTGATGGTCTCGGGTTCGGTGGCTGCCCCGGTCTTGTGGAAGTTCTTGTATATCTGGTCGTCTAGGTCGATTCTGTCTGTCACTACGAGGAACGTGTAGTTGCCTGGTATCTTGCGGTGGATCTTCTCTGTGAAGAAGATCATGCTGAAGCTCTTGCCGCTGCCGGTGGTGTGCCAGAAGACTCCGAGTCTGCCTTCGTTTTCTTTTCGGTGTTTGAAGGACTCGATGGCTCGGTTCACGCCGAGGTACTGGTGGTTCTTGGCGATTATCTTGGCTGGTTTCCCGTCTGTCTCGATGTATAGGGTGAAGTTTTCGAGGATGTCCAAGAACCTATTTTTCTCGCATGTGCCTCTGATGATGGTTTCTAGGCTGGTTCTGGGTGGTTCTTCCTCGTCTGACGCTCTCTTCCATTCGCTGAACTGTTCCCATGGGGCTGTGATGGAGCCTATTCTGCTTTTTCTGCCGTTGCTGAGTATGATGAAGGCGTTGTACCAGAATAGTTGGGGTATTGTCTGTTTGTAGTCTCTTAGGTTGTCGTCGTATGCGTCTTTAAGGTTGCGGTGAGCTGCTTTTAACTCTATGAATATGAGGGGTAGTCCATTGATAAAGCCGATAAGGTCTACTCTTCGGCTATATATGTCGCCTTGAACCCAGAGCTGGCTGGCTAGGAAGAAGTCGTTTTTTTCTGATTGATCCCAGTCTATAACTTTTACTATTTCGTCTGTTTCCTCGCCTTTGTCGTTGAAGGTTTTTACTTTGACTCCTTCTTTGAGGAGCTTATAGACCTCGTGGTTTGCTCTTAGTAGGCTTAGGCTGCTTCTGTCTCGTGTGATTTCTGTTATTGCGTCTTGGATTGTTTGTGGGGGTAGGGTAGGGTTGAGTTCTTTGAGTTTCTTTTCTAGTCTGGGGGTGAGTATTACTTGGGTTCTGTTTTCTCTACCGTAGGGGTTTGTTGGTCCGCAGCGTTCATGGAATAAGTCTGCTGTTTCGTAGTCTAGTTGTTGGAATAGTTTGATGGCTGGGGTTTCTACGAGTTTTTGTTCTGTGTAGTCTCTTTTACTAACCCCCAATCTGCTTCACCTTATAATTGAATATCTATATCAGATACGTCAATTTCACCTGAAATTAACTTCGGTAAAAGGAGATCGCGGGTTTCCTTTAGTACCCGATTTTTCCTAATTAGGTTCTCTAATAATGCTCCGATTGGTTTCATGATTTCATTGAATTGATCTATTATACTCTGACCGGGTACCAATATTGGGATTTTTCTAAATGTTGTTTTATTTATCTCTTTGAAAGTTGCCCCTGATGCGAGATTCATGATCAATTCAAGATTCTGTTTCACCCAGAAATAGAGATAGTAAACTGGAAGTTGTTCTGTTGGTATCATGGTTATGAAACCCTGATTTGTGGATGCCTCTGTAGTGTTGATGGCTAGTTCACCCAGAGTGGCTCTGCTGGTCATCATTAGTGAGTATGCAGGGAATCGTTTTGATGAACTTGATTTTAGTCCCTTTTCAGTTATTTTGCGTGATGATTGAGTGATAAATATTGAATTATTTGATGTGATATCGCTTGGAGTATACCAGTTGTTATTGCCATCTTCCCAAAATGACGACTCTTTCGTTGACGGAGTGCCACCGCCTAATGTATCAACTACTTGACCAATTGGTTCATAGTTCCATTCTTTTGGTATTGTTCCATGAGGTGTTTGGGTGGTTTCTGTGTTCTCGTGTCCGGGATATCGGAGGTGGATGAACCACTCTTCATACAGACATCGAGCCACCTCCTCTAAAACCTCAATACGCCTTAAATTAACCTCAACAAGATCATCAAAAGAACGTAAAGTTTGTCCAATTTTCTTTTGAATATCCAATGAGGGAATTTTTACTTTAACGTCTAATATTCTATCAGGAGATGTATGCTTGACAGTTGCACCAGTAGCAGTGCTTTTAATTTGTTCACGAAAAAGTGTAGAATTGAAAAAATAATAAAGAAAAACAATATCCAAATCATCCTGTAGATCGATTATTTTACCTAATCGTTGATTATGTAGATATTTTCCAGATTCAGGTATAAACGCAGGGCTTCCTAATATTGGAGCATCTTGTTTAAGATCAGTCATAACTACTAATAGATCGCCTTTTTTCAGCAAGTATTCATCTTTGAAATTTCCTGAATAATATTTTTCTTTGCTCTCTCTAAATTTCAATCCTCCATCTTCATTGAAGTTACCTGGAGTTAATACTAGAAAATCACCCTCTTCTTCAAAATATTTACTTTTAAAAGCAAATCCATGTTTGATTTGAAAGAAATTCCTAAGTTGTACTTCTTCACAAGTGGATTTTTTCTTTGACAGCATTATCGCCTCAAAAGTGATTCAATATTTTCCTTAATTACTGCGGTCAATAATCTGGAAGAATTATTTAGTGTTTCAAATTTCTCATATAGTTCATTTAATCGATCATCAAAATCGAAATCATCAATTTTTTTTTCTATTCCGACATATCTTCCGGGATTAAGACTCCAATCGTTTTCTTTGATTTTTGCTATCGATGCTAAACCACATAATCCTTTGATGTCTTGATATTTCATCTCTGGAAAGTGTTCTTTCATCATCTCTGAGCTACATTTCATGGTTTCTGGTTCTTCTCCCCGGAAGAGTCTTACTATGTTTGAGATGAACTCAATTTGCTGGTCTGTGAACTCTCTGTGAGCCCTGTCAATCTGTTTGAATATCTTACGGGCATCAATAAACAAGACCTTATCCTTATTCTCAGGTTTCTTCCCCCTATCAAGGAACCATAAAGTAACAGGCAAAGTAACCGTGTAGAAGAAATTAGAGGCAACACTAATCACCACATCAACCACACCCTCCTTAATCAGCTTCTGCCTGATCTCCTGCTCACTATAACGCGCATCACCAGCACTATTCGCCATCACAAAACCAGAACGACCACCCTCATTCAAAGCAGAATAAAAAGCCTGAATCCAAAGATAATTCGCGTTATCCACAGTAGGAATCAGATCAAACCGTGGATCTTTCTTAATAGCCTCCTTATCCACGTTATTCACGTTAAACGGAGGATTCGCCATCACAAAATCAAAACGACCAACACTATCATGCGGGTCCTCATAATACGTATTCGCTTGCCTGATATCGCCACTAAGCCCATGAACAGCCAGATTCATCTTACAAAGCCTAACAGTATCATCAACCCGCTCCTGCCCATAAATCATAATCTCACTACTAGGACTCCTCTTATGCTCCTTCACAAACTCAGCAGACTGGACAAACATACCACCAGAACCACAAGCAGGATCAAGAATCCTCCCATGATAAGGCTCAATAACATTAACAATCAGCTTAACAATACTAGTCGGAGTAAAGAACTCACCAGCACGCTGACCCTCCGCCATAGCAAACTTACCGAGGAAATACTCGTATATCTTGCCAAATACATCACCCTCAAAACCATCCAAACTAAAATTAAACGTCCTCAGAAGCGAAACCAGCACACGCCTCTCCATACCAGCATAAACCTTAGGTAAAACATCACTAAGCTCAGGATTATACTCCTCAACATCCCTCATCGCGTTATCAATAGCACGCCCAACATCAGCACCCTCAGGAAGATCAAGCAAATACTGATACCGAGCCTCAGGCGTCAAATACAAAACACCCTTCGCCTGATAATCCGCAGGACCAACCGCCCTACGCCTCCCCAGCCGCGCCCTACCGATCTCCTCATCCACCAAGCCGAACCTGTAATCCGCATACCTCAGAAAGATCAAACCAAGTACAGGCGTACTATAATCCACAGACCTCAAACTACTATTAGCCCGGAGTTCATCCGCGGCGCCCCAGAGCCTGTCACCAAGCTCCTTGAACCTCTCGTTCTTGGAACTATAATCCACACACTCCTCAGCAACGGCTGGAGCCTCCTTCTCCTCTACCAGCTTACTCTGCTTCCTCGGCCTACCCCTCTTCCGCTTAACAGGCTCCAAGTTAAAATCCATGCTCACACTAGGTCACCGTTCTGAATCAAACAGACATTGTCCCCAAGCCTAAAAAACTTTCAAAGAAAACAACACACAAATCAACACAAGAATGATCTGAAAAATTTGAATACTCAAGGAAGCTACCCTCGACAAGACCTGCAAGGCCATAGAGGAAACCAAAGGCTTCGGCCGAGGTATTCAGCCCGCAGCCACCAACTGCCCAAGATTACCAGCTTGATGACCCGATCCCACAGGAGATATCGGAGCCGTACACGGCGTTAACAGTTTTCTAACCTAGCGGTAGCTAGGTTTGTACCAAGTTACGTGGAATAAGCGTTTTTTTCCGGGTGTCTTGTGGCAGGTTACTTGTAATAAGCGTTTTTTGGGGTTGTTTGTGGTTTACTTGTTTTTGTGTGGGTTGTCGCTGTGGCTTGGTATTCCGTGAATTTTTTTGTGGGTTTTGGGGTGTTCCCGTTCTTCCTTAAAGTGTTGCTTTAAACCCACTTCCTTGACCCTCCTATAGTGGTCCAGCACAAAGGGATACCTATCACGCATATACTCCGTATGGGGACACACGGGATACTCATCGCACAGCAGGCAACTTTTTAGTTCTTTGGCCTTCTCACAACTGCGCGCGCGCCCCAACTAGCATCCTTAGAATAGATTACTCGCGAGGCCCTGATAGTCCCGTATATGAGCGGACGCACAAACAGATTTATTTTCAACAATCAGAATTTTCATATTAGAATGTTCAAGGTCTGTTTTATTGCCCATGCACGAGACGCTGATCTAACCAAACATAGATCAATCATAGAGACCGACACCTACAGGCTCCACTCTGTAGTGGTGAGGAATCAAGGGGAGGCTGTTGAGGTAACGAGACGACTGGTGGAGGAGGAAGGAGTTCAATCCATCTTGCTGTGCCCTGGGTTCACGCATAAAAATGTGGCAGAGATCCAGGACACGGTTAAAGGAAAAGCTGGCGTATTCGTTGCGAGGGGAGATGGCCCCAGTAGCATCATCACGAGGAAAGCAAGAACAGGCAGATAAACGACCTATGCCCCCAAACCATAATTTTATCCATAATTCACTGGGTTTAGGTTGCATCCGCCGCTATTTTTGCATAGGCGTTGGGTTCGAACGTTAGAACCCTTGGAAGGTTGAGTTACCTTCGCGTATACAATTCCAAGAATTGAAAATTAAGATCATCTTGAGTTACCATCATTACGAAATAAATCTTCTCGGAACAGAAATCCCAACAAGAACCATACTACTGGGGGTCGGCATAGCGGTCTTAAATCTTTTTTCGCTTTGGTTCCACTCAAAAGCAATGAGTGCTAGTTATACACCATCCTCAATACCGTGTGTTCTCTGTCGCTGATTAATTGAGTGAGGGTAGGGGAAAAAGCGGGGAAAATTACCCCAAAACCCCTTCCTCGCGGTATATTGTTGTGTGGTTGGTTAAAGAGGTATTGAATAAATTTGGGAAAGATCATGAATGCGTGCGCGCCTCAAACAATCGTTTCGAGAGCCATAATCTCCATATAAATATCTGAATATGCGGGAGGGTGGGGTTCGAACCCTACTGTGAATCTAACGACTTGATAACCATATGACTAATTCAAACAATCATATGTGGAGTATTGAAATTCAGTTATTCCATGTAACTAGGAACACCAACCCTGACCCAATTTTTTTTCCCCATATGACCAGTAACCTAACACAAACACCCAGAAAAGCCCCCGATCATACCCCAAAAAAACGCTTATTCCCTGTGACAAGGATATTAATTTTCTCAATATTCGAACATTTTGAGTTCACTTGCGCGTATAACAACGTAATCTAATTTTAATACAGCCTTTCCATCATTATAACCATGAAAGGAAAAGTTTCTGAGGATACTCTAGCAATTTTGCTGGATGCACTTCCTTTTGAATTTAGCTTCGTAGACTCCGATGACAGGGTACAGCTATTCAACAAGAATGGAGACAGGATATTCCCGAGATCCGAGTCAGTAATAGGCCTCAAGGTCCAGAACTGTCACCCACATAAGAGCGTGGACAAGGTGGAGAAGATACTTGAGGAGATGAAAGCTGGCGAGAGAGAACACGCAGACTTTTGGATCAATCTCAAGGATAAGAAAATTCAGATCAGGTACTTCGCTGTACGGGACCCAGAGGGAAAATACATAGGCTGCCTAGAGGTAAGTCAGGACATAACAGAGATACAGAAACTAGAGGGCGAGAAAAGGCTCCTAGACTGGGGCACATGAACGTATTTCTATCCAAACAACAGGTATCCTGCCTCTAAAGGACAATAAAATACAAAAAATAGGGGTAAAATCACTCATCGAGCAAGTTATAATTCTGAGCCAAACACAAGTCACTAGGTGGTTACATGGAGCCTATGAGGCTAAAAATAAGGAAAACAGCAAGTGGAACCTATTACATACCAAGCCTCAATCAAACAATTAAGAACTCTATCAAAGACACATAAACGAAGATGGAGAATAAGTAAAAACGAGAAAACGCTGATCCTAGAAGGCGAATAAAACCGATAAAAGCCCCGCGTAGAGAGAGCTGTTTAACTGGGTTAATATACTGTCATCCTCATGAGCAGGCTCCTCGTACCTTGACCACTCGCCATCGATTTCACCCCAGGCGCCGCCGTCTCCACAAACCATTTTTAATAAGTAGGGTAAACAGTGAACCATAACTATGAGGGCCCTGCGATGAGTGAATGTCCTAAATGCGGCGGAGAGATGATCCAAGGAGAGGCGTACGTAAGCGTCAACGTCCCCTCGTCCAACCCCATGATGAGAGGAATGATGTCACCGATGTCCGGGATGAATCTGGGGGACGTCGGGATGACGCAAGAAGAGAGAATCAAATGGCGTGAGAAGACGGGAGAGAAGAAAGGCTTCCTGATAAAGAGCGAAGAAGTACGCACCATGGCAGTGTCGGGCAGAAGATGCCTCGAATGCGGCTACATCGAGCTCTACGCCCGAAAGTAACCTGCACTAACCGCGGACCCCGAAACACATCCTACTCGACGACGTCTGAACAGGCTTTATACCCTCACGGGTTATCTTCACCTGTATGAAAGTCCTTGTTCTTGGCGTGGGGAAGATGGGCTACGGGCTCCTCAAGGACCTTGACGCCCAGCCCCACGTAGACGAGATAGTGGCGGCAGACATGAACACAGAGCAGGCCAAAGCCTACGCCGAACGAGTCGGAGGCGACAAGACCACGGTGGTCAAGCTCGACGCCACCGACAAACATGAGACCGTCAGCCTCATGAAGCAGGGCTTCGACGTCGTGGCCTCAGCCCTCCCCCGGCCCTTCTGCGACGCCGCCGTTGAAGCAGCCATCGAAGCGGGGGTAGGTTACGCCGACATCGCCGCCGGCTTCGACACCATCTTCAGCAAACACGAGGAAGCCGAGAAGGCAGGCGTAACGGTGGTCCCCCACATCGGCCTCGACGTAGGCATCGACAGGGTACTCTGCGGCGTAGGGGCCCGCAAGCTCGACCACACGGACGGCTTGACGGTCTGGTGCGGCGGCTTCCCACAGAGAGACACCCCAGGCTACAATAACCCTCTCAGGTACAAGATAAGCTGGTACTGGCCATACGCCGTCGACACCAACCTCCGCACAAGCACCGTCCTCATGGACGGCGAGGCAGTCACCATAGAGAACCTCAGCGACCCCGAGGAGATCACCTTCCCCCCGCCCATAGGCAAGACAGAGGCCTTCACCACCGGCGGCCTCATGGACGTGGTCCAGCACCTCGGCCTCAGGGGCGTCAAGACCGCCGTCGGCAAGACGGTGCGCTGGCCCGGCCACTGCGAGACCTGGACCAAGCTCAAGCAGCTCCACCTCCTCGACCAGGAGCCCATCAACGTGAAGGGCGCGGGGGTCACCCCCTACGACGTCTTCGTAGCCCTCGGCCACAGGCACCTCCAGTACGGCCCCGGCGAAGGCGACGCCATCTGTCAGCGCGTAGAGGTCACAGGCACCCTAGACGGCGAGCCCACAGCCCATATCTACGAGTTCATCGACCTCCACGACTTCACGAACGACATCAGCGCTATGGCCCGCACCACCGCCTACCCCTGCAGCGTCGTCGCCCAGATGATCGCCACCGGCGAGTTCAACCGCCCAGGCGTCATACACCCCGCGTGGATAGGCTACGACGAGAAGCTCAGCGACAAGTTTTTCAAAGAACTCTCCGAGCGGAACATCAACATAACCGAGTACATGAAACGGCCCCTCAACTAACCCTTTTCTTCGTCATCTGTCTTACCCCTGTTCGTCATTGATCGATAAGGTTATATTCGAGGCCACGCGGTAAAGGCTCTGAAACATGATGGAGATCATACGCAAGTACACCAACACGGACAAGGTCACCCTCGCCCTCATCCTGGAGGAAGGCAGAGCCCGCGCCACAGACCTACAGTTCCACCTAACCCTCACCCGCGACCAGATCAAGACCGCCCTAGACAGGCTCGTAGCCCAAGGCACCGTAGCCTACGAATCAGCCACACACAGCTACAGGCTCCTCTAACAAACGTTTCTCGTAGCTCTGCCCAAGACAGTGCCGCACCGATCAAAGACTTGTAGCACACACGTTTTATCCGGCTTATGGAAACCAGCTTCATGACCCGACAGTGCCGAAGACCCTGATCATCCGCGACGATGTATACGAGCGGCTGCTCAATATAAAACGGGATGACGAATCCTTCAGCGACCTCCTCACGAGACTGATCAAGGAGGACACATTAAAGCTGCTGGAGAGGCTGAGGGGAAGCGTCGACCTACCCGAGGCTGACGATATACTCCACGAAATCTACGAGAGGAAGCGGATCACGCGGAGACATCCGGATGGATCGACATCATGAACGTGGTGCTTTCCTTGATCGACAACGCGAAGCTATACCCCTTCAACAAACGCCACTTCCAGGCGTTCACTGAGCAGGGGCTCAAACTACTCTAGAAACCAACAAAGCCTCGTGGAAGGCGGAGCCAAAGATAGCCATAGGTTCCTCTAGACCCCTCATGCCGTGTAACCGGGGCAAACCGTCTTCAGGGAATCTAGAAATATTTTCCACAGACCACTGCCACCCTGCCAGATACACGAAAAAAAGGTAGGAATGATCGTGTTCCTGTCTACTCTGTCGGCGCCTGGCTCGTGTTCCAGATGTCCCAGTGAAGCTTCCAGCCCTCCGGGGTGCTCTTCCACACCACCATGTACTTGCCTTTGTCCTCGCCCTGCTCCATCTTGAGATGGTACTCACCCATCTCCGTGACGCTGTCGCCCTCGCCGACCACCTCGACCGTCTTCAGGTCAGCGTCTTTCAGCTTCAGCCCGGTGATGGCGCCTGCCCAGAACTCTTGCACAGCCTCGTTGCCCTTCACCACCACGCTCCCCGTAGGCAGCAGACTGGCGTCCCTCGTGTAGAGAGACGCAAGCGCCTTGGCGTCCCCCTTCCTGACGAACTCGCCGAACTTCTTGTTGTTCGCCTCTATGGTCTTCCTTATCTCAGACACACTCAACACCTAAAAACTCGTATAGCTCTTTGAGCAAGGATAACTCTCATCCCAAACTAATAACCATATATTATATTGAAACAAAACTAAAAACGGTGAAATTCACCACATATAGGCGACTCGGGGAAAAACCAGGGAAACACGGAACACGCAACCCGTAAAAGAGTAACGAAAAAACGCTTACACCAAGTAACAGGGAACAAGAAACCCTCATCCCTAAGACGCATCCACATCCCCTAAATAACCCCAGACAGAGAACCAGCCATGTCAGGGGCCGCCTCCCAGGAAGACGTCAAAGTAATTAAAGTAAAGAAAGCGGAGGCAAAGGATGGCCCTCTAAGCTTGGGAGACTACCTCACCACCGAGCCCCGGACACGTCACACCGCGACCCAGCAGATCAGAGAAGCCCGCAGAAAATTCCTCAGAGACAACAGGTAGCTACTTGCGGACCTTCACCACGCGGCCCCCATTGGCCCGCACGAGCTCCCGGGGCGACATACGCACCAGCGCGCAGTCCGAGCCACCACCCAGATAAACCAACTCCTTCTCCATCACCCTGGGGTCCACCAAGTATGTGGCTTCGAACCCGAAACCAGGGGTGCCCCCCACCGGGAACCCGGTGAGCCTCAGCACCTCGCCGGGAGCCGCCACCCGTGGCCTCCCAACCCCCAGCGCCTTAGCCACCCGAGTCGTGCTCGCCCTGTCCTCCCCCTTCACTATGGCCACGATGACCCCGCCGTCGACGCCCACCATGCAGATGCTCTTTATGAAGTCCTCAGGCTCCGCCCCCACCGTCTCAGCCGCATCGGCCACGCTGTGGCAACTACTCTCGAAGGACAGGTGCTCGGCCCTGATGCCCCGCTCCGCTATGATCCTCTTCAGCTTCTCCTCGTACACCCGCATAGCAAAAAGATACGCGGAACACCGTTAAACCGTTTACTCAGCCAGAAAAATCGCCCGTGGCTCACCCACGCCCATCCCCGCCTCCAGGCGTGGAAGGGCAGGATCAAGGAGAGTCTAGCGCCTCGACCACGGCGTCCCCGAACTCAGCCGTGGAGTCGGCTCCGCCGAGGTCCGGCGTCCTCACCC
>Ga0265594_1000255_pt1 | contig 43679 bp, 39 predicted proteins | sample saktaG_11_FD_190147 | JGI IMG/M metagenome (GOLD analysis project Ga0265594, IMG submission 190147) | Saline water microbial communities from Sakinaw Lake, British Columbia, Canada - sak_2011_5_24_80m | ecosystem: Environmental > Aquatic > Non-marine Saline and Alkaline > Saline ... | reverse complement strand
CTTCCAGCCTTTCTTCACTACCAAAGAGGTGGGCAAAGCAACAGGACTGGGGATGTCAATATGTTTTGGGATTATAGCGGCGCATAATGGCCGCATGGAAGTGGAAAGCCAAAAAGGCGAGGGAACGACGATCGAGGTCTTTTTCCCGATAAAAACGGCGATTGTGAAGTGAGAAAGTTATGGCCAGGATATTAGTGATTGATGATGAAGAGATCATCCTCAGAAGGATGGAGAAACTTCTTGCTCTGGACGGCTATGAGACATTTGCGGCTGAAAATGGAGAAGCGGGTTTGGAGATATTTAAAAAAGAAAAACCCGGCCTGGTCCTGGTTGATATCAAAATGCCCGGCATGGACGGCATTAAGGTGTTAAGCGAGATAAAGAAAATCTCTCCCGAGACCGAGGTCATCGTTATCACCGGGCACGGCGGAATAGATACGGCGATCGATGCCCTCAGGCAGGGCGCCTTTGATTATATCACCAAGCCCATTAATTATGACGAGTTGCAGATCGCTCTTAAGCGGGCACTGGATAAACAGAATTTACTTGCTGAAAACAGGCGTTTGCTGGAGGAAAAAGTTAAAGCGGAGGCAGTGAAAAAGAGCGAAGCCAAATTCCGAAGCGTAAGTGCTGTTGCTAACGATGCCATCGTTATAATGGATGATAAAAGGTGTATCGCATATTGGAATAAGGCGGCTCAACAGATATTCGGATATACTGAAGAAGAGGCAGTCGGCAAGGATTTGCATAATCTTCTTGTCCCCCAAGGACACCACGAAGCTTTTGCAAAGGGATTCGCCATGTTTTATGAAACAGGACAAAGCCCTGCAATTGGAAAAACAATTGAATTAACGGCTCTCAGGAAAAGTGGAGACGAATTTCCAATAGAGCTTTCCCTTGCAGCAATGAATATAGACGACAAATGGAACGGAGTGGGGATAGTTAGAGACATTTCCAAACGCAAGCGGGCGGAGGAGGCATTGCGGAAGAGTGAGGAAAGCTTTCAGGCTGTTGTATTCAAGAACCCCTCCGGCATAATTGTTGTTGACAGTAAGGGAATAGTACTGTTTGTCAATCCCGCGGCTGAATCACTGTTCAACAGAAATGCAAAATATATCGTGGGCAGTGTGTTGGGCCTTCCCCTGGTTGACGGTGAATCTACAGAAATTGATATCGTATTAGATGGTGGGAAACCCGGTATCGCGGAAATGCGGGTAGTTGAAACCGAATGGTTGGGCAAGCCCTCCTATCTCGCGACGCTTTTCGATATTACAGCAATAAAGACGGCAGAAGAAACATTGATTAGGGCTAATAAGGAACTTGTGAATCTTTCTCAGATGAAGACGGAATTTATCTCTATTGCTTCTCATGAACTCAGGACCCCTCTTACCTCCATAAAAAATGCGATTGATATACTATCATCCCAAAAAGCCGGAGAACTCAATGAAAAGCAAAAGCAATTCATAGAAATGGCCGCCCGCAATATTGGCCGGTTAGCTATATTGATCAATGACCTTCTTGATATCGCCAAATTAGATGCCGGCAAAATAAAGCTTGATTTAGCAGAGCTGGATTCGGCCAGTATTTTTCAAAAGGTTGTCGAAACATTTAAACCTCAGGCAGATGCAAAATCCCAGACACTTGAAATAGATTATGATGGTTTAAATGACGTTCCGACAGTTTATGCGGATTACGCCAAGATTGAACAGGTCTTGGATAATCTTGTAAGCAATGCCCTGAAATTTACCCAGGAAGGAGGCAAAGTGATCTTGAGCGCACGAGCGATTTCGGACTTCGATTCCGCAATCCGCAATCCGCAATTCGCAGTTGAGATAAGCGTGACAGATAATGGCCCCGGACTTTCGCCGGATGATCAAACGAGGGTTTTTGAGAAATTTTATCAGGCCGGTAATACCTTGAATGATAAATCGAAAGGCAGCGGGCTTGGCCTTAATATTTCCAAAGCATTGGTAGAGGCTCATGGCGGACAACTTTTGATAGAGAGCAAGCCCGGCAAAGGATGCAGATTTTTCTTTAACCTTCCCATTTTTTCACCTGAAGCCGTTGAAATGTCTTTGTTGGAAATAGAAATTCGCAAACATATAGCTTCCCTGCCGTTCTCATTATTATGTATAGATCTCAGTGGAAGTGTACAATTGAACAAATATCCCGGAGAGCCGAAAATCAACACACAGTTTCCGGCGCAATTAAAAGATGTTGTCGATAGAGTGATTAAACGGTATCCGGATAGGATTATTATGCAACCGCACCTTGGAAGGTTGATAATAGTATTGCCGGGAGCAACAAAACCAAACGCCATGATAGTGAAGAAAAAACTCGAGCGGGCTTTTCATGAAAATCCTATCTTTTTTGATGGGGGGACTTGGCTGCCATTATCCATGATTCACATGCCTGTTACCTTTCCGGAAGATGGTGTCACAGGGGAAGAACTCATTAAAAATGCAGGGGGCGATAAAAGAAAAAGGTGAATAAGAGAAAGATACTGATTGCAGATGACGAAAAGGATATTGTGGATACTATCCGGTTCAACCTGGAACTTGAAGGCTTTGAGTGTCTGGCGGCCTATGATGGCAAAGAGGCTTTGCACAAGGCCAAAACAGAAAAACCCGACCTCATCATTATGGATGTGATGATGCCGGAAATGAATGGATACAAGGTTTGTCAAAAATTGAAATCCGAATCAGAGACAATGGATATTCCTGTTATTATGTTGACTGCGAGAGACCAACCTGATGACAAGATCAAAGGGCTTGAGCTGGGAGCGGTGGATTATATTGCAAAGCCCTTTCATGCCGGCGAGTTAATTGCGCGAGTTGCTACCCACATCCACATAAAGGAGCTGAATGAAGCCGTTCAAAAGAAAAATAGACAATTACAAAAGCTGGCCAACAAGGACGTATTAACCAATCTTTATACCCGCCGCTTTTTTGAGGAACATGTCGGTAAAGATCTGCAGCGTGCCCAAAGATATTCCGAATCCTTGTCCTGTATGTTTATCGATATTGATCACTTTAAGCACTTCAATGACACTTACGGCCACCAGGCCGGTGATGAGATTCTAACAACAATGGGAGCGTTAATACGCGATTCTCTCAGGACAAGTGATCTGGCAGCTCGATATGGCGGAGAGGAATTTGTAGCCATACTCTATCATTCGGATTTAGAAAATGCTCGCGCCGTTGCGGAAAGATTGAGGAGATTGGTAGCATCCCATGCCTTCCGAATAAAGGAAGAGGAGCTTTGCGTTACCATCAGCATAGGCGTGGCTAAAATGTCTCCTGAGATAACCAATTTACGGGAATTGATAGATGCAGCCGATCAGGCTCTTTACGACGCCAAGAGAAACGGTCGAAATCGGGTTGAGGTATTCAAGGCATAGCAATCGGGAAACCTGGAATGGGGAATAAAGATATGGTCGAATCGGTAAATACGGAGAAGATAAACAATGCTGTATCAACGGTAGACCGTTTCAAGAAATCTCTGGTCAGTGAAGTACTGATAACACAAGAGCAGTTTAAGGCTGCTGAGAAAGAGGCAAAGCAAAAAACAAAATCCTTGGCAAAGTCCTGTTGGAATCAGGGTTTGTTACAGAAGAACAGCTCTATGGCTTCATGGGGGAGAAGATCCATATACCATATGTAAACATCAGCAAATATACTATAGGCAATAGAGTGCTGAAGCACATTAAACATACAATATTCAATTTTTATGGAACGTTTGCAGATTTTGTTACGATAGGAAACATGGATAAAAAAAGAGTTCTTATTGTTGATGATGAGCAGGATATTGTTGAGTCTATCAAATTTAACCTTGAGCTTGAAGGCATTGAATGTCTGGAGGCATATGATGGTGAACAAACCCTTGCAAAGGCAAAAAAAAGAACGCCCGGATCTTATTCTCCTGGACATCATGCTTTCTAAGATCAACGGCTACCAGGTGTCAAGACTCCTAAAAGCCGATGAGGCATATAAGCATATTCCTATCGTAATGTTAACAGCCAGGGCGCAGAAAACCGATATAAAGCTTGGCGAAGAAACCGGTGCGGACGAATATATCATAAAACCTTTTGATATGGATAAGCTTACAAGTTTAGTCAATAGTTATCTCGGACGTGAACAATAAAAGTGCAGAACGACAAATAATCACAACGATGGAATGCAATTTTTATGGAAACACGAACCGTCCTTTTTGTAGATGATGAGCGGAATGTCTTAAACGCTCTGAAAAGGCAGATGCGCAAAGAGCCGTACCGATTGCTTTTTGCTCAAAGCGGACAAGATGCCCTCGATCTCCTGGAGAAAGAAAGCATTCAGGTCATTGTAACCGACCTGAATATGCCTGAGATGAGCGGTTTGACCCTGCTCGGCCGGATTGAGCAAAAGTTTCCCCACACTGTCCGACTGGCATTGACAGGCCATGGGGACAAGGAATCGGTTCTTGATGCCATTAATAGAGGACACGTATATCGATATATTCTAAAACCATGGGATGACAAGGAGTTGAAGATAATTGTCAGGCAGGCAATTGAGATGCAACAGGAGAAAAGAAGATTGGAACTCCTGGCGGATCTGGTTGAAAGTGCCCGGCATGTTATTATTTTTATCGTGTATCCAGACGGCCGGATTGCGTATTGTAATGACTTGGCCGGAAGTACGTTCGGCTATTCTAAAAGCGAAATGCTTACCCGGACAGTGGACGGCCTCTTTAAACTCGGTGCGGAGGGATGGGAAAAGATCGCCGCCGTTGTTGAGCATGAATTACACTGGAGGGCTGAGCTTGTCGGGGTGTGCAAGGACGGCACTCAACTGCCTGTGGATCTGGCTGCCAGCAGAGCTAAAAGTGAAGAGGCCCGTAGCGCGAACATTATTTGTTTTGGGAGGGACCTGAGCCGGGACAAAGAGATAGATTTCATGAAGTCGGAGTTTGTCTCCGTGGCATCCCATGAAATCAGGACGCCTTTGACCTCCGTTAAGAACGCCTTGGATCTTGTTCTGGCAGGCAAAACCGGCGCGATAAATCGGGGACAGGAAAAATTTCTGTCCCTGGCAAAAAGAAATACAGACAGACTGTGCACTCTTGTTAATCACATGTTTGATATTTTCCAAATGGAATCCGGAAAAATGGCGTTGCATCCCGGGCAGATGGATATCGCGGATTGCATCGGAAATGTAATCGACACTTTTAAGCCGTTGGCGGATGAAAAATCCGTTTCATTAGAAATGCTCATCGATCCCGGTATTCCGCTCACTTACGCCGACCGGCACAGGATAAATGAAGTGATCGGCAACCTTGTGGGAAATGCGATCAGATATACGCCTGAAAACGGAGCCGTGACCATAAAGGCTTATCAAATCAAGACAATGCCGGACATGGCCAACGAGGCTGCCGAAGCTTTCGACCAGCGTTTCCCGTCCATGGTTTCACATTTCGTGGAGGTCACGGTGACGGACAACGGCAGCGGCATCCCGGATGAGTTGGTCGATCATATTTTTGATAAATTCCGTCAAGTGGAATCCTCTCTATCTACAGAGGGAAATAGAGCCGGTATGGGCTTGGGCCTCGCCGTATGCAAATACGCGGTTGAAGCACACGGCGGCAAGATCTGGTGCAAAAGCAAAAAAGGCGAAGGCAGTACCTTTGGTTTCAAGCTGCCGATATCGGGAGATCCGAGCTGAGGAGAGGAAATGACAGATAAGGCGAAAATACTCTTTGTTGATGATGAGCAAGCTTATCTGAATTGCTTTAAACGCCAAATGCGGTCCGAGAAGGCTTTCATGATTGAAACCGCATGTGACGGCCAAGACGCCTTGGAAAAACTCAATTCTTTTCCCGCAGATATAGCAATCGTCGATTTGATCATGCCGAATATGGACGGATTGGAGCTTCTGAAAAAGATCAGGGAACTTTATCCGGATATTTTGGTGATGATCCTTACAGGCAGTGTGAATATCGATAATGCGATCCTGGCCATGAAGTTGGGGGCCTATGACTATATCCTGAAGCCTTTTGAGCCGGATATGCTTGCAGAGGCCATACAAAAAGCGGCCAAGCACCAACTTATACAGAGAGATATAAGGGCAGTCCATGAAAAAGTGAAGCTTCTTGGAGATCTGGTCGACCAGGCCGGTTACCTTATGGTATTGGCCGCACACCCTGACGGTCGTATCACGGAATACAACGCATTGACCGCAAAGACCTTAGGTTTCAACAAAGAGGAGATGCTTTCGCATAACATGGAACGATTGTTCATGATGAACAGCGGTGAGGTATGGGGGCAAATCGCCGAAACGGTCCGGAAAAAATCGCACTGGAGGGGAGAGCTTACGGCCGTTTGTAAGGGCGGTAGACAGTTGCCCGTATATATGGCCGCCAACCGATCTAAAAGTGATGAGCCGCGCAGTCCGTACATTGTTTGTTTTGTGCGGGACATCAGTATGGAAAAAGAGATAAATCACATAAAGTCGCAGTTTATCTCCGTGGTGTCGCATGAATTGATAATGCCGTTGACCTCCATCAAGAACGCCGTGGATATCATCCTGGCCGGCAAAACCGGCGTGATAAATCAGGGACAGGAAAAATTTCTGTCCCTGGCAAAAAAGAACATAGGCAGAATGACCGCTCTCGTTAATAATTTGCACGAAATATACGAAATGGAGTTCAATTTTACAAGCATGGATATCGCAAATTGTGTGGGCAATGTGACCAAGATCTTCCAGCCGTTGGCAAATAATAAATCGATTGCATTAAATACGGTAATCGAATCCGGTCTCCCTAATGTTTATGCGGATGCATCAAGGATAGAGGAAGTAATGCTCAATCTTGTGGCCAATGCACTTAATATGACGCCTGAAAACGGGGCCGTGACCATAGATCTGCATACAGTCAAAGGCTTGCCGGATATACCTGATAACATAAGCGGCGTAGAGGTTTCAGTGGTAGACAACGGCATTGGAATTCCCGATGCAGTCGTTAACCTTGATTTTGAAAATTTCTATCAAGCGGAATCCTCTTTATCCACCGAGGAAAGAGCCGGTATGGGCTTAAGCCTGGCCATCTGTAAAAGAACGGTTGATGCACACGGCGGTAAGATCATATGGAAAAGCAAGAAAGGCGAGGGCAGCGTGTTCAGATTTACCCTTCCGATTGTCGACGAAGAGGAAAACTATCACATTACTCTTTAAAAACAGATCTCGGAAGTCAACATCGGAATAAAATAATGATAATTAGTGTCCATACATTAATCCAAAACAGACACTAACGAGTTTCCAATTCAGAAATGAGCAATTTTTTACAAGATCAAGGAAATCAAGGATTTGGGCGGAGGCGTACACATGTACGCCGCACAACCAACTCCGCCGATTGACGCTGAGATTGCGAAAAAGGGCCATTTCCGGATGGAAACTAATTAAGAGAGGAGGCTTAGGGCCATGAAAAAAGTACTCATTGTTGATGACGAAGCGGATATTGTGGAAACCATAAAATTCAATCTGGAGCTTGAAAATATCGAGTGTCTGGTAGCCTATGACGGCGAAGAAGCCCTTGCAAAGGCAAAGAAGGAAATGCCGGATCTTATTATCCTTGATATTATGCTTCCAAAGATAAATGGTTACAAGGTTGCAAGGCTCCTTAGTTTTGATGAAACATATAAACACATTCCAATTATAATGTTAACTGCCAGGGCACAGGAGAAAGATATAAAACTGGGAGAGGAAACCGGTGCAGACGAATATGTTACAAAGCCTTTTGATATGGACATGCTCGTAGCCCTTGTCAATAAGTACTTGCAAGAAGGATAATTATGGTTAATCAAACCCAAACAATGGACAATGTCGTCAGCATAAGGGTGCTCGACCGCCTGAAGCAGGAGATGGTCAAAGAGGGTTTAATAACTATAGAAAATCTCAGGATTGCCGAGACGACGGCACAGCAGGAACAGAACACCCTGAGCAGTACATTGATAAAATCAGGGTTTCTATCGGAAGAAGAGCTGACAAGCTTTATAGGGAAAAAGACGAATATCCCCTATGTAAATATCAGGAATTATTCTATTGACCGTAATGTATTGGCGCTTGTCTCCGAAAAGCTTGCCCGGCACTACAGGATCATACCCCTGTTTATAATAGAAAATGTTCTGACAATAGCGATGGCCGATCCTCTTAACATCATTTCCATGGATGACATATCAAAACTGGTAAAGTGCCAGATTGAATCCGTCATAGCTTCAGGGGAGAGCATCGATATAGCCATTGATCAGTGGTACGGCTCGGGACAGGCAAGGGAAAAACTTATTGAAGAGCTTGCCGAGGAGATCAAGCAGGTAGAGAAGAGAGATGATTCAAAACACATTGATCAGATAACCGAAATACATCTTAAATCACAGGCGGCAGAAAAACCGATCATCAAGCTCGTCAACAGTTATATCGCTCAGGCAATGCTGGAAGGCGCCAGCGATATCCATCTGGAACCCAAGAAGGCTTCCATGATAGTGCGTTTCCGTATTGACGGATTTCTTTATGAGAGAGAGCCGCTGCCGTTCAAACTTATTCCTCCAATTACGTCCAGAATAAAGGTTATGTCCGGGCTGGACATAACAAAGAGGAGAGTACCCCAGGACGGCAGGATGGGTCTTATTATCAGGGACAGGAATATTGATGTTCGCACATCCACTTTTCCATCCATGTATGGAGAAAATGTTGTTTTGAGGCTTTTGGATAAAACCAAGGGTGTCCCCACACTGTCGGAACTCGGTTTTTCTGATGGAGATTTTAATGTTTTCAAAAAAATGATCAGGGCTACAAAGGGAATAATCCTTGCTACCGGCCCAACGGGGAGCGGGAAAACAACGACCATTTATTCAGCTGTCGGTGAGCTTAATAAGGAAGACAAGAATGTAATGACCATTGAGGATCCGATTGAATATGAAATTGAAGGTATTGTTCAGGGACAGGTTGATCACCAGGCAGGGATTATATTCCCCAGCGCTCTCAGATCTATCTTACGTCAGGACCCCGATATTATTTATGTGGGTGAAATAAGGGACTTTGAAACAGCAGAAATTGTTGTACGTGCCGCTTTAACCGGACACCTGGTTCTCAGCACCCTTCATACTAACGATGCTATCGGAACCATAATGAGGCTCAGGGATATCGGGATTGAATCCGGCTTAATGGAGGCTGTCCTTCGCTGTTCATTCGCCCAGCGTCTTGTCAGAAAGATCTGTCCCAGATGTATTAAGGAATATCAGCCCGATGAAAGCTTGCTTGTGAATCTGGGTCTTCCTTCAGGTACCAGGTTTTACAAGGGTAAAGGATGTGGATTTTGCGGCGGCATCGGATACAGGGGCAGGATAGGGCTGTTTGAAATACTGGTTATTAATAAAGATATTCGCAAGTTGATAGCAGATAACGCTTCAGAAGAGCAAATCAGGGAAGCTGCAAGGGCTCAGGGTATGCAAACCCTTTTTCAAGATGGTCTTAAAAAGGTTATGGAAGGAATTACAACAATAGAGGAAGTGAAGAGGGTGACTGAAGAGGAAGAACAATAAACAAGACTTTGTGTGTTGTGCGGGTTATATGATTAGAAACATTAACGATAAAGCAATCTGGTTTCAATATAGATTTAGGTAATTGATTAAGTTATGTTTTTGAAAAACGTTAACAGCACTTCAGTCTGGGTTGGTAATTTTTTATCTGCGTGAAATGCGGGCATTTCATTTGTTGTTGACATATTTTTTCTTCTCTTTGTAATCCTTGACACTGCTTTATTTTTCTGTGATAAGCGAAAGACCTTTGAGCCCTGCTGGAATAGTATTCTAAAGGTTGAGCTTTTTTGTAAACTGTTAATTCTAGGTTTTGCTATGTCAGGCACCGAAAAAAAATCGATTCTCTGTCCCAATTGCAAGAAACTTATCAGCTCGGATGAAGCTTCCTGTCCCTACTGCGGGACAACCAGACCTGGTTCCCGGCTGAAAAGAAGCTTCTTCAAAAAACCGAAGGATGCTATAAAAGTTATTATTTACTGTAATATTGCCATATTCATTTTCTCCCTTATATTAACTCCTCTCAACATCGGTTCTCTGGCAAATCCACTGACGTTTTTATCCCCTTCCAACAACAGCCTGCTCCTTTTAGGCGCTACGGGCACTATCCCAATCGACAAGTTCGGCCGCTGGTGGACACTTTTATCGGCTTCGTTTATCCATGGAGGCATACTTCACATATTCTTTAACATGTTCGCTTTGCAGCAACTGGGACCTTTCGTACTACAAGAATACGGGTTCAACCGCTTTGCAATTATCTACCTGCTCAGCGGAATTCTCGGGTTCTACATATCCTATCTGGCCGGCGTCGTCCTCACTATAGGGGCATCCGCCAGTATCTGCGGGCTGATTGGTGCTATCTTATATTACGGTAAAAGCCGTGGAGGACTTTACGGAGAGACGTTTTATAAACAGGCCATGGGATGGGTAATAGGTCTTGTACTCTTTGGCCTTATAGTTCCCGGTATCAATAACTGGGCTCATGGAGGAGGACTCGTCACGGGTATGCTGATCGGCCTGATCTTAGGCTACAATGAGAGAAAAAGTGAAACTTTCTTTCACCGAATACTGGCAAGCGGTTTTATCTTGCTGACCTTGCTCGTTTTAATCTTCGCCATCTTCCAGTCTCTTTTCTACCGCTTAACCATGTAGGAGCCATTCCCGTTGACTCATAAACAGAAACTTTTGTAAAAGTAAATCTCTCTCACTCTAAAAGGGGTAGTGGAAATATCAGGATTTTGAAGCTCCCCGCCTACAAGGCGGGACCTGCGAGAGCGCTCCCGGTCAATAAAGAAAATTACATTTTGAGGGCTTTTGAGGAATTCTGCAACATTATTTTTCTGCGCTAAAGCTTTTTTGTCTGCTTTTCCGTTAACGTTACCTCTTTTTTTTTCTCCTTTGCCAATGCTTTCAATGTTTTTTTCTCCTGCTTCGCCCGTTCTTCGGCCTGCTCAGGAGACATATCTTCCGGAATTTTCGGGAGATCTCTCTCTCCGGTTATTTCTATCCTATCTTCCTGTTCCTCAGTTCCAGCGGGGGTTGCCTTTTTCCCCGCCTTGATCCGTACCATCATATGTTTGGCGAATGTTTTCCCGAACTGTCCGATGAAACCGGCCACCAGTACAATTAAAACCCATTTCAATATCCGCCAAAAATCGATTCCATCCGTCATAATTGCAAAAAGCGCTCCTCTATAATATCAACCACCCCTGATATATCATTAATGTCGAGGCATGGAACATCGATATCCAATTTGTGATCGCTCACGATGGCGATGAGGTTATCATCATTTGTACATAACAGTCCCTGCTTCATCTCCGTACGGTTGACTTCAATCTTGGGATATGGATTTCCTTTATACCCCTCAACCAAAATAATGTCTGCATCTTTGATATATTTATCACTCAGCTCGGCAATATTATGATCTTTGTCGATATCTTCAATCATGGCCACTCTCCGTGGTGATGCTATTACAACAGTATGTGCGCCCGCTCTTTTATGGCGCCAGCTGTCTTTCCCCTCGTGGTCTATGTCAAACCCGTGTATATTATGCTTGATGGTAGCCACCCGATAACCCCTCCTGTTTAATTCCGGGATCACTTTTTCTATCAGTGTGGTCTTGCCGGCACCCGATTTACCTACAACTGACACGATGGGTATCATGTTTTCCTCCATGTGGACTTTTCACAAAGCCATCAATCTTTATCCAGCAGGATATTGACAAACCTCAAATAGGGCCGCAAAGCAGTTGTTCCTCCACCTTCAGAAATAATCTGCATAATCTTTTCTGTATTGAGCAATGCGGAACCTCCTAAAAGGCTTACCTGCGTCCCTTCAAAAAGATCCCCGCACATCGGTGTTGAAGGACCCAGCACCGCAACATGCCGGGGACTCCCCAGGCTGTTCAGCACCTCCTCCATGGTATCATTCAATAGTGTGGTAGCGGTAATAATCGCAACTGTACACTCTTCGAGGATTCTTTCTCTTTCCTTCTGACCGAGAATCTCCATCCGAGCCGGATTCCTCTCAATAATGGAAAGAGATGCCCCGGTTTCCTTTATCCTTTGCACCAGAGGACGAAAAAGGCCTATCATGGCGACCCTGTCTTCTGATCCAAGATTAATCAATTCAAGTGTGTTCTTATCCTCTTCAGTTGGCTCCGGATGAATTATGGCATTTGCCGTAGCCAGTCCCAGTGCTTTTTCAAGGGGGTTCCTGCCGTTGACGAGACGCCTCAAAAGATCAGAAGCCTTTGAACCAACGAGTTTGCCGGCCTCATCAAGAACCGAACAGCCCGGGGTTAATTCGTGCCTCAGCACCGCAGCCAGTCCCATCCGGTCTTCTTCCAGTTTCACACCCAGATAGCTGAGACCGACTCTGACCTCCTTTACCAGAAGATCTCCCTCTCTTCCGGAAAGATATTCATAAAAACGGCTTGATATTTCACCGGTTGGTATCATTTCGTTTTACTCTCTCTCCCAAAAAGATTAATACACGAAAAGTCCCTTTTTGAAAAGCTTTCTAATCATATATTTATCACCACACCTTAACGGAAAACAGGACCAATCGTTAAGAAATACCTGCACTATGTTGAGCTGTTTATTAAGACTGTAACGGTCCCAAAATTCATCCTGGACAGCTTTCATAACACCTTAATTCTAAAATAAAATTGAAGCATTAAAAGCATAGTCTGTTAAATCACACACATTTACAAAATAATCTTGACATTGCTCTAATTTCTTGTTATTAGCGGAGCTCAGTTTAATGCTGATAATGGGTAGGAGTATTTAGAAAGCACTTTATCGTTATTTTTATTTTTTAGTGAAGTTATAATGGGATTCCCTTTCCGGTCAGTTAAGGGAATTTCCGGGCTGTACCGGTATAAAAAGTTACTTTATTAGGAGGTTGGAAATGGGAGTTGAATGGGGAGAAGCATTGAAAGTGTTCGTTGTTGGATTCAGCGGTGTTTTTGTCTGCCTTATACTATTAATGTTATCAGTTATGATCTTTGGGAAAATCGCGGCTCTGTTCACGAAAAAAGAGAAGAAGGAAGCTTAATCTAAAGAAATTCCATCTTCCGGAAGGTAAAATTAAGGAGGTAAAATAATAGACATGGATTTTTCTATATTTATAAAGGTCTTTGAAGGGACAGGGTTTTTAAACTTAACCTTTGGAAATCTTATAATGTGGGTAATAGCGTTTACTTTTATATATCTTGCTATAACTAAGAATTATGAACCTTTGCTTCTGGTACCCATAGGTTTTGGAATATTCGTTGTAAACCTTCCCATGACAGGTCTTATGACGGAAGGTCATGGCCTTCTCTGGGTATTTTATCATTTCACTATCGATAAATGGGATTTGTTGCCGCCGATTATCTTTATGGGTATCGGTGCCTTGACCGATTTTGGGCCGGTTTTGGCCAATCCGAAGACCCTTCTTCTCGGCGCGGCGGCACAATTCGGTGTTTATATAGCTTTCTTTATTGCTCTCATGTTAGGATTTAACCTCCAGGAGGCCGCCTCAATCGGAATCATCGGAGGGGCCGACGGACCTACAACGATATTCTTAACGGCGCAGCTTGCTCCACACCTTCTCGGTGCAACAGCATTGGCAGCCTATTCATACATGGCGATGGTACCGATTATCCAGCCGCCGATAATGAACCTTATGACGACCAAGGCAGAGCGCAAAATCAAGATGAAACAGACACGGCCTGTCAGCAAGCTTGAAAGGATCTGCTTCCCGTTGGTGGCAACAGGAGTCATCTGTCTCCTTATCCCGGAATCAGCACCGCTGATGGCGATGCTGATGCTGGGTAATCTGTTCAAGGAATGCGGTGTGGTGGAACGTCTCTCCAAGACGGCAGCGAATGAACTGATAAATATTGTAACGATATTTTTAGGTCTCTGTGTTGGCGGTGCTATGCCGGCAGAGCTCTTTTTGAAACCGCAATCTCTGTTTATATTCTGCCTTGGATTGGTTGCCTTTGCTTTCAGCACATTAGGAGGCCTTGTCCTTGCCAAGATATTCAACCTTTTCCTAAAAGAGAAGATAAATCCTCTAATCGGATCGGCTGGTGTGTCGGCAGTGCCCATGGCTGCGCGTGTCTCGCAGGTTGTGGCGTCAAAGAATGACAAGCGTAACTTTATTCTTATGCACGCGATGGGGCCCAATGTAGCCGGTTGTATCGGCACAGTTTCAGCAGCAGGGCTATTTTTAACTTTATTAAAGTAACAGGAATTAATCCCCGTTCGTTTAAGTATATGGGGTAATTCGATAAAAAACTTAAAAGGAGGAATACAAATGAGTGAAGAAATACTCGCTCCAATGCCGGGAAACATTTGGCAGATTCTTGTGAAACCTGGTCAGGAAGTAAAAGAAGATGATGAACTTCTGGTACTCGAGGCGATGAAAATGGAAAATCCCATCTTCTCTCCAATAGACGGTGTAGTAAAAGAAATCAATGTAAAAGAGAAAGATGCCGTGGATGTTGATCAGCTCTTGATGACCATAGAATAAAGACATCGTATCGGCACAAATGATACACCAAAAGTAGCTTTAGTTTATACTATCGGTAAAAGCCCCTCTAATGGTTATATTAGAGGGGCTTCTGCGTTTTCGAAGGCAGAAAACTGTCCTCGTCCTTTTTCCCCCTGATTTCTTTGCCATGCCTCTCAATAGCAGGCGAGGCGCCACTGTATTGGATCTCCCCGCAACAAGTTACGGGGAACAAAGTAATTCGAAGAATAATCTCCGACTGTTTAGTAAGTTAGAAAATATTTTCGTTAACGCATTTATCCCCTTTAGTGGGACTTATCCCGTTTATCGGGGTAAGAAAAATGTTTTTTTTATTCGCTCGCTGTTCAGTTCATCCATGGGAACATATACATCTGTTTCCCTAAGCTTGACTTACCATTTATTTACAGATATCATAACGTTCAAAAAAACTAATCTGCCGGTTTGATTGCAAGTATCTTATCCCAGGCTGAAACACTGGCAGATCAGACCTGGCCTTCGGACACAAAATTTTCTATGGAAACTTTTGCCTTAGCGGCGATTAGCCTTACAATTTCGATTTCCCTTTTAATCAAAAAAAAGAGGAATCCCGTCTACCTGTCCTTTGCCCTTTTATGTTTTGCGCTGTTTTTACAAAAGACAGGTGTCTTTTTCTACGGAATCTTCAATATTGCTTTCTGGAAAGCTATCTACTATCTGGGTTTTCTTTCAATCCCTCCACTGCTGCTCGCTTTCAGCCGGTTCTTCATCAATCGGCAAATCTTTCCAAAGAGAGTCATAGCCTTGACCACATTCGGCAGTTTCTTGATAGGAGGCGCACTGTTTACAACTTTCCACAGATGGTCTCACCTGGATATCATCCCGTACCTCTACGTTGGCCTCGCCGCGGTTTACTGCTATGCAGCTTTTCTTGCTTCCATTAAAAAAAGGGCATCGGATATAGAAAAAAAACGGATGATTTACTTAGCCATCGCCTGCGCCATGGCAGCAGTGGTAAGCATTTCCGATATATTTTACCACTATGGTTATGCAATTCCTTCCCTCTCAAACATCGCAATAGCTGCCCTGATATACTTTACTCTGATTATTATTGCTTATCCCCATCTTCCGGAATTCTATGAAATTATGGCCAGGGCTCTTATAATTTTCATCCTTACATTGTTCGCAGCCATCGTATTTTACCTCGTCATCGGCCTATTTGGAGAGAGTTCGGCATTGCCCCCCATTAACATTATTTTCATGACGTCTTTCATAATCGTTATCTTTATTGATCCAGTCAAACTAATACTAAAAAAAATCGCCAGTTTCCTTTTCTTTGACGGCAGGGATGTATTCACATCCCTTTATGCCATCGAGGAAAAACTGGAGGATGAAAAATCAGTGCTTCTGGAGGAGATGGCAACCGGGCTTGCCCATGAAATAAGAAATCCTCTCGGTTCCATCAAAGGGGCCGCACAGTACCTGAGATCAGAAGTGGATACCGCTGAGAATCGAAATCTCCTCGATGTCATCACAGAGGAGGTGGATCGTCTGAGTAATGTCGTTTCACAGTTTCTCAATTATGCCAAGCCCTACACGGTCAATGCAAAAAAGCAAAATGTCAACAATATTATAGAAAAAGTTGTCGCCTTGATCAAAGCAGATAAACTGTCAGAAAAGATTAGCATCAAAAAATCTCTTTCCCCCGATCTGCCGGAGATAAATGTAGACGGTGAGCAACTGATGCAGGTTTTTCTTAATATTGCGTTCAATGGGATTGAGGCAATGCCCGAAGAGGGGACTTTGAGTTTCACTACATCACAGATCGAGAAAGAAGATGCCACCATCATAGACATCTCTGTCCAGGACAACGGCAGAGGTATCAATAAGGAAGACATGAAAAACGTATTCAAACCTTTTTTCACAACCAAGGAAAAGGGGACTGGACTTGGTCTCCCGATCTGCCAGAGGATTATCAAAAAACATGGTGGTCATATTGAGGTAACATCACGTCCAGGAAAGGGAACAACCTTTTATATAAGGATCCCGTCATTACATTGAGGACAGCCTTGAATCAAAGAAAAACGCTACGAAAAAACGAAGTGCCCTGTCACACTTTTTTTTGCCGATTTCCGATTGCCGGCCAGATAAAATAACCTTGACAGCAATACAATGCCATAATAGATTAGTAAGTTATGCAAAAAATTTTAGTTGTTGATGACGAATTAAATATGCGGCTGGTTTTAAAGGCCATGCTCAAAAAGGAAAACTATGAGGTTGCTACTGCCGCCGATGGCCTTAAAGCACTAGATATACTGGCGACCAGTAACGTTGCAGTCGTTGTAACCGACCTCAAAATGCCCAGACTTGACGGCATGGGTCTTCTGGAGAAGGTAGTTAGTGAATATCCCTCCATACCGGTTATTATCATTACCGCTCACGGTACGATAGACACAGCGGTAGATGCCCTGAAAAAGGGGGCATTTGATTACATTACTAAACCATTTGAACAGGACGACCTGAAAAATGTTATCAACAAGGCATTCAAAACCAGAATGTTTAGTGAAGATGAAGTAGTTTTGAGTCCCGACGAAATAGACCGATATGAAATCATAGGCTACGGCAAAGGAATGACTGAAATATTTGATATCATTAAAAAAGTGGCGCCCACTACTACAACGATCCTCATTACGGGAGAAACAGGGACGGGAAAGGAACTTGTTGCTAACGCAATCCACAGAAACAGTACCCGTAAAAACGATCCGTTCATTAAAATTAACTGTTCCGCCATCTCAGAAAATCTGTTGGAAAGTGAACTTTTTGGTTATGAGAGAGGCGCCTTTACAGGTGCAATTTCAAGGAAGCCGGGGAGATTTGAACTCGCCCACAAGGGAACCCTCTTTCTCGACGAGGTAGGCGACATTCCAAAGGAGATGCAGGTAAAACTCCTCAGGGTAATACAGGATCACGAGTTTGAAAGGGTAGGGGGACTTCAGACAATAAAGGTAGATGTAAGATTGATTACAGCCACAAACAGGAACCTTCTTCAGGACGTAAAGGAAGGAAGGTTCAGGGATGATCTCTACTACAGACTCAATGTTCTACCCATCCATCTTCCGGCTTTGAGAGAAAGACAGGAAGATATTAATACCCTGGCCGATTATTTTATCGAGAAGTTCAACAAAAAACTTAATCGAAATATCAAACACATTGATTCGAGGGCAAGAAGCCTTTTCCACAATTATAGCTGGCCAGGGAATATCAGGGAGCTTGAGAATCTTATTGAAAGACTTGTGTTGATGGCCAAAGGACATAGTATTACCATCAAAGATCTCCCGGAAGAATTCAACTTTCCGGATGAAGCAGTAATAACTTTTCGGCCTGAAGACCAAAAAAAATCTTTTAAAGACATCATCAAAAGCAAGACGGGGGAAATAGAAAAACAGATGATCATCAAGGTTCTGGAGGAATGTGACGGCAACATAACAAAGGCGGCAATGTGGCTCGGTCTCAGCAGAAGAGGCCTCCATCTTAAAATGGAAAAATATAACCTCCGGAAATAAAGAAAACACCTCTTAAGTTCCACTATAAAGAGAACCAAAAATGGATGTTTTATTATTTAAAATTGCTCTTTGTGCTTATTTTATAAGTACTCTGGGATATATTACATCTCTTCTCGTTAAGAGGGTCTTTGTGGCCAGGGTTTCTACATGGATTCTTGTCCTAGCTTTTATTATACACGGATTTTCTTTTCTTTTCCGGTGCATGGAAACCGGTCACAGTCCATTTATCAATCTGTACGATTCCCTTTCTTTTTTTGCATGGACAATAACCGGCACCTATCTTGCCTTCCAGGTTAAGACAAAAACAAGGGTTCTCGGTGCTTTTGTGTCACCCCTTGCCTTCTTGCTAATGATGGTGGCATCTGTCCAATTAGGCGGGGAGGTGTCGATGTCGTCCATCTTACAGGGACGGTTGGTAACTGTTCACGTGATATTATCTGTCTCAGGTGAAGCCCTTTTCACCCTTGCGTGTTGCGCCGGTGTTATGTATCTGATTCAGGAAAATCTTATAAAAAATAAAATGTCCAGCGGTTATAGCAGGCTACTGCCTTCGCTACGGGATCTGGACAGAGTAAATCACATCTGTCTACTATGGGGTTTCCCTATGTTAACAATGGGAATTATTGCCGGATCAATCTGGGCACGGACTGCTTGGGGTAGTCACTGGCAGTGGGACCCAAAACAGATATGGACCCTGTTTGCCTGGATATTCTATGCCATTTTATTACACCAAAGACTTGCCATAGGATGGAAGGGTAGAAAAGTTGCCCTTTATTCGATTGCTGCTTTCTTAATTTTGCTTTTTGCCTTTGTCGGAACGAACATGTTTTGTATGACATCACACAGGTTTATGTAAGAATAAATTTCAGGAGTCAGAATCCAGGATTTAGAAGGAAATCAAAATATATCACCAATATAATCTTTTTGTTCTGACCCCTGAGGTCTGGATTCTATCCTTGGACTAATGAACATACTACTGATTGGAATAAATCACAGGACAGCTCCTGTGGAAATAAGGGAAAAACTTTCCATTAACTGCGAGGATAACGACCAGCCTCTGATAGAAATAATGAGTGTCCCGCAGATCAGGGAAAGTTTGTTTCTTTCTACCTGCAACCGTGTAGAAGTGCTTGCAGGTGTGTCTGACATCCATGCCGCCGTAGAAAACTTGAAATCCGTTATTTTTTCTCTCGGCAATTTATCTCCAAATCAGTTGGAGCAATGCCTGTATATTTATCATAGCGATGATGCGGTGAGGCACCTGTTCCGGGTGGCGTCAAGTCTCGATTCGATGGTTATGGGTGAACCACAGATACTGGGGCAGGTAAAAGATGCCTATCGCCGCTGCGTAAAAAATAACTCGTCAGGAGTTATTTTGAATAAACTGCTTCACCATGCCTTCCGAGTGGCAAAGAGGGTAAGGACGGAAACCGGTATTTCCAACAATGCCGTTTCGGTAAGTTTTGCGGCAGTGAACCTGGCGAAAAAGATCCTTGGTGATCTCAGGGGGAAAACCATTCTTTTAATAGGTGCCGGTGAGATGTCAGAGCTTGCAGCAAAACATTTGATGAGCAATGGGGTCTCCAAGATTATTGTAGCTAATAGAACCTATGGGCAGGCTGTGAAGCTGGCAGATGATTTTCACGGAACACCAATAAATTTTGACCTTATCGAAGAAAAACTAAATGAGGTGGATATAGTAATCAGTTCTACAGGCGCGCCCGGATATATTATCGGAAAAGCAATAATCTCCTCCGCATTGCGCAGACGCAAGAATAGATTAATGTTCTTGATTGACATAGCAGTACCGAGGGACATCGATCCCGAGGTGAACACAATAGACAATGTTTATCTTTATAATATCGATAATCTCCAGGAAATTGTTGATGAAAACATAAGCATCAGGATGAGAGAGGCCGACAAAGCAGAGACAATCATAGATGAGGAGGTTCTTAAATTTTCTGGATGGCTAAAGACGCTCGAAGCAGTTCCAACGATCGTTTCTCTCAGAGAAAAAGTGGATGAGATTACTGAGAATGAACTGCAAAAATCAGCTTCCTGGATGAAGAATTTAGGTGAAGAGGAAAAGGAAAACATAAAAATCCTGATTTCTTCTGTGACAAATAAAATGATCCATGATCCGATAACAGGTCTCAAGGAGGAAAGTCAAAATGACGGTGCCGCTCCTTACATAGCGGCTATCAGAAGATTATTCAGACTAGATAATGAATAAAAATATATTGAGAATAGGAACACGCGGAAGTAATCTGGCGTTGAAACAGGCACACTGGGTAGCCGGCAGGCTGAAAGAAAAATACCCCGACATGATTACGGAGATTTCCGTAATTAAAACAAAGGGAGACAGGATGCAAACTATTTCTTTGGCCAGTATCGGGGGAAAGGGTGTCTTCGTCAAGGAGATTGAAGAAGCGCTTCTTAAAGGCGACATTGCGATTGCTGTGCACAGTATGAAGGATGTTCCCACAGAACTTCCGGAAGAGTTGGAAATAGGCATAATAACCGAGAGAGAGGATCCCAGAGATGTTCTGATTGCAAGGGAAAACAGGAAATTAGAGGATCTGCCAACCGAGGCCCGGATAGGTACAGGTTCCCTCAGAAGGGCATTACAACTGCGTAATTTAATGCCGGATATCAAAATCGTTTCTATACGGGGCAATCTGGACACGAGAATAAAAAAGCTAAAAACAGATAATCTTGATGGCGTGGTGGTTGCAGCGGCCGGGATGAAACGTATGGGATGGGAAGATCGTGTCTCTCAATTCATCCCCATCGAAGTAATGGTCCCCTCCCCCGGACAGGGTGCACTTTGTATAGAACTGCGAAAGGATAATGAAGAAACAAGAGACATTGTCTCCTTTCTCAATCACAGTTCATCATCGATTGAAGTTAGGGCCGAAAGGGCTTTTTTAACACAATTGGGGGGAGGATGTCAGGTACCGATAGCGGCCTTCGGTACAAAACAGGGCGACGAACTGATTTTAAGAGGCCTTGTGGGAACTCTTGATGGCAGGACCATTGTGGATGACGAAGTCAGGGGAAGCATTAATGATTGGGAAGAGCTGGGGAAGATGCTGGCCGAAAGAATATCGTCAAGAGGCGGTCGGGAGATACTGGAGGAGATATACAACATATAAACGATCAGCTATCAGCGTTGCGCATGGCTTTAACCCTGCATTATAAGAGATGGCAGCTAATCTCCCCTGTTTTAGGAATGCTAAGGCTTTTAACGCAACAATAACCAGATGCAATGCAGTGTGCTAAAAACGGAGTCTTAAATTAATGGAAAAGATAGGCAAGATATATATTATCGGTGCTGGACCAGGCGATCCCGGGCTTATGACGGTCAGAGGGTTACAATGCCTTCAGGAGGCCAATGTAGTTCTCTATGATTATCTTGTCAGCAGTGAACTTCTCAACCATACGGCGGAAAATGCCCGGTTGATCTACGTGGGTAAAAAGGGTGGAAACCATACCATCCCCCAGGATAAACTGAGTGAACTCCTTGTAAAGGAGGCGAAGAGCGGGAATGTCGTTGCCAGACTTAAAGGAGGAGATCCCTTTATCTTCGGAAGGGGTGGAGAAGAAGCAGAAATGTTTTCAAAAGAAGGCATCCCTTTTGAGGTGGTCCCCGGTGTCACCTCTGCAGTAGCCGTTCCCGCCTATGCCGGGATACCCCTGACACACCGGGATTATACATCCACAGTTGCCTTTATAACCGGTCATGAAGATCCTACAAAGGGTAAAAGCGATATAGACTGGGAGAGAATCTCCGCCATCGGAACCGTTGTCTTCTTGATGGGTGTCAAGAATTTGAGGCATATCGTGGAAAACCTGGTCGGCAGCGGGAGGGATGCAGAAACACCGGCTGCCCTGATAAGGTGGGGAACAACGGCGGATCAAGAAACCCTGACAGGAACTCTTCGAAATATAGTAGAGATAGCGGAAGAAAAAAATTTTTCACCACCGGCGATATTTGTCGTGGGAGAGGTGGTAAAATTAAGAGAGTCTCTGAACTGGTTTGAAAAGAAACCCCTCTTCGGTAAAGGAATCGTTATTACGAGACCCGTTGAACAGGCAGGAGAATTTGCAGATATTTTGCATAGAGCGGGGGCACGGGTTATCTATTTCCCCACGATAAAGATTGTTCCGCCCGAGAATTTCGATGATCTGGACCGGGCGATAGAAAATATAGAAAAATACCACTGGATTGTATTTACCAGTGTAAACGGGGTTAAGTTTTTCTTCAAGCGCCTTGATGATTTGAATAAGGACATAAGAGACCTCAAGGGAATCAGGATATGTGCCATCGGACCCGCTACCTCTGCTGCTGTGGAAAATTACGGGATCCGCATCGATATCATCCCCGATGATTATACGTCTGAAGCTGTTCTGGAAAAATTTAAAGAACAGAAAATCAGGGACAAGAACTTTCTTCTGCCAAGGGCGGAAATTGCCAGTGACGTGATTCCGGAGGGCCTTTCAAAGCTCGGTGGAAACGTAGACGTCGCGGTAGCTTACCGGACAGTTAGTTCGGGAAGAGACAAGTTAGAGCTTTATGACTTGATAGGGCAAACTAAGGTTGACGTCATTACCTTCACAAGTCCTTCCACTGCGAATAACTTCCTGAATATTATGGGAGAGGACATCCATCTTCCCGAAAACATAAAGACAGCGTGCATAGGACCTGTGACGGCCGCTACTGCGGAAAAACTCGGTTTCAAGACCGATATCATGCCGGAGACATATACCGTTTCCGGCCTTGTAGATGCACTGATTGAGGCTTTTAGATTATGATTGGAATTTCAAAGCTATATTGCGGGGCTGTAGAGCCGTCAGATGTTCTTCGTTATGGGAGGGACTCCGGGGCACTCCCTTCACATCTTCTCCAGTTTTCCAAGGATAAGAAGCCTGTGGTCGTCTGGAATGCAACCAGAAGATGCAACCTTAAATGCATTCACTGTTACTCGAGTTCTCAAAATATACGCTACAGCGATGAATTGAATGCCGATGAAGGAAAAGAACTGATATCTGACCTTGCCTCGTTCGGATGTCCGGTTATTCTCTTTTCCGGCGGTGAGCCGTTGATAAGAAAGGATCTTCCCGAGCTTATCCGGTTCGCTGTGGATAAGGGTATGCGGGCAGTGATTTCAACAAACGGCACACTGATGACAAAAAATCTGGCAAAGATCTTTGGGGAAATCGGCCTTTCATATGTTGGCGTGAGCCTCGATGGAATGCAGGAAATACATGACAGGTTCAGGGGGGTTAGTGGAGCTTTTGATGCCGCCCTGAAAGGAATCAGTCTCTGTCAGGATGAGGGTATAAAGGTGGGAGTTCGCTTTACCATAAGCAGAAAAAATTCCTCCGAAATCCCTTCCATTTTTGACTTCATTGAGGAAAGAGAAATCCCCCGGGCATGTTTCTATCACCTCGTCTATGCGGGACGCGGCTCCGCGTTGATCAATGAAGATCTGTCCCACGATGAAACGAGAAAAGTGGTAGATATTATCATGGACAGGACAAGGGATCTTTTTGATCGTGGAATGGAAAAAGAGATACTCACCGTGGACAACCATGCCGATGGCCCTTATGTATATTTACGTTTGCTGAGGGAAGACCCGAAAAGAGCCGCCGAAGTCTTTGAGCTTCTCAAGATGAACGAGGGAAACAGTTCCGGAAACGGCATCGGGTGTGTGAGCTGGGATGGTGAAGTCCACGCAGACCAGTTCTGGAGAAATCTGTCCTTCGGTAATGTCAGGAAACGTCCTTTCAGTGAGATATGGCTGGATACATCGAATGAATTGATGGCAAAATTGAAAGATAAAAAACCTCACGTGACGGGGAGATGCGCAACCTGCCGCTGGCTCGATATCTGCGGGGGCAATTTTCGGGTGAGGGCTGAGGCGGTATCAGGTGACATCTGGACATCTGACCCAGCCTGTTATCTGACGGATGAAGAAATTTAAGTTTGATGTTTAAACTTTACACTCAGGAGAGAGACCATGTATTATCCAGCTTATAGGCCAAGGAGATTGAGGAAAAACGCGAGTTTCAGGAGAATGATACGGGAGACAAAATTGTCCGTTGATGACCTTGTTTATCCCCTCTTTGTAACCTCTGGCCGTAATGTCAAGAAACCGATCAACTCCATGCCGGGCAACTTTCAGATGTCTGTTGATCATCTGGTGAAAGAAGTGCAAAAAACGAAGGATCTCGGTATCCCTGCTGTACTCCTTTTCGGCATTCCGGAAAAGAAAGACGAAGTCGGTTCAGGCGCATTTGCCGACGATGGGATTATCCAGCAGGCGACAAGGAAAATCAAGGAGAAAGTCTCTGATATCATTGTAATTTGTGATTTATGCCTCTGCGAATATACCAGCCACGGTCATTGCGGTACAATTAAAGACAATGATGTGGACAATGATGCCACCCTGGAAATCCTCGTAGAAACAGCCCTGTCTCAGGCGAAGGCCGGTGCAGATATGGTGGCCCCTTCCGGCATGATGGACGGCGGTGTCGGGGCAATCAGGGAGGCCCTCGATGAGGAAGGATATGATGCCCTCCCCATTATGGCCTATTCGGCAAAGTATGCCTCTTGCTTTTACGGACCCTTTCGCGAAGCCGCTGAAGGTGCACCGCAATTCGGGGACAGGAAATCATACCAGATGGATCCGGCCAATTCCGATGAGGCTATCCGGGAGATAACCCTCGATGTTGAAGAGGGGGCGGATATTATTATGGTGAAACCTGCACTCCCTTATCTCGATATTATCTACAGGGCTAAAGAGGAATTCGACCTGCCGATAGCGGCCTACAATGTCAGCGGGGAGTTTGCCATGATCAAGGCTGCTGCCAATCTTGGCTGGCTGGATGAGGAAAAGGCGATGATGGAAGCCCTTCTATCAATAAAGAGGTCTGGGGCGGATATTATAATAACCTATTTTGCCCGGGACGCAGCGAAACTGATAGTTTAGTTTCTCTGCCGTAGCTTACCGTCGTGATTGACACCGGGCCCGAGAAATACATATGAACGGACATCTTAAAGAACTACCTCATACACTCCGAATGATTGCCTGGGAAGTAACGAGGAGCTGTAACCTCTCCTGTATACACTGCCGGGCTTCATCAGAATCCGGCCCCTATGAAGGGGAACTTACTACGGATCAGTGTTTTAAGCTCGTTGACGACATAGCATCCTTTAGCAAACCGGTAATTATCCTGACCGGAGGGGAACCGCTTATGCGGGAGGATATTTTCGATATCGCCTCTTATGTGGATAAGAAGGGTCTGCGAGTGGTACTGGCCACTAACGGTACACTGGTAACAGAAGATATTGCCGTAAAGATGCTTGAATCAGGAATCAAAAGGGTCAGTATCAGCATCGACGGTCTGGATGCCGAAAGGCATGATGCCTTTCGGAGGGTATCCGGCGCTTTCGAGAAGGCGATGGCCGGGATTGCGGCCATGAAAAAAGCCGGACTGGAATTTCAGATCAATACCACTATAACCCGGGTCAATCTAGATCAAATTCAGGGGATCCTGAATCTGGCCATCGGGCTGGGTTCCGCCGCTCACCACATCTTTCTCCTTATACCCACAGGGAGGGGAAGAGAAATGGCTGATCAGGAGATACCACCTCAAGATTATGAAGAAACGTTGAACTGGTTTTATGAACAGAGTTTCACTTGCCCGATTCAGCTCAAAGCTACCTGCGCTCCTCACTATTTTCGCATTTTCCATCAGCGAAGAAAGGAAAGACCAGCGGAATCAAGGGAAGATAGGGATTCATTGCATACCATGACCAGAGGTTGTATGGGGGGCGTTTCGTTCTGTTTTATTTCTCATACCGGGCAAATACAGCCTTGTGGTTTTCTTGAGATTGACTGTGGTCAGCTTAAGGAAAAAGGGTTTGAAGATATCTGGAATAATTCTTTTGTTTTTAGAAACTTGAGAAATCTTGACAACTATAAGGGAAAATGCGGCAGATGTGAATTTCTCAAGGTGTGCGGCGGTTGCCGTGCCCGCGCCTATGAAGTCACGGGAGACTACCTGGCTGAGGAACCATTTTGTATTTATGAACCAAAAAAAGAAGGTTTCAAATCTTAAACCCGATTATCAGACATTCGAAATTCAAGTTTATTTAGATTAACGATGGATGAAACAGACAAAAAGATATTGAACATTATCCAGACCGATTTCCCGGTTCATGCAGAGCCCTTCAACGTACTGGCCAAGATAATCGGTATTGATGAGGATGAAGTCCTGAAACGTGTCAAAAAACTTAAGGAGACAGGGATCATTCGCAGAATGGGAGCAGTGTTTGACACCCGAAAACTTGGTTTTGCAAGCACTCTCTGTGCCGCTCGGGTCTCAAAGGAGAAGCTGAAAGAATTTGTCGAAATCGTCAATTCTTATCCGGGGGTAACCCATAATTACAGAAGAAACCACGAATACAATGTCTGGTTTACTTTCATGGCTTCTACCGAAGAAGAGATAAAAGAATCGCTGACGGAAATTAGCGAAAAAAGTGGCGTTTCTGATATACTCAACATGCCTGCCAAACAGAATTTCAAGATTGATGTTAGTTTCGATTTCTAAATTTCATTTTCAGGATACCCAAATTTAAAACAATAAGGAGGGCAAAATGATAAGAGATTTGATACAGAAAAACAGAAGCTACAGAAGATTTTATCAGGATTTTGTTATCGAACTTGATACACTTAGAGAACTTGTTGATCTGGCGAGGCTCTCTGCTTCAGCAGCCAATATGCAACCGCTAAGATATATCCTTTCCTGTGAAGTTCAAAAGAATGCCCTTATATTTCCACACCTTGAGTGGGCCGGTTATCTGAAAGACTGGCCCGGTCCATCAGAAGGGGAAAGGCCATCCGCATATATCATTATACTCGCAGACACACAGATAAGCCGATCCACTGGCTGTGATCACGGAATTGCTGCCCAGAATATCCTTCTTGGTGCAACGGAGAAGGGTTTCGGGGGCTGTATGATCGCTTCAATCAGGCGGACAAACCTTCGTGAGATCCTCAAACTACCGCCGCACCTCGAAATAATTCTTGTCCTGGCCCTCGGAAAACCAAAGGAAACGGTAGTAATAGAAACCGTCGGCCCTGATGGAAACATAAAATACTGGCGCGACAGCGAAGGCAAGCACCATGTGCCAAAGCGATCAATTGATGACATTATAGTTGGTTAGGTTTAACCTCAAACAGGAAAGTGGAAATTGTTATTGTAGAAAGGAGTTATAATCTATGCTTGCTTCAGAAAACATGGTCTTAATCGTTATCGACTTTCAGGGTAATCTGGCCCATTCAATGTATGCAAAGCATCAACTTTTCGAAAATGCGCAGAAGCTGATTCAAGGGGCACGTGTCTTGGAAATTCCCATCATCGTAACAGAACAGATTCCCGAAAAACTTGGCCCAACAATACCTGAAATCGATCATTTTCTGCCTGACATTCAGTATATAAGTAAGGTAAATTTCAACTGTTGCGATAATGAACCTTTTATGCACGAGCTTAAATCGCTTAACAGAAGTCAGATTTTGCTCTCAGGAATCGAAACACATATCTGTGTCTATCAGACGGCCATGGGTTTACTCAATATGGATTATGAAGTTCATATTGTTACAGATACCGTTTCTTCAAGAGCAGTAAGAAATAGAGATATTGGACTGGAGAAGATGAGAGATAGTGGCGCAAGTCTGACAAGCACAGAAATAGCACTGTTTGAATTGCTGAGAACCGCAGAACATGAGAAATTCAGAGACATCATAAAGATAGTGAAGTAAGAAAACACGTCTCACAAAAAAGGCCTGCTCCTATGGAGCAGGCCTTTTTTGTTTAAGAGATTAAAATAACTCTCTTTATTATATTAATCTTCCATCCTGCTTATCTCAGTTCCCTCATCGTCAGATTTAGGCTCTCGAGTTATGTAACGTAAGAAGGATGGTCCTATTAAACCACCTGCCGCAAGCAAACCAAACGGTTTGAACAGGTTCTTCCAGAGTGTAGCCTGTTTTTCCGGCTTCACGGGAAGCTCATCATATACGTCCACTTTTTCTGTAAGAACATAGATGACGTGGGTTCCATCTACAAATTTATCTCCGTAGACCGATGCATCTCCCCCTAGTTCCTTAACCCGCTTGTAAGCCTTTTTCAGCATATCTGCCTGGTCGCCGAACTGAAGGGCTCCGGTGGGACATGCCTTGACACAGGCAGGCAATAAATTGTTCTCCAGCCTGGTCATGCACATGTCACACTTAAAGGCCTTCTCGAGTTCTTCGTCCAGCTTTGGAATCCCGAAAGGACATGCATCGACGCATGCTCCACAGCCTATGCAATTTTCACGGCGCACACCAACCGTCCCAAATTTGGTATGGTATAGTGCGTCTGCCGGGCATACCTCTACACACGCGGCATCGGTGCAATGCATGCATCCATCTTTTCTGAACAACCATTTAACACCGCCGTTGCCATCCGATATCTCCTGGAACCTTATAAGCGTCCAGGTATTTGGCTGAAGGTCGGGTGGATTCTGATATGTTCCTCTATTCGTGGTCTGCTTTGCAGGGTTTGCATTCCACTGCTTACAGGCAAGCTGACAGCCCCTGCATCCAGTGCATTTTGAAAGATCAATGAGCTTAGCTTTATTAGACATTTATTTCACCCCCTTCTTTTCAACATTTACCATGAAGGCCTTGCTCTCAGGTATCATGGTATTGGCATCTCCGATGAATGGTGTAAGCAGATTAGCTGAATCACCAGTAGTAAAAATTTCCGGCTTCTTATCACCTTTGACATACTTCCTCATGGCTGTCGTTACCCATCCATAGTGCCATGGAATACCGACCTGATGAACAACGGTGCCATTTAGCTTAAAGGGTTTGAATCTGTCTGTAACAATGGCAACTGCTTCGACCTCGCCCCTTATCGATTTTACGATGGTACGTTCGCCATTCTTGATGCCCTTCAGCTTGCCAAGTTCCTTACTCATCTCGACAAACATCTCGGGCTGCATTTCCGCAAGCCAGGGACACCATCTTGTCATGAGACCGGTCTGCCAATGCTCACTGACTCTGTAAGTGCTACAGATAAAGGGAAATTTCGGATCGCAGGTTGCCCTGGCATCCACATCTGTTCCCGTTCCCTCTTTATCCCATCTCTTGATAGTCGGATTAACCATTTGAGGTGACATAAAGTTCTTTTCTACGGGGCATTCCAGAGGTTCATAATGTTCCGGAAATGGTCCATCAGCAAGTCCCGGTCCAAAAATACTACCGACACCATGAGTTTTCATGATGAAAGGAGGTCTTCCCGAACCTGGCGCGGCAACACCATCAGGTACATCCCCTACCCACTTTTTGCCATTCCACTTGATGACAGGTTGCTCTTTATCCCAGGGGTTTCCCTTCAGGTCAACTGAAGCGCCATTGTAGATGATCCTGCGATTGACAGGCCAGCACCATGACCAATCAGAGTAAAGGCCTATGCCGGATTCATCCTTGCCTCCGCGCCGTGCTGCCATATTCCCTTTTTCAGTATAGGAATTACAGTACAGCCAGTTGCCGGAAGAGGTCGACCCGTCATCCTGGAGAAAGGCAAAGCTTGGAACGAGTGTGCCTTTCTTATAGAGCTTTCCTTTAATCGTCTTGTCTTCCAGGAAGTAACCATTGATCTCTTTAGCAATGGCATGGGTATCCAGATGCTTGATCTTTCCGTCAGCACCTTGTGGACCATACTCCCAGGTCATTTTTGTAACGGCTTCTTTAAGAGGACCGCCTTCTTTTTCGTAAAGCTCTTTTAACTTGTAGAAGAGCTCGGTAATGATTTCACCATCAGGCATGGCGACTCCCGGAGGATTAACAGCCTTGTATCTCCATTGCATCCAGCGGCCGCTGTTGCTGATACTGCCTTCCTTTTCTATCGAGGCGGCACATGGAAGCATGAAAACCTCAGTCTTTATCTTCTTCGGATCCATACCGGGACCCTTCCAGAAGGACCCGGTTTCGTTGTCAAAGATATTGACATTGACCATCCAGTCAAGTTTGGTCATGGCCTCTCTCGTTTTATTAGAGCTGGCACCGCTGCAAGCGGGATTCTGTCCCCATGCGAAGAATCCGGTGAACCCCCCCTTGTACATCAAATCAAAAATACTCAGCCAAGAGTAATTTTTACCGTCATCCAGTTTGGGAAGGTACCAGTATGCCTGGTCCAAAGTGACGTCTTTCCCGTAGTGAGCCCGCAATAAACTCGCTGTGTATTTGGGGTAATTCTTCCACCAGTTCAGGCTGTTCGGTTCCTTCGTTGTGGGCGTATATTTGGTATTATACGAAGCCAGCGTGGGCTGAGATGCCTTGGGTGTCTTGAGATACCCGGGGAGGATGTGGAAGAGCAAACAATGATCGGTAGATCCCTGAACATTGGCTTCTCCTCTGAGGGCGTTGACACCACCGCCAGCGACACCCATGTTTCCAAGGAGGAGCTGGATCATGGCCATTGTTCTAATATTCTGAACTCCCACCGTATGCTGGGTCCACCCCATGGCATACATAATAGTCCCAGCTTTTCCTACCTTGCCGGTTTTGGTATATTCCTTGTAAACCGCAAGAAGTTTATCCTGTGGTGTACCGGTGATCTTGGATACTAGATCAGGGGTATACCTTGAATAATGTTTCTTCAGGAGCTGGTAAACACAGTTAGGGTCCTTCAGGCTTTTATCTTTTTTGACGACACCGTTGGCATCCGTCTGGAATGACCATGTGGATTTCTCATACTTGCCGTCAGCGAGCCCGGAGAAGACTCCCTTATTGTCTCCAGGAAGTTTAAATTTCGGATTTACCAGGAAGGCGGAATTCGTGTAATTTACGACATACTCATTCTGAATAAGATTATTGTCCAGGATATATTTGATCATGCCTCCAAGAAAGGCTATATCCGAACCCGACCTCAAAGGAGCGTAAATATCGGCCTTTGAAGAGGTCTGTGTAAATCTGGGATCAACACTGATTAGCTTAGCACCCTTTTCCATAGCCTTGGTGACGTACTTGAAGGAAATGGGATGGTTTGAAGCAGCGTTGCTCCCCATAACTAATATACAATCACTGTTTCCAATATCGATCCAGTGATTGGTCATCGCACCGCGTCCGAACGACTCTGCCAGAGCCGCAACAGTTGCGCTGTGTCAGATACGGGCCTGGTGTTCAATATAAGTCAGGCCCAACCCCCTTAATAATTTTTGATAGATGAAACACTCTTCATTGTCCATGGCAGCGCTGCCAACCGAAGCTATTCCGTTTGTCCGGTTGACCACCTGACCCTTGGCGTTTCTTTCTTCGAAACTCTTATCACGACTCTTCTTTACATTTTTGGCAATCCTGTCAAGCATCCATTCCCAGGGTTTTTCCTCCCACTTATCGGAATAAGGTGCCCGGTAAAGTGGTTTGTCAAGCCGGTTTTTATTAACCGACAGCTGGTAAATAGACCCACCCTTGGTACACAAAGAACCTCGGTTGATGGGGTGATCAGGATCACCTTCCGTATTGATGACCTTACCCTTGCTAGTGGCGACAATTATACCACATCCGACAGCACAGTAAGGACAAATTGTGGTGGTCTCTTTAGCATACTTGATCTTCAGTGGTTCGGCGTGAGCCAATACCGGCTTCAGACTGATTCCGATACCGCTTGCCATCAACGCCACACCGGAGATCTTCAAGAAACCTCTTCTGGTAACTTTCATAACAATGCACTCCTTTCTCAAAGTTTAGTTAGGAAAACAACATCTTATTTACTCTCCTTTCCAAACACGGGAGGCATAACTGTTTCCGGTCATACCCACTGTCCGCCTCTTCATAGACAGTTCCTTTAGAAGACGCGGATCGGAGAAACATAAGCTAGCAACTGACGGGTCCAATTAAAATATGGCGGATCCCTTTATTATACTCTCTGGAGCCGATGAGCGGAGTCGAACCGCTGACCTACTGATTACGAATCAGTTGCTCTACCGGCTGAGCTACATCGGCAAACATAACCTCATTTTTTACCGCTTCATAAGACTGTTTTGGCTACCATAAAGCATATCCTTTGTCAAGATATTTGTTATTTCAAACATACTCCATATGCTATCTATGCAATCTCTCAAATCCTTTATCTTGACTTTCAAAAAGGGTTTGATATTATTTATTAAATCCTCGAACAAGGAGTCCCCATGAACAACCTTTTCAAGAGACTGCTGTCAATATCCCCCCTGAAAATAAGCATTGTTATGGTCCTAATAGCGATCATCTTCTATTTCATGAATGTTCCCTTCCTTAGATTTGTGGAGCTAAAAACCCTGGATCTGAGGACTCTTTCCAGGGGCGAGAGATCTCCCGGAGGAAATATCGTAATTGTAACCATCGACGAGAAGAGTTTAAGTGAACTGGGGCGATGGCCATGGCCGAGGGCAACAATTGCAAAACTCATTGACACCCTGAAGGAATGTGGAGCAAAAGCCGTGGGGATGGATATCGTCTTTGCCGAACCTGCAGTTACCGATCCGATACTCGCCGAATCAATCAAGAATGCGGGCAATGTCACCCTCGGCTACTTTTTCCACACCACAGAGAAGGAAATAGCACACCTGAACAAAGAGGACGCTCAGAAATGTGCCGATAATATTGCTTACTCCAAATATCAGATAGTACAGTTCATAGGCAAACCGGATGAATACATTCTGCCAAAAGCATGTGCGGCGGCAGCAAACGTGGGGCCGCTGTCCGATGTGGCAGAAAATAGCGGATACTTTAATTGTTTTCCCGACAGTGACGGAACTATACGGTGGTCCCCTCTCGTTATTAAATTCAGGGACGATTTTTATCCCCCTCTTTCCATCTCCGTCCTGCTTCAGTACATGGACTGGCCTATGATGACCCTGAAGATGGCCGACTTTGGCGTTGATTCCATACGGATAGGTGCTCTTGATATCCCGACCGACGAGTCGGGGAGGATGTTGATAAATTATCTTGGGCCGGCGAAGACCTTCCCCCATTATTCGATTGCCGATATCATAAGCGGCCGCCTGAAACCGGCACTTTTCAAAGACAAAATCGTTCTGGTGGGCGCTACAGCTACAGGTATTTACGACATGAGGGTAACTCCCTTCAGTACGACGTATCCGGGAGTTGAAATTCATGCCACTGTGATAGACAACATACTTCGTCAAACATTTCTTAAGCGTCCCGGCTGGATCGGGTTATTTGACATTACCGCTATAATTTTCTTCGGTCTTATCCTAGGCATTGTTCTGTCCAGGGTCAGGGGTTCTTACGGTGTTCTCTTCAGCCTTCTGTTACTTGTAACGTATCTCCTGATCAACTGGTTCATCTTCTCCCATTACAACATCTGGCTCAATCTCATCTACCCCGTCATTACAATACTTACCGTCTACCTCGGCATAACGATCTACAAGTACATAACCGAAGAGCGGGAGAAGAAAAAGATACGCAGTGCTTTCCAGTATTACCTTACCCCTTCCGTAATCAACGAACTGTTGAAGGATCCTTCAAAGCTGAAGCTCGGGGGGGAAAAGATGAATCTTACCGTTCTCTTCTCTGATATACGGGGGTTTACCACCGTTTCCGAGAAACTGTCACCGGAGGAACTCGTACACCTCCTCAATGAATATCTGACCGCAATGACCGGTGTTGTATTCAGATACGATGGCCTTCTCGACAAATATATGGGAGATGCTATTATGGCGGTCTTTGGTGCCCCGCTGCCCCAGGATGATCACCCGGTAAGCGCCTGCAGGTCCGCCCTTGGTATGATGGATGAACTGAGGAAACTTCAAAAGAAGTGGGCAGATGAAAACAGGCCTGTGCTTAATATCGGAATAGGTATGAACAGCGGTGAAATGGTAGTAGGTAATATGGGGTCCGATATGAGGTTTGATTATACGGTGATGGGTGATAATGTAAATCTTGGTTCAAGGTTGGAGGGAATCAACAAAGAATACGGAACAAATATCATTATCAGTGAATACACATACAACGAGGTTAAGAATAAATTTTTGTGCCGGGAACTTGATTTTGTCAGGGTCAAGGGGAAGAAACTTCCTGTAAGGATATATGAGCTTTTAGGGGAAGGGGGCGATGTTGAAAACCGGGAAGAATTTGTTAAACGGTTTGAGGAGGGACTGGTAAAATATAGACAGGGCAAGTGGGATGAGGCTGTTGCCTTTTTCCAGGATGTGTTGTCTCTTCATCAGGGTGATCCTCCCTCAGAGCTGTATATCAAAAGATGTCAAGAGCTTAAAAAAACCCCACCTGACGGTAAATGGGACGGGGTTTATATTATGACGAAAAAATAAAGTTTAAAGTGTGAAGTGAGCTAAAGTGCCTAAAGTTAAAAAATGCGCTTTCAGCGCAGCCTGTTTCAAATTTGACCGCGCCAAGGGCGTGTACATTAACTTTAGCTCACTTTAGGCACTTCAAGCTTTAGGCACTTTTGGAGTTACGGCTTATCCAAGTTAGGAGATTATATTTGAAATGTCATTAAAAAATTCTCTAAAATACAGAAGCTGGGTCGAGGTTGATCTCGAAAACTTCAGTCACAACCTGGACGAAATAAAAAAAATTGTTGGCCCCGATGTTAAGATTCTCCAGGTAGTCAAGGCAGACGCCTATGGTCACGGAGCAATTGAAATTTCCAATGTTGCTCTGAAAAATGGTGCCTCTTTTCTCGGAGTTGCCAATGCAGATGAAGGAGTACAATTACGGGTAAGCGGGATAACCTCACCGATACTGATAATGAGTCCGGCCACCGTTTCCGAAATAAATGAGATAATCAAATATGATTTGATCCCATCGATTTCCGACCTCGGTTTTGCCAGGGAGTTACAAAAAAGTTATGCAAAAGCAGGCGTCAAAGCCCCAATCCACATAGAAGTGGATACAGGAATGGGAAGGGGTGGAACTACTCATCAAGAAGCCTTTAATGTCATTAGAGAAATTCTTGGCTTTCCCAACATCATATTAGAGGGCATCTTTTCGCACTTCTCATCAAGTGAAATTGAAGATGAAGACTATAACCAAATGCAGTGGAAACTGTTTAAGGAACTTGTCGAAATGCTAGAGGAAAACAATATACATATTCCCCAAAAACATATGTCCAACAGCGGTGGACTCCTGAACTTTCCACAATTCAGTCTTGATATGGTACGGCCCGGTCTTATGTCTTATGGTATTTACCCATCCCCAGACACAGAATCAAAAGCAGCCCTAGCTTCGGTTATGAGCTTCAAGACAAGTGTGGTTCTTCTGAAAAATTTCCCCAAGGGTTACAGCATAGGGTACGGCAGAACGTACGTTACGGAAAACCCGACCAGGATAGCAACCCTTCCCGTCGGATACGGCGACGGTTACGGTTGGATACTCTCAAATCAGGGAGAGGCCCTGATACGAGGAAGCAAAGTGCCCGTTGTGGGACGTGTCTCCATGGATATGTGCACCATAGATGTAACAGATATACCGGATTGCCAGGTAGGCGACGAGGTCGTCTTGATGGGAAAACAGGAAAGCGAATACATCTCCGCCAATGAAATTGCCCAAAAAGCAAAGACAATAAGTTATGAAATACTATGCGCACTGGGCAAGAGGGCTCCCCGGGTATTTGTACATAAGGGGAAAACCGATACAGTAGAACCACGATTAAGGAGAATATACATCCCCGATGAGGAAAAATCCATATCACGGATAGACAATATAATCCGAAACTGCTTCCAGACAAGAGCGCGGGATACGGAATTGGGCAATGCAATCTACTATGAGATGTTTGAAACACTCTTCGGGAAAAAAGACCGGCAGCTCGAATTAAGGACGGACTTTAAATACGATATAAACGTGACCGATGACGACCCTACAAAAAACTATTTCACTGTAACAACCCATATAGAATATGCCAAAACCCTTAGAAATAACACATTCATCATTGGGTGTGCTTTAAACAACAAACAGCTCTCCGCCCTTTTCGAGGATGAAAGATGTGAGTACAGATGGCTTCTGAATCGGGGGGAAGACCTGTTCAAGGAAAGCGACTTCAATGTAAATCGTGTTCGTGTTAACGGCGAGGATATCACTATTATCAGAACGGAAGAAACAGACAGGGGATACGAGGTCTGGTGCGGGGGAAACACGCTAAAAAAGGAATTGAACAAACCGGTTAAGATGGAGATTGAAATTATAACCAAGAAGTTCAAGGCTAATAATATTTTTTCTGTATATCTCGCTTACCCCACAAGAGGACTTAAAATCTCTTTTAACTACGATGGTGCAAAATTGAAAAATGTAAAAGAGGTGAGTTTCTTTGCCGGAAAACATCCCTATCCTGAGGTGGTCAAAGAGGAGGGTAAATCGATAAAGTTGAAGATAAGCGATGATGAATGGATATTCCCGAACAGCGGAGTGACGTTTATCTGGGATCTGTAATAAGTTTCAATGGTAGGATCCAAGGTTTAAATTTTCGAGGTCTGAGTTAAACTGAAAGAAAGGCTGTTTTTTGATGGGAAAATTAAGAGTCGGTATCATATTCGGTGGTATGTCCTCGGAAAAAGAGGTTTCCTTAAACAGCGGCAGGAATATCTATGACAACATTGACAGGGAAAAGTATGATGGAATACCAATATTCATGGATGATACCGCAAGATTATGGATACTCCCCTGGCAGCTTATATCTCAAAACACAACCACTGATATCTCGGAACAGCTTGACAGGAAGGCAAGAAGGATATCCTATGAGGGACTTAAAGATGAAATCGATTTTGCTTTTATTTCTCTGCATGGAAAATACGGAGATGATGGGTGCATCCAGGGTCTTCTTGAACTGCTGCGTATCCCCTACACGGGGCCGGGAGTATTAGCATCGGCTCTCGGAATGGACAAGCATATCCAACAGAAAATCCTCAAGTTTTACGGTATTGGCGTGCCCGAAAGTATGGTAATCCAAGAGGAAGAGTGGAAAGAAAACAAAGAAAGTGTTGAAAAAAAATTGACAGAAAGATTTGGTCTTCCTTTCGTCACAAAACCAACACGGGAGGGATCAAGTATAGGGGTAACAATAGTCAATGATTCTAGTTCCCTGGAGAGGGGAATGGCTGAGGCCTTCAAATGGGATACCGTTGCTCTTGTGGAGGAGTATCTTGATGGTATAGAATTTTCGTGCATCATCCTGGAAGAGAATGACAATCCTCTTCCTTTGGCGTTGACGGAGATTTATCCCCAAAGCGAGTTCTACACATACGATGACAAGTATATGCCTGGGAGATGCAGAAAGTTCACCCCTCCGAAAAATATTCCAGCCGACGTTGCGGAACAGATCAAAGAGGAAGCCGTCCAAGCCTTCAAGGCATTAGGATTCAAGTCCTATGGCAGGATTGACGGATTCGTTTTAAAAAACGGTCGGGTGCTTATCACAGACCCGAATTCATCGTCCGGCATGGCACCTTCTTCATTTTTTTTCGAACAGGCAGCCTGTGCCGGTATGCTCCCCTCCATGATAATATCAAGGCTTATTGAAATTTCTCTCAAAATTCATAGAGAAAAGAAAGGGGCATTGCAGGGATAAAAGTTCATACTTTACAAAACACCCAAATAACATTATAGTCTTGCACAACTAACGCATTGGAAAGAAAATGGACGCTAAAAACGCTAACAAATTGAGAGTCGGAATCATTATGGGGGGAATGTCTTCGGAAAAGGAGGTTTCCCTGGAAAGCGGCAGGAATATCTTCAGCAAGATCAGTCGTGAAAAGTACGAACCTCTCCCTGTCTTTATGGACAGCCAGGGTGGCTTCTGGGAGATCCCTCTTAAGTTGTTGATGCGAAACAGTACCAGTGATATTGAGATAGATCTGGAGGAGGAGGCGATCCCTATCCCTTATGAAGAGTTGAAAGCGCGTGTAGACTTCGTCTATTTAGGTCTTCACGGGAAATATGGAGAAGACGGATGTTTGCAAGGTCTGCTGGAACTTTTGAAAATTCCTTACACCGGATGCGGCGTGCTTAGTTCTGCCCTGGGTATAGACAAATATACTTCTAGAAACGTACTCGCAATGAACGGGATAGATGTACCTAAAACCGTGCCGGTGACCAGAAAAAGGTGGGATAACGAAGACAGGAATAGGATTCTCGAAAAAATTGAGGAAGAGACAGGCTTCCCCTGTGTGGTTAAACCCACGAGGGAAGGGTGCAGCACCTCCGTCAAAAAGGTAATGTCAACGGAAGGAATTCCTGACGCCCTCGCCTCTGCCTTTGAATGGGACAACACGGTACTCGTTGAAGAGTTTATCGACGGGACTGAAGTTACATGCGGGGTCATAGGGAATGATGATCCTACCCCATTGACGCCTTCAGAAACCGTTCCCACGGAAGATATCCTTTCCCTCGAAGATAAATTTCTCTACGGCCAGGGTGAAAATAAGACCCCCGCCAGACTTCCGGAAGAAACGTTGAAAGAGATACAGAAGGTAGCTGTGGATACATATCGCGCCCTCGGGCTGAAGGTATATGCAAGAATAGACATGTTTGTGAGAAAGAATGGAAGGGTGGCGGTCCTCGAGTCGAATACGCTCCCGGGGATGACTCCTTCGACAGTCCTCTTTCACCAGGCAGCCGCTTCCGGAATAGACCAATCGGGTTTGATCGACCGGGTCATTCAACTATCGCTGAAAGCTCACACAGAAAAGAGAGGCCCTTTATAAGTGTAAGGCTCAAAGAATAATAAAAAAGTGAAGAATGAAGACTTCTTGACCTTTGATCCTTAGTCCTTAATTGGTGTTTTATGAATAAAGCCGTAACCGCCATCGATAATCTGGGAAGGTCCGTCCTGCAAAATGTAGAGGAGATGGGCAATCTTCTGCTCCTCTTCATTTCGGTCTTAAGCTGGATGATCAGGCCCCCCTTAAAGCTCCGGAACATCTTCAAGCAGATGGAATTTGTCGGTGTCAAATCAATTTTTGTCGTTGTCCTGACCGGCACATTTACAGGCATGGTTCTGGCTCTCCAGGGATATCATGGTTTCAGAATGTTCAGTGCGGAGAGCCTGGTCGGCTCTACGGTAGCCCTCGGCATGACCAGAGAACTCGGTCCAGTCCTCACGTCTCTTATGGTAACGGCACGGGCTGGTTCCGCCATGGCTGCAGAGCTGGGAACCATGCGCGTTACTGAACAGATCGATGCCCTCTCCGTCATGGCAGCAAATCCCGTCAAACATCTCATCGTTCCGAGAGTCATTGCAGGGGTTGTTATGGTTCCTGTTTTAACCATAGTGTCAGATTTCATGGGAATACTGGGCGGCTACTTTGTAGGTGTGGTCCTCCTGAACATCAATTCAGGCATCTTTGTCAAAAATATCACCAGGTACGTTGAGCTGGACGATATTTATAACGGATTGATTAAAGCGACGGTCTTCGGCCTGATCCTGTCCCTGGTCGGCTGTTACAAGGGATTCAATACCAGCGGGGGTGCAGAAGGCGTCGGGAAAGCAACAACGGAGGCGGTGGTATTGGCATCGATAACCATACTGGTAAGCGATTATTTCCTCACCGCTATTATGTTCTGATATGGCAAATATAATTGAAATTATTGATCTTCATAAATCGTTCAGAGAACAAAAAGTCCTGGACGGGGTTAATCTCGAGATCGAAGAGGGGAAGACAACTGTGATCATCGGGAGGAGCGGGGGGGGGAAGAGCGTTCTCCTGAAGCATATCATAAGGCTCCTCAAACCGGACAGCGGCCATGTTTTAATAAAAGGCATCGATATTACCACCCTCAATGACAGGGATCTTAACGAAATCAGAAAGGATTTCGGAATGCTCTTCCAGGACAGTGCTCTTTTCGACTCGATGAATGTGGGGGAGAATGTGGCATTCCCTTTGAGAGAACAGACCAAGATGAAGGATGCTGAGATAAAAAAAATCGTCGCCGACAGGCTCAGGGCGGTCGGACTCACCGGCATCGAGAATAAGATGCCCTCCGAGTTGAGCGGCGGTATGAAAAAGAGGGTGGGACTGGCGAGGGCGATCGCTATGCACCCCCAGATGGTTCTCTTTGATGAGCCCACAACGGGCCTTGATCCAATCATGACCGAAGCGATAAACGACCTGATCATCGATACCCAGAAATTGTTCAACCTGACAAGCATCGTCATCAGCCACGATGTCCAATCGATCTTCAAAATCGGTCACAAAATAGCAATGTTACATGAAGGAAAGATAGTGGAATACGGGACACCCGAAGAAATCAGAAAATCAAAAAATCCGGTACTGGAGCAATTTCTTTCAGGAAATACTGAAGGTCCGATTAAGGTGATATAAATCAAGAGTTTCGAGTGAACAACAACGTTTCATTCTACCTCTTTACCTCTTAACTCCTAAAGTGGAGGCGTAAGATGTCGTCAATTAGTTCAGAAGCAAAGGTGGGTTTGTTCGTTCTGGTGGGATTAATCATATTGGGATACATGTCATTCAGAGTGGGGGAGTACGGCTTCGGCTTAAAAAAAGGGTATATTGTAGATGTTGTATTTGACAATGCGGCAGGGTTGGAGAAGGATGCCTCGGTCCAGATCGCCGGTGTAGAGGTGGGAAGGGTTGACACGATAAGACTCAAAAATGGAAAGGCCCTTGTAACCATGCGGATACTTCCGGAGGTTAAGCTGGAACAAGATGCGGTGGCATCTATTAAAACTCACGGCATCCTGGGAGAGAAGTACATAGAAATTGTGCCGGGAACAAAAGGCGAGGCTTTCATTGCGGAGGGGGGAGAGATCACAAATGTGCAGCGTCAGGCCGATATCGACAGACTGTTGACACAGGTCGGTTCGATAGCCGATGACGTAAAGGTGATAACCACATCCTTGAGCAGGGTTCTGGGAGGAGAAGAAGGTGAAGAATCGCTTAAAAGTATTGTCAGAAACACCAGAGATCTCACTGAGAACCTCAACAAGGTCGTGAAACAAAATGACGAAAAATTCTCCCAGATGATCTCAGGTCTCAGGGATGCATCCATACAGATGGAGAAAACTTTTGCCTCTCTCAGTGAAATAACAGATGGGATAAATAAGGGGAAGGGAACGATTGGCCGTCTTGTCAAAGACGATTCTACTATCGACAAGCTCAATAAAACCCTCACTTCTCTTCAGGAGATCTCCGATAAGATCAATGAGGGCAAGGGAACAATCGGTAAACTCATACATGATGATGAAACGGTTGATAATCTTAATGAAACCCTGTCCGGCATCAACAGATATGTGACCAAGGCGGAACAGTTCAGGACATTCTTAAGCTACCGGGGCGAATACCTCTTGGATAAAAGTAATGCAAAAAGCTATCTCGAGCTGAAGATCCAGCCCAAGGAGGATAAGTTTTACATTTTCGGCCTTGTAACTGATCCGAGAGGGAGAAGAACGGTAAAAGATTCTACAACTAACGGGGAAACTACCCGCACAGAGGAGTGGGAAAAAAATGGACTCCTCTTCAATGTAGAGATCGCCAAGAGATGGAAAGATGTCGTTCTAAGGGGTGGTCTTCTGGAATCTACCGGTGGTTTAGGAATAGATTACTTTGCCTTTGATGACAATCTTATGTTCACCTTTGAGGCGTTCGATTTTGATCCAGACAGACGTGGACATCTCAAGGCATTTGCCGAATACAGGATCTTCAAGCACCTGTATCTCTCGGCAGGGTGGGATGACTTTATCAGTGACGAGGGGAATGAATCACCCTTCGTCGGAATTGCGATACGGTTCGAAGATGAAGATCTCAAATACCTCCTGACCAGTGCACCAATCCCCAAGGATTAATCCCTGGGGACTCTCTATCGGCCACAGCGTGAACATTGCCACAAAAGATGAGATGACAGCTTCGTTATCCCCGTTCAAACGATCTGCCTGAACGGATCAATAATGAGTAGATAATGAATACTATTGCTGTCCGAACAATCCTTCCTATACTGCTTTTGATAGGAACAGGTTATCTGTCCCGGAAGATAAATGTCTTAAAGGCGGGGGACGAACGTGTACTCAACGCCTTTGTCTATTATTTTGCCCTTCCAGCTCTTTTCTTCATCAATATGTCTGAGTTGCGATTTACTCAAGCAACCTACATATTTGCCGTTGCTGCCTTTGTTCCTGTTTTCGCAGTGGTCGCAATTTACATACTCCTTTACTGGATAATCGGGTTCTCGCGTGACAGGCTTTATCTTCTGATTACATGTACCGTTTTTGGAAGCCATGCCTTCTTCGGAATTCCCTTTATCGTCTTTGCCTTTCCTACAATTCAGGGCGAACAGCTTGCGATACTCTCCGCATCTTCTATCTCTATCGTCGGGGTATCATTTTCCCTCATCGTTCTCGAATTTTATAAGTTGGGGAGCGTCAGAATATGGGAAGGAATCAAGCAGGTTGCAAAGAGGCTTTCGAAAAATCCCTTAATCCTTTCAATTGTTTTGGGGTTTCTCTTCTCATTTTTCCACGTTGAGGTGCCTCATGCTTTTTCGACCTTTTTACACATGTTAGGAAAAACGACGGCAACCGTGGCGATCTTTATGCTTGGTGTCTTCCTTTACGGGAGGACATACTCAAAAATCGGCGAGGCTTTCAAGCTCAGCCTGCTGCGGATAATAGTGTTACCGGTTATCGGGCTCATAACTACAAGGATTTTTGGGCTTCATGATATTGAAAGAGCGGTTCTGGTGCTCATGTACAGCATGCCGTTGGCGCTCTCCATGATTATCCTGAGCGAACGATACGATTTCCACGTAGAAACGATTGCCTCCGTGATTATGATTTCTTCACTTGCAGCAGGGTTATATTTAAATATCTGGCTTATGATTGTGCAATAAAGAAGGACTCAACAAAGTTATGCAAGAAGGACGTTCTTTCCGTTATTTAGCAATAGTCCTACAAATGAAGGGAAAACGCCCTTTTCTCTTGCAGCATGTTTGTAACCCCGCTGACCGGTACGCACGGGGAGATGAGCTTGAGCGGCGCTGAAGTTCCTTGCGCTGCAACTAAAAACCTCGTCCCGCCGGGAAAAGTTTACATCAGTGCATTGACCATGGATGGCGAGGACATATTAGGAAGAAAAGGACAGGAGGATAGCATGATACTTTACGAATTTTGGAAGAAATCATTAAGAATATTGATTTTAATCATCGTAACGTCTATGCTGACGTTACCGGCGGCTGTTTTCGCGGAGGACTACCTGACGGTCGGTGGCACCGGTAGCGCACTGGCATCAATAAAGATCCTTGGGCAGGCTTTTGAGAATTCCCATCCCGGTATAAAAGTTAAGATTATACCTAGTGTCATGTCAAGCTTGAAATGACGCATTAAATGTGGTATACTTTTTCATAACCACCCATGGAGGACTGAATATGAAAAAATATATCGTCACTTTAACAAAAGAGGAAAGGGAATATTTAGGCAAAATCGTTTCCAAGGGCACCCATAAATCACAGAAAGTCATAAATGCCTTGCTTTTA